>VAPK010110974.1_pt1 | contig 14659 bp, 13 predicted proteins | sample 3395031 | NCBI WGS metagenome assembly VAPK01 (sample SAMN08290443, study PRJNA428436) | hydrothermal vent metagenome | isolation source: Deep-sea hydrothermal vent chimney 1 | place: Pacific Ocean: Juan De Fuca Ridge
GTTTCAAGTTTCAAGTTTCAAGTTTCAAGTTTCAAATTGAAAAATAAAAATAATAGTTCTAAATGAGACATCGCCATATTTAACTTCTTATTCTTTTTTTAGAAAAAAAGAAACAAAAAAATCTCTACTGGATGAGGTGATTGTTTCACACCATTCATTCCCATGCCTACATGCTCTTTTTACCTTTGTTACTCTTCGGTAAACGCAATTCCGGCATTACATTCATTATCACTGCATCCAGCAACATCCCGATAATGGTCTGAGTTTAAAACATTATTTATATTGAAATTATTTAAACTATTTTTTAAAATTCTCCATTAGATTCGAGGTAGTACCAAATTAATAATAGGGCGAAATCATTAAATAAACCACCACTCCACTAACTGCTACAAATAACCATAGAGGAAAAGCAATTTTTGCTATTTTTTTATGTCTTTCAAAATCATTGGTAATTCCTCTAACAAAAGTGATCAAAACGAATGGAATTACGGTAATAGACAGTAAAATATGGGAGATCAAAATAGTAAAATAAACATATTTTTTTACTCCTTCCCCCCCATATGCAGTAGAATCAGATGTCATATGATAGGCAATATAAAGCACTAAAAAAATGGTCGTAAAAAAAATGGCGGTTTTCATCAAACTCTCATGTAACTTCCTTTTCCTATTCTTAATTGCCCACACTGCTGTGATCAGAATAATGGCTGTTGTTGCATTGATTGTTGCATAAATTGGTGGAAGAAAAACAGGTAATTCCACATCTATTTTTATTCCAAATAAAATTGCCACAAAAACGGGTACAATAATCGATATTAAAGTGATTCGTTTATTATATTTCTTATCAAAATTATTCAATTTTCAATCTTTATTCGTTTAATAATATTTTTATATCCTCCTTTATCCACTGTATCTGTTTTGCATCTAAACCATCATAAAATTTAATTGGGTTTTCATTCTCTCCATTTCTAACAATTCTAGATCTAATATAACCTTCTTTATCGATCAGGGCAAATAAACCAGAATGCTCAAAACCACCTTCCACATCTTTATTCTCACCTGCATACAATTTAAAACCAACATTAGAAAAATGGTAGATCTTTTCTTTACCTCCGGTCATAAAATGCCAGTTTTTAAGTGTAGCACCTTTTTCTTTTGCATAAGCCTTTAGCACTTCAGGGGTATCATGAACCGGATCAATACTAAATGAGGCAATGCCAAAATCAGGATTTCCATAAAACTCATTTTGAATTTTTACCATATTTGCATTCATTTTCGGACAAATCGTTGGACAAGTAGTAAAAAAGAATTCCACTAAATATACTTTACCTTGATATGTTTTATTACTGATCTTTTCACCATTTTGATCAATAAATTCAAAATTAGGAACTTTTTCAAATTTTACAAGTTCTTTGTCTGTTAACCGACCCACAATTTTAGGTAAAGCCCAAATTCCGAAGATTAAGATTATAAATGCTATAACAATATAGGAGTTTTTCTTCATATTTTTCTCTTGTTCTTTTTTAAAGCCAGTCGATATTCTGCCATTACCACTTTCACATCATCTACCATTTCCCGATGAACATTTGCAACCGATTCAGCATTATATCCATATAAAAAACCATCTGGCTGATCCTCATCTTCATTCCTGCCACGCAAACGCATTTCTCTGTCAATTATAAATGCATAAGGGGTATATGAATTTTCATCTAAAGAATAAGCCGTTTTTAAACCATTGAACACAGCTTTAACCTCATCATTTGTACCAAAAACAAAAAACCACTTATCAACATTCGTTGTTGCTCCCAATTCTTTTTTTAGTTGTTTTGCCTTTTCTTCCGCTCCTTTTGGAAGCACCACAACAAATTGAAAATCTTTAAATCCATAAAAGTGTTTGTATATCTTTTCATTTAAATTAAGGGCATTTGTTTTGTGCTGTAGCAGATCGTCTCCCAAAAAACAAAGAATCGTTATTTTATTTTGTAAAGAAACAGCATTTTCAGAACTTAAATTATTCACATCTGTAATGTTTTCTGTAAGCGCAGGTAGTTTTGCGAAATTATTGGTTCCGGTAAGCAAAAAAAGGTAAAAAATCAGTGGTCCAAAAAAAAGGATCACCAGAACAATTTTATTTTTATTTTTCTTTTGATTCATATCATTCATCTAAATAAGCTTCTTATTTCAATAATCTACAATTATTCGTTTGTTTAAAAAAAATCAAAAAAATGTATTATACCAAGTAAAAGTATAAAAAAAAGCGTTCTGCATAAACAAAACGCTTCCTTATATAATCTGGTTAATTGATTTCTAATTCCATCTTGTCCAAGTAGCAAGTATTTCGCTTAAAGCGCTTCCTTCGTGTAATAAAAAGAAAGATAAATAAGAAATCAAAAATACTACCGGCCATACAATAGCACGCCTAAGCCATGTTTTTTCATCTTTTAAATGCATAAAATACCATGCTATGCCGTAAGCCTTTACTAAGGTCAGGATTAGGAAGATCCAGTTCAATAAACTGGTTCCTAAAAATGGAGTCAGATATAAAAAATCAGGTTTGGTGATTCCTAAAAAAACCTCCACTATTGTTACCAAAGATAAAAAGCCAAATACTTTCCAAATTAATTCTGTATGTGATTGTGCGTGTGACATTTATGTTTTTGTTTTTTAAATTAAATAAAAGAAAGTGAATACAAATACCCATACCAGATCTACAAAATGCCAGTAAAGACCAACCTTTTCAACCATTTCATAATGACCTCTTCTTTGATAGGTTCCGATAATCACATTAAAAAATATGATCAGGTTGATCATGATTCCCGAAAAAACGTGAAATCCGTGAAACCCTGTTATAAAGAAAAAGAAATCAGCAAATAAGGTTTTACCATATTCATTTTCTTTCAAATTTGCACCTTGTACCACATGGGTTGCATTACTCAAATATTTATTTGCATCTTCTCTGCATACAATTGTCTTTTGTTTTGTGGTTGCATCCACCAGTTCTGTTCGCATTGCAATTTCAGGGTGAGAAGCAAAACCTTCTTTCACCTGTTGTAGAGTGACTGTAGGCAGAGCTGCTTCAGACATGCCCCAGATTCCGTTATTTTTGGTATGACGGATTCTTTCATTTGGTGCTGATGATGCAAAACTTTCCAGACTGATCTGCTTACCGGAATGATCAACAAACTGAACAATTTTTCCGTCATTTAATTTAAGTGCTCCATAGGACCCATGTATAAAAGTTTTCCATTCCCAGGCTTGTGACCCTAAAAAGATCAATCCACCAATGATGGTTAATCCCATGTACATCATCACTTTACTTTGTTTCATTTGTTTACCTGCATCTACTGCGAGCACCATGGTAACCGAAGAAAATATCAGCACAAAGGTCATAAATGCCACATAATACATTGGATAATTACCATGTACGAAAGGAATATGTGTAAAAACCTCGTCGGCAATTGGCCATGAATCAATAAATTTAAAACGCATCAAGCCATAGGCTCCTAAAAAACCAGAAAAAGTAAGGGCATCAGACATGATAAAAAACCACATCATCATTTTACCATAACTCGCACTAAAAGGCTTATTTCCACCTCCGCTCCAAGCCTGCCCTCCCGGGGAATCAGCTATAGTTGCCTCCATGTATTCATCTGTTTTTGATTAAAACATGATAAATATCATGTTTTCTTTAGTTTAAACAAAAATATAAAAATAAATGAGAAATAAAATTATTATGTAAAAAATATCCGGTTTAACCGATAAAATAGAAGAATAAAAAGAGATAAATCCATAGAGCATCAACAAAATGCCAAAAAATACCACCCAACTCCATGCCCTGATAATTTTTAGCATCATACAAACCTTTGGTGTTTTTGTAAAGGACAAAGCTTAGCACCAAAATCCCAGCAAAAATATGAATCAAATGGGTGAGTGTGATCACATATAAAAAGGAAGAGGAAACATTGCTTTCCGTACCGGTAAAATACAATCCTGCATCTATCAATTGTTTAAACCCCTGAAACTGAAAAAACACAAAACCAAGTCCTAAAACCAGGGTAACAGCAAGAAAGGTAACAGACTTTGATCTTTGATCTGCTTTGATACTTCTTTTTGCCAAAAAGAAGGTGATACTACTTAAAATAATCAAAATAGTGCTGATATAAAAAGCGGTTGGCAGTTCAAAACTTACCCAGTCTTCTCTTTTTTTACTAACAATATAGGCACTTGTAAGTCCGGCAAACATCATGATCATACTGATCATAGATATCCAAAGCATTTGATTATATGACTGTTCTTTCTTTGTTAATTGCATGATTTTAATGTAAAAATTTATCCGCCACGTAAATGATCTGGATCAAAGTTATATATAAAACACTAGATAGCATTAATTTTCTTGCTATCGCATCTGTTTGTTCTTTGTGAAGTTTTATTCCGTAAAACAGCATAATCATTCCTAAAATAAATACCAGTATTGCCGAAACAGGTAATAAATAAAGGCTTCCTGTAAGTTTCATAACCGGAAAAACCGAGACTACCAATAAAAATAAAGTGTAAATTATGATCAATCTGGATGCCTTTTTATTTTTTTCTCCGGTAGGCATCAAATTAAAACCAGCCTTTTTGTACTCATCAAATTGTAGCCAGCCAATAGCCCAAAAATGGGGAAACTGCCAGAAGAACTGAATAATAAACAGCATACCTGCTTCTATTCCAAATTGTCCGGTTGCAGCAACCCAGCCAAGCATAAAAGGGATGGCTCCTGGAATTGCACCCACAAATACCGATAATGGCGTAATGGGCTTTAAAGGTGTATAGGCACTTGTATATAAAAATATAGAAATAGCACTAAACAAGGCTGTTTTTGCATTGATGTTATATAAAATAAGAACTCCTAAAATGGTAAGTATCACCGCGATAGTCATGGCAGTTGATACTGTCATTCTTCCTGCAGGAAGAGGCCTGTCCATCGTTCGTTTCATCAAAGCATCGGGTTTTCGCTCAATGATTTGGTTATAAGCATTGGAAGCTCCAACCATACAATATCCACCAATTGCCAATAATACCAAGGTTTTATAATTGACATTTTCAACAGCCAGTAAATATCCGGCAACCGAAGAAAAAACCACACTAAGCGATAAGCCAAATTTTGTTATTTGCTTAAAATCGCTTAAAAAAGAGTGTTTTATCGTTACTGTTCCCAATATTTTTTTGTAAAAATTTGAAGTCTTGCAAATATATTTATTTATTGATGATACACAACAATAATATTTTTGGTAAATATTTTTAAAAAAGCCTTTGCGATTTCCTAAAATATATTAAATTTGCACCCGCCTAACGATAGTTGGGTAGGTAATTGTAAAAATTACCATGTTCATAAACATACTGCGAAAGTAGCTCAGGGGTAGAGCATCACCTTGCCAAGGTGGAGGTCGCGGGTTCAAATCCCGTCTTTCGCTCTACACTGTAAAATATACCAATTAAATGCGCTCGAATGGTGGAATTGGTAGACACGTTGGACTTAAAATCCAATGGACAGAAATGTCCGTGCGGGTTCAAGTCCCGCTTCGAGTACAGAGAAAAACCTTAACAATCTATTTATTAGAAAGTTAAGGTTTTCTTGTTTTAAGTTGGCACTACATTTGGCTCTACATTTTCAAAAAACTTACTTTTATTTCTCTACTTTTTTTATAATTAATCTAAGTCAAATGCTATATTTGTTTAGCAATAATGCAATTTTACAAAGAACATGGCAACCCCACCCAAAGACGGAAAACTTCTTTACCATTTAACTGCAATTGATAATCTTGATTCAATATTTGAGAAAGGCCTTTTACCAAGAAAAAAAATAAGTTGTGAATACACTAACGTTGCCGATGAAGCAATTTTGGGAAAAAGAAATAATTTTGAACTAGAAGATTTTATACCTTTTCATTTCTTTGCAGGCACCCCTTTTTCTGGTGCAGTTCAGATTAAGCACGATAAAACTGAATTTGTATATATTACATTACATCGTGATAGAGCAAAAGTTAACAAATTCAAAATTATTCCAAGTCATCCAGTACATTTTAATGGCGAACCCTTAGAATGGGGTAAAGGGCTCGAAACTATTGATTGGGATTTAATGAGCAAGAGACAATATTCTGACAACGATTGTTGCCAGTGTTGTATGGCAGAATCAATATTTAATAGAAAAATACCTCCAGAAGCGTTCCATTCTATTTTTGTTCAAAATGATGAGGTTAAACAAAAAGTTGTAACTTTAAAATTGAAACATAAATTAGATTTAGACGTAAATGTAAACACTACCTTTTTTAAGAAAAAATGATTAATTACAGAAAAGGCAACATATTAGAATCTCCTACAGAAGCAATTGTAAACACTGTAAACTGTGAAGGGTTTATGGGAAAAGGAATTGCCTATCAATTCAAGGTAAAATACCCCGAAAACAATAAAGAATATGTAAAAAGGTGTAGAAACAATTCTTTTACAATTGGCGACATACTTCTATTTAGAGAAAATGATAAAGTAATTTTAAACTTTCCTACAAAAGATAAATGGAGAAAGAAATCTGAATATGAATTCATCGAAAAAGGGATGAAAACCTTAAGAAGTACGATTATTGAAAACAACTTGAAATCTGTCTCAATACCTCCTTTAGGATGTGGCAACGGAGGTTTGGAATGGGTGAAAGTTAAAGAATTAATTATTAATAATATTAAAGATATTTCAAAGGATGTTGACATAATAATATACGAACCAATTTACAGGAAATATAAAAGTAAAGTAAAAGAAGCACCAAAATTATCGACATCTCATTTACTTCTAATGAGAATTAAAATAAACTTAAAAAAATTCAATAAAATAAGACTTCAAAAGTCTGCATATTTAAACAACATTCTATCAAATGAAAATTACTTCAAATTTAGTGGGCAAGATTTTGGTCCTTACGCTCATTCAATTGATGTTTTAAGTAGAGACATAAAAGAGTATCAAAAGCACTATGGTATAAACACCCAAGAGGCATTTGAACAAGGTTTTAAAACACTAGTAAGTAAAAATTTTGATTCAAAACTGAGTAGTTTCAACAACTCTTTAAATAGGACAATCAAATTTGTAAATAATATTGAAAAGGATTCTAATTTAGAATTAATAACAACCGTGTTGTACATTGTAGAAAATAATCATGACATGGAAACTGATGATATAATAAGTAAAATCGAGTCTTGGAATGAGCATAAAAGAACTAGTTTTAATCAAAAAATGATACGAGATGAGATTAAATCACTTTTAAGTTGTGGAATGTTAAAAAAAACACTTTTAGACACTTACGAAATTAATCGAATCAATAGCAATAAAGTATCTTTATAGTTGTTTTAAGGGTCTTCACAATGAACATAAACAAATAAAGAGGTGCAACTTTACATCCTTTTTTTGAACTAATTATTCTGAACTAGTTTAATTACATTGGTATAGCAGCTTATTATAATTCTTAAATGCCTTTATAATTCCATCTGCATTTTTATATCCTTTAACATCCATCACTAATTTATGTTCCTCCTATTTATTCTTTCTCATGTTTTATTTCTTCGTTAAAATAAACGATTTTTGTAACCGGATATCTCTTGATGATGCGCCAATAAGCACTTCAAATTTACCATTTTCAGCTAACCATGATTTACTTTTAACATTGTAAAAAGAAAGAGCATCCTTATCAATTTTGAATGAAACAGTCTTGCTTTCTCCTGCTTTCAACATCACACGTTTAAATCCTTTTAGCGCCTTCATTTCTCTTTCTGCACTCGACTTCAGATCACTCACATAAAGCTGTACAATCTCATCACCATCAACAGCTCCTGTATTCGTAATGGTAACCGAAACGGTTAATTCATCCTCTTTACTTATCTTTTCTGATGAAAGTTTCAAATTAGCATATTTAAATGTTGTGTACGATAATCCGTAACCAAACGGAAACTGCGGTTCCGTGTTATTTTTATCATAACCACGGTATCCTACAAAAATACCATCTGTATATTCGGCATGCTGCCTTTCGCCAGGATATGAGCCGTAAGTAGGGCTATCTTCCCACTTTACAGGGAATGTAACAGGTAGTTTACCCGATGGATTTATCTTACCGGTAATAATATTTGCTATGGCATTACCTCCCTCCTGTCCGGGATAAAATGCTTCGATAATAACAGGTACATCGTCTTTCCAGTCCTCCATAACAATCGGATTTCCTCCATAAAGCACAACCACAATATTTTTATTCACTTTGGCAACACGTTTTATCAGGTCTATCTGCGCCCTGTCAATAGCGAGACTTGACTTATCTGTACCTTCACCCTCTTGTAATTTACTTGAACCAAGTCCCATAATCACAATATCTGACTTCGATGCGAGTTGAACCGCTTCATCCGTAATGGAGCCAGGTTTGAATTTTTCAAGACCAAGAATACAGCTACAACTTCCCCAATTTTCAAAAAACTCCACTTTCAGGTCATAAACTTTACCTTTTTCAAACTTAAACTGGGTTATATTGTACACTCCGGGAATCTGAGAAGTCCAGCTATCAATCACCACCTTACCATCTATATATATGCGAGCTCCATTATCGGCTTTCAAACCAATATTATACCATCCGTCACCGGGAGATTTCAAGCGACCTGTCCACCGTGCCGACCACTCATCTGGTCTTACTATATTGATATCGGGTGAACCTCCTTTGTCATCTTCAGGCATTCTGCCTGACCAGAACCACTGTTTCTTTGAATCATCGGCAGAACTGCCGTAACCCCAGTCAAAATTAATAGCACCCTCAATTCTTGTTAAAACAGGGCTACCTTTCAGATCACGGTTATTGAAATACTCTGCCCACACTCCTTGTTGATCGCCTTTATCTTCAGGAAGCAACAAAAGAAAATCAGGTACAACAGGCAGATTATCCTTCGATTGTGCAATTCCTCTCTTGTAATAAACATCTGAACATTGTCCGTAAATGGTTTTCATTCCCTCAAATATCGAAACACCGTAATGTCCTTCATTATCAGCACTACCGCTACCTGTCATACGGGCAACATTACCATACGGGCCAATCACTGCTATTTTCTTAACTTTTGATGTATCAACGGGGAGAAGTTTTCCCTTATTTTTCAAAAGCACAATACTTTTTTCTGCTACTTCCAAAGCAAGATTTCTGCGATATTCCGTATTTTCCTGACCTCCGTAAGTTCCGACACTCTCATCAAACAAACCGGCTTCAAACATCACCCTCAAAAGACGTTTAACCTTGTCATCTATCACATCTTCGGTTACAGTTCCTTTTTTTAATTCTGCTACAACAAGCTCTTTTTTAAATACTTTCGCAATAGGCATTTCAAGATCGAGACCACCGTGTAATGCCGATAGAGTATTGTGAGTTCCACCCCAGTCGGAAATTACAGCACCGGTAAATTTCAAATCATTTTTCAGAACATCGGTCAGTAAATACCTATTCTCACCGCACCATTCTCCTCTGAATTTATTGTAAGCAGACATCACAAACCAGGCTTTACCTTCCTGAACCGTTGCTTTGAAAGCAGGGAGATATATTTCCCGCAAAGCCCTTTCATTAACATCAATATCAACGGTCATACGGTTCCACTCCTGGTTATTGACTGCGTAATGCTTCGGACAACTAACTACTCTTTGTGACTGAACACCTTTTACATATGCCACAGACAGAACAGAAGTCAGATAAGGATCCTCACCAAACGATTCAAAAGACCTGCCGTTAAACGGAGAACGTGAAATATTGATACAAGGTCCCAGCAGAACATTGAACCCAAGATTACGCGTCTCTGCCCCCATGGATTGCCCAACCTTTTTTATCAGATCAGGATCAAAAGTGGCAGCAAAATTGACAGCTGCCGAATAGTTGGTTGACCCACCTTTCCCTTTGGGACCAAGTGGTCCGTCAGTCATGATCAATTCCGGAATACCGAGTCTTACATTTCTTAGTGTTTTCGATTGAAAATCCAATGCCTGAATTATCGTATTCGGATCATCCGTTTTTGCGTGAGTATCAGGCGTACTATTGTCGGACACCCCGGCAATCATACCTATCTTTTCATCTATTGTCATTCGTTTGAGCAAATCACCCACCCTCTCCTCTACTGGTTTTGATGAATCTTTGTAAACAGGCAGTTCCTGAGCTTTAACTGCTGAAAATAAAAGAACAAAAATAAAATATATAATAATTTTTTTCATTTCAGTATATTAATCGTGAATAATAGATAAAAAAAGTGGTGTTCCCATTTATATTTTATACTGGATATCAGCATATTACATTTATAAAAAATACTCTTATACTTAAAGATAAATCTACAGAATTTCATCTAGAAATAGACGTTTTTATATAGAATTTACCAGATTCCAAAACCAAAGGATTCAATGGTGCTGACTGTTGTAGATAACAACTGATTATCAATTATACTTTCAATACTAAAAAAATATTTAAGATTCTAAATATCATATAGGTTTTGGTAAAACCATAATTTATAGATGTTTATCAGGTTTTTGAAATTCAAATTAAACCTATACTTTTGTTTCATATACCATCTTATTCTACAATATTAAATGAAAATACCACTAAGCGAATTTGAATTACAAATTGACGAAATAATTTTAAAAAGAGGCTTAAGTTATTTTAAAAATGGTTTTGTGACCGAGTTTACCGAAATTTCAAACGGCACATTTGAAGCCATTGTTTTAGGAACATGAGGATTACATAGTGCATTTGGAAATAAAAAACAATATAATTGAAGAAACAATTGTAATTGCCCCTATGATTGGGGACCTGTTTGTAAACATATTGTTGCCGTTATTTTTTATATACAAAGAGATATTGTAAACATTCAGCGAGTAAAAGCCTCTAAACCAAAAACGAAAAGAACTAAAACGGTTACCCAACAAGTGAAGGATCTGCTAAAAATAATTCCCCCATTAGAATTAAAGGGATTTATTGAAGAAAACGAATAGTATTTATCCAAAGATTATTCCGAAGAACTAATTAGTTTTTATACTACAGCAATCAAAAATTATTTACATATCAATACCGGTAGAAAATATTATCAAACAGCTTGTAGGTATTTACGGAGAATGAAAAAACTGGGAGGAAATAATGAAGTGAATATTTTAATTGAAGAGTTAAGAAAAGTATATGCAAATCGTCCTGCATTAATGGATGAATTAAATCGAGTATAATTCCATTTTGTATAAGATAAATGCCAGCAATTCAATTAATATAGAAATAAACTATTTTAATATAAAAACTATCCATTTGATTTATAATAACTGTGTTGTGTTCTTTGTATTTTTAACCAAAGCAAAAAACATATCAAAAAACAAAAAAATTACAACAAGCACAGGTTGTCCGGTAAATCATTATGAGGACACCCAAACAGCAGGAGAAAGAGGACCTGCTTTATTACAGGATTTTTTTCTACAGGAAAAATTAGCACAGTTTAATAGAGAGCGTATACCAGAAAGAATAGTACACGCTAAAGGAACAGGTGCATACGGTAAATTTACGGTAACACATGATATTTCTAAGTACAGCAGAGCAAATCTGTTTTCTACAATAGGAAAAGAAACAAGGCTATTTGTACGATTTTCAACTGTTGGAGGAGAAAAAGGTTCAGCCGATACAGAAAGAGACCCAAGAGGATTCGCAGTTAAATTTTATACCGAAGAAGGAAACTGGGATTTGGTTGGTAACAATACTCCCGTCTTTTTTATTAAAGACCCTAAAAAATTTCCGGATTTTATACATACCCAAAAAAGAAATCCAAAAACGAATTGTAAAGATGCTACAATGGTTTGGGATTATTGGTCGTTAAACCCTGAGAGTTTACATCAGGTTTTGATATTGATGTCAGACAGAGGAACACCAGATGGATACAAGCATATGAATGGCTATGGAAGTCATACTTTTTCGTTTGTAAATAAAAATGATGAGCGTTTTTATGTAAAATTTCATTACAAAACATTACAAGGAAACAAGACTTTTAATGACGCAGAAGCAACAAAATTAAAAGGTACCGATCCTGATTATGCACAAAGAGATTTGGTCAATACAATTGAAAACGGAGACTTTCCGAAATGGGCATTAAAAATTCAAATAATGACATTAGAGGAAGCCAAAAGTTTTAAATGGAATCCTTTTGATTTAACCAAAATTTGGCCACATTCTGATTTTCCATTGATGGATGTTGGAGAAATTGAATTGAATGAAATTCCTGAAAACTATTTTCAAGATGTGGAGCAAGCAGCATTTTCGCCTTCTAATTTAGTTGATGGAATAGGTTTTTCACCTGATAAAATGTTGCAAGGTCGAATTTTTGCTTATCCAGATGCGCAACGATATAGAATTGGTGCAAATTATAATGCACTTCCGGTAAATAAATGCCCTTACTCAACAACAAATTATCATAGAGATGGAGCAATGCGTTTTGACGGCAATGGAGGAAGTTCTCAAAATCACTTTCCTAATAGTTTTGATGGCAATTATATAGATGATAACCATAAAAGTAAATCGTATAACTTAGACAGCAACGAAGTGGCTTACTTTGACAGAAATTTAAATGATGACGATCATTATTCTCAACCTAAAGGACTGTTTGAAGAAGTAATGACAGAGCAACAACAACAAAATACAATTGACAATATTGTTGGTGCTATGAGCGGAATTAATGGTGAAAAGAAAGATGAGATCATCAACCGTCAATTATGTCATTGGTTTAGACTAAGCCCCAAATTAGGTGCTGGAATTGCAAAAGGATTAAACGTAAATATTGAACCATATTTAAAATAAAACTACAAGTTCAAGAGATGATTCTTAGTATAGAGACTCCTTTTAATCTTTTGATTATTAGGAGTATTATTTTTTAGATATACGAACCTGTAAATCAAATACGGTAATGAATATTCTACTAATTTTAACTGGTTTTAAAGTAATCAAATGCCAATGCTATCTGTAGAGTATTAATCTCAAACACCTATCTTTGTAAGAGTACAACATGTTGCCAACAAGGCGGACAAATATTAAACAAAAAAATAAAAATGAAACTAGAAAAGATTTTAGACAACTTAGGTTCACTTGAAAAAAACTCATTCATCAAAATAATTGATAACATCATTTCTAAGAAACCCAAGAATTTTAAAGAGATTGACAAAATATTAAGTTCATCCGATAAAGGTTTAAAATCAGTTGATAGTCAAAATATTTCAAAAATATTCTCTTTGATTGAGAATGAATTTTCACAAACAATCAAAGATGAATTTGTAGAAACTTCATCACAACTAGATATTTTAATAGATATTATTACAAAAGATGGTAATAATATTATGAAACAAGTTTGGTTTTCAAAACTTTATGAAAAAGAGTTAATTAGCTTAAAGAAAAAAATAAAAGAACTTGAAGTTTCCATTTCAAATGATAAGTCAGATTTATCAAATAATCGAAAAAGAGATTATAAAATTTATAAATCGTGCGTAAATGTTGCATATATAAATGATGTTTCTAATAATAGGGATGCTAAAATAACTGAAGATGAACTTTCAATATTAGTAACATTATCAAAGGAATTAGAATTATCACAGGAAGAAACTAAACTTATTAATTATTTAGTTATTCCTCCTAAAAAACAGGATATCAGTGATATAATTAATAATCTAAAAAATATTGGTGTTGTCTTTTTTTCAAAAAAACAAGGAACTGTTTACGTAGCAGATGAAATTGTTAGGATATTAAGAAAAATCAGAGGTAAAGATGTTGCAGATAAATATTTGAGGAGAATCTTAAAGGCATTAAGAGCTCCAGAAATTAATTTAATTGCAAAAAAACATAATATTGACAGAAAATTAAATACAGATGAAAAAATAAATGAAATCATAAAAGGGGGTATTAATTTAACTACTATTTTATCAACAGATATTTATAAAGAAGATACATTCTTAAATGATAGAAAAAACTACATTAATTCACTTTGGGATAAAATCTCAAATTCAAATTTAAATTTAAAAGGAACAACACTTCAAGACAAGATTGAAAATTTAATTAAATATTTTGAAACTCGTGAAAAAGATGAAAAAGTAGGGATTTCAATAAACGGTTATGAAAAAATGTTATTAGAACTTAATAACTCACTTCCTAAATTAAACAAACTGATAAAACTTGCTTTTGAACTAGATGAAGAATTTGTATTAAAAAGTGAATTCCTATTAGATTACAATATTAAACCTAGAGATATTTTAGATTTAATTCCTCAAAAAGATATCGTTTCATTTTGCAAAGAAAATGGAATTACTACAAGAGGCGATGAAATACTGAATATTTTAGAAAATTATAAAGATTCAGAAAATCTTTATTTTGAAAATTATGAATTTATTGGTTTTAGGAATCTTAACGCTTTAAAAGAGAATGGTATTGCTTTAAAGGAAAGTGAATTAGGTGTAAAATTTGAGGAATTAACTAAAAGAATTTTTGAGGAATTAGGTTTTAACGTAGATGAATCTTTAAGAAAGAAAATAAATACAAAAAAAGACAAAATGGATATTCTTGTCAATCTTGACAATAATGAATTTTTGATAATAGAATGTAAAACGGTTAAAGAAAGTGGATATA
>VAPK010260350.1_pt1 | contig 14646 bp, 13 predicted proteins | sample 3395031 | NCBI WGS metagenome assembly VAPK01 (sample SAMN08290443, study PRJNA428436) | hydrothermal vent metagenome | isolation source: Deep-sea hydrothermal vent chimney 1 | place: Pacific Ocean: Juan De Fuca Ridge
ACTGCCGTTTCATTTTGTTCTTCTGCTATTATTTTGCAACAGCCTGTTGCCGTTGAAAAACTCCCTGGTTTTAGTGAAGGTATGGTTTCTGTGCAGGATACAGCGGCTCAATTAGCAGCTGAACTGTTGGATGTAAAGGCTGGGCAATTGGTACTTGATTTATGTGCTGCCCCAGGTGGTAAAACAGCTGCGATTCTTGAAAAACAAATAGAAGCTATTTCCATGTTGGCTGTTGATATTGATGAAAGTCGGTTGAATAGAGTTAAGGAAAATTTACAGCGACTAAAGCTAAGCGCTAACGTGTTGGCAGGGGATGCGGCAAAACCAAGTGAGTGGGTGAAAGGCCAAAGGTTTGATCGTATTTTGCTTGATGTACCTTGTTCTGCGCTAGGTGTCATTAGACGACACCCCGATATAAAAATTTTACGTCGTGAATCTGATATTGCAGCGTTACAACTTGTTCAACAACAGATATTACAAGCTGCCTGGGAGTTGTTAGTTCCTGGAGGTATCTTGTTGTACGCCACTTGTTCAATCTTAAAACAAGAAAATGAACGACAAATTGAAACTTTTTTAAACAAGCAAACTAATGCGCAAGAGCTGATTATTGATGCTGATTGGGGTGAGAAAAGACCTTGTGGACGACAAGTCTTAAGCGGTAGCCAAAATATGGATGGATTTTATTATGCTAAGTTGGTTAAGCGGTGAGATTTGTTCTTTATCTGTTTTGTTGTTTTATATCTGAAGCTGTTTGGGCGGCTGATTATTCCACGCAAGTTGAAAATATTAAAATTGAGCAGGTGGCGGATAATTATATTTTAGATGTAGATATTATTTATAACTTAAGTCCATTAGCTAAAGAAGCTTTGCTAAAAGGGATTCCATTAACCTGGCGAGTGTTTATAAAGGTAAAGCAACAAGGTGTTTTCTGGGATCACAGCGTAGCCGATTTTTCCTTAATCTTTCAAATTCAAAACCACCCTCTGTTAGGCTTGTATAGTATTACAAATGTAAGTTCAGGAACAAAAGATATGTTCTCAACTTTTTTTGGTGCTTTAAATTACATGTCAAATATTCGTGCTTTACCGCTTATCAATAAGGCATTGATTAAAGCAAAACAAAAGTATTATGTTGTTGTAAAGGTGAAGTTTGAGCATGAATTGTTACCTGTTCCCATTCGTCCTTTTTCATACTTTGATTCACAGTGGACGCTTTCCAGTTCTTCGGTATTATGTCCATTAAAAAATTAAAAATTCCAATAAGTCTCTCCATTGTTTTTTTCTTTGGATTAATACTCCTTTCATTACAATTAATGAGTACAGCAACTCAGGAGTCATCAAAGTTAAGTGATATATATTCCTGGCTGTTAATTGGCAATAGTATCGGTTCAATTGGTTTATTTGTGTTAATTGGGATTAATGTGTATTCCTTGGCGCGTGAACTAAAAAAGAGAGAAGCAGGCTCTAAGCTAACCACAAGAATGATTTCTTTGTTTGTGCTGTTATCTATTGCTCCCGCCGCTATCGTTTTTTATTTTTCTGTGCAGTTTTTAAATCAAGGCGTAGATAGTTGGTTTAATGTGGAAATAGACCGTGCAATGGAGGATGCCCTGGAATTAAGTTCAGAGTCTTTGGATCAACGTAAACGCTTGCATTTGAAGCAAGTTCAAAAGCTTGTTAAAGATGTTGTTGGCAAGTCTCAGACCTTGATAGCACTTGAAATAGGGGAGTTGCGAGAACGAATAGAAGCAAATGAGGTAACACTATTCTCACGACAGGGGCACGTTATAGCAACAGCAAGTATAGATTCAAGCGATATTTTGCCTTTATTACCAAAAGAGCATGTTTGGTTGCATGTCAGACAAAATCAAGCGTATGTTGCTTTTAACCCAACCGAAGACGAGTTGTTAATTCAGGTTATTGTGCCGGTGTTAGAGGACGATAATGATCCTAGGTATTTGCAAGCTTTGTTTCCTGTTCCTATGAGAATCGCTGATTTGGCTGACTCAATTGACTTTGCTTTTAATCGTTACCAGGAAATGACTTTTTTACGCAACTCATTAAAACATAGTTTTTTATTGCTGTTGTCCTTAGTTTTATTATTGAGTTTATTGGCCGCAATTTGGGTGGCTTTTGTGAGTATCAGACATATTGTTGCACCGGTAAAAGAATTGGTTAAAGGGACGAGGGCTGTTGCAAATGGTAACTATAGGCAGCAACTGTCTGTGGTGAGTCAAGATGATTTAGGATTTTTAGTGGAATCTTTTAATGATATGACGCTTCGTATCGCACGCTCGCAAGATGAGATTACCGCAGCAAGTAAAGAAGTTGAGCATCAGCGCGCTTATTTGGAAACTGTTCTCGCTAACTTGACGGCTGGCGTTATTAGTTTTGGTGAATCGTATAAAATTAGGACGGCTAATCAGGCCGCGTATAGGATCTTGCATATCCCTGTCAGTCATTTTGTTGGGCAAACTTTGCTTGATATTATTGTACGACATCCTGAATTAACGCAATTGTGGGAGTCTATTCAAGCATTGATAGAAGAGGCTGAAGAAATATGGCAACAACGGTTTACCTTTTTAGGTGCTAATGGGCGACAGGAATTGCTTTGCAGGGGGACTCCTTTATTTTCACCATCGGGTGAGCGTGTGGGGTCTATTGTTGTGTTTGATGATGTCACTGATTTGATTCAGGCACAGAAAAATGCAGCGTGGGGCGAGGTGGCAAAACGCTTGGCTCATGAAATTAAAAACCCCTTAACGCCCATTCAACTCTCAGCGGAAAGAATGCAGCATAAATTAGCTTCGGAACTATCGGAGGCTTCTGCTAAAATATTGCAACGTTCGACACAAACCATTGTAAATCAAGTGGAAGCTATGAAATCAATGGTTGATGACTTTTCAGAATATGCAAGGCCTAGTAAAAAACAAATGGAATTAATTAACTTAAACCTGTTAATTAATGAAATCTTGGCTTTGTATATATTACAAACTGAGATAAAAATTGTGACGGCTTTTAGTGTTGAAAATATCGTGATAAAGGCGGATCCAGTCAGTATCAGGCAAGTAGTGCATAATTTGGTGAAAAATGCACAGGAAGCAATGAAAGGTAAAGGTCAAATTGAAATAAAGTTAGATAAAATTGTGCGTAATAATACCGAATATGCAGAACTTTCTATTTATGATGATGGATGCGGACTTAATGAAGCACAAATTGAAACGATATTTGAGCCTTATGTGACAACAAAAGCAAAAGGAACTGGCTTGGGTTTGGCAATAGTAAAGAAAATTATTGAAGAATACGGTGGCGTAATCTGGGTAGATACGGCATATAATAAAGGGGCTGGTTTTATTGTCCAGTTGCCAATAGCACTTAATTTAGGATAAAGCATTGAAAACGGAATCACCTTATATATTAGTTGTTGATGATGAACATGATATCAGGCAGTTAGTGTCAGAAATTCTTGAAGATGAAGGGTATCAGGTTGCAATGGCTGAGGATGCGGCTGTAGCAAGAAGTAAAAAGAAACAACGGCAACCTCAGCTAATTTTATTAGATATCTGGATGCCTGATACAGATGGTATTACCCTACTAAAAGAGTGGGCTGCCGAGGATGAGGCTTTATGTCCTGTTATTATGATGTCAGGGCATGGTTCAGTTGAATCAGCAGTAGAAGCCACACGACTAGGGGCATACGATTTTTTAGAAAAACCATTATCCCTTGCGAAACTATTACTGACAGTTGAGCGAGCATTAGAGGCTAGCCAGTTACAACAAGAAAATGCAGGGCTAAAGCAGCAGTTAATGCTGGATGTGGAGCCTGTTGGTAAAAGTGTCGTTATTGAGCGTACTAAAGAACAATTAAGGCGGTTGGCTCAACATAATACAAAGTTATTATTAGTGGGTGAGGCAGGTGTTGGCAAAGAATTATTTGCACGCTATTTACATAACCATACGGCACGAAATGAAGGCCCGTTTATTGATGTGGCTGTTGGTAGTATTTCCCCTGCAAACTCCGCTGTAGAATTTTTTGGTAAGGAGGAAAATGGAAAAATCTATCAAGGCTTATTAGAACAGGCGCATGGAGGTACTTTGTTTCTGGGGGAAATAGCAGGGATGGATATGGAAACTCAGATTCGATTGTTGAGTGCCTTGGAGTCTAGTTCATTCTTGAGGGTTGGCGGAAGTGAGTCTGTTCGTGTTGATGTACGGGTTGTCGCTTCAACACGCGTGGCTTTGGATGAAGAAGTGAATGCAGGTCGGTTTAGACAAGACTTGTATTTTTTACTTAATGAAGTGGCTCTTGATATTACACCACTTAGAGAGCATGGAGAGGATGTTCCTGCGCTATTAAGTTACTATGTGGATTACTTCGTTAATATTGAAAAACTTCCGTTTAGAAAGTTTTCAATGGCAGCACAGAATTATTTGCGTAATTATAGTTGGCCTGGGAATGTTAGAGAATTAAGAAGTTTGGTTCAGCGCTTAATGATTTTAGGGGCTGGTGACGATATTGAAATGGATGAAGTAAAGACTGCATTAGGCTCTATTGCAGATAAACCTGCGCTAAATTCGGCTATGCCAGAGTTTTTTAATTCACCATTGAAAGAGGCAAGAGAGCATTTTGAAAAATGTTATTTAGAATATCATTTCGAAAAAAATGGGGGGAGTGTTGCTAAATTAGCCTCTGCCATTGGTATGGAAAGAACTCATTTGTATAGAAAACTACATGCTTTAAATATTAAGTTGTAAATAAGCTTGAAAACAAAGGATAGACAAAGTATAATTCTCGCTCTTTATACATGTCTTAACAAATTACTAAAGTAAACGATGAAAACATTTAGTGCAAAGCCAGCAGAAGTTAAGCGCGATTGGTACGTAATTGATGCAGAAGGCCAGACATTGGGTCGCCTTGCTACTGAAATTGCACGACGTCTTCGCGGTAAACACAAACCAGAATATACACCTCATGTTGATACAGGCGATTATATTATCGTTGTTAATGCAGAAAAAATTGGTGTAACAGGAAACAAAGAAAACGACAAAATATACCAACACCATACTGGTTATATAGGTAATTTGAAGTCAGTTAGCTTAGGTAAGCTAAGAAGTACTTTCCCTGACCGTATTATCAATAGTGCGGTTGAAGGTATGTTACCTAAAAACCCATTAGGCCGTGCAATGTTCAAAAAATTGAAAGTTTATGCAGGACCTTCTCACGATCATCAATCGCAACAGCCTAAAGTATTGGAATTATAGGAAAGATTATGGCAGCTCAATATTATGGAACAGGACGTCGTAAAAGTGCAGTAGCACGAGTTTACGCAGTAACTGGTACCGGAAAATTTACTATTAATAGCCAATCAATAGAAGAGTACTTTGGTCGTAAAACTGACCAAATGGTTGCAAAACAACCTTTAGAACTTCTAGAGAAAACAGCGGATTTCGACGTTAACGTTATCGTCAAAGGTGGTGGTCCTTCTGGTCAGGCAGGTGCAATACGTCACGGTGTGACAAGAGCACTAATGGATTTTGACGAAGAATTACGTCCAACTTTAAGAGCGGCAGGTTATGTAACACGTGATGCTCGTGTTGTAGAGCGTAAAAAAGTCGGCTTACATAAAGCGAGAAAACGCCCTCAGTACTCAAAACGTTAATCGTTTTTCAAGAACAGTTCTTTAAAATTGTTTCTGTTAAAAAAGGGTCGTTACCGAAAGGTAGCGACCCTTTTTTTATGCAATTTTTAGAGAAAAGGGAAGGCTTTTAGCTTCCCCGTACGAGTTCTTAACAAACCATGGTTTATGATTGTAGAGCGGACTTTAGTCCGCTCGGGTAGTGGGCCAAACCTTGTTGATAAAGCTATTTTAAAAATTGGGGGCGCAAGCTTTAGCCTGCTCTTGCGCTAAGGAATACAGATTAAAACCTGCGCCCCCCAAAAGGTTGTTATTAATAAAAAATGTATTTGTTAAAGCTTCAGATTTAATCCACTGTCGTCCACTCTACAAAGTTTTAGTCTTTATTTTTAACCAGTCTTAAGGTAAGTTCATAGCCAGAAAAATTAATTTTACTTATCATTTATGGTAAGGGTTAGGCATTTTTAGTGAATATGTACTGTGCGTGATTTATTCTTATCACCCCTCAGTAAAGTATATTGGCCCTGTCCACCTTTCATAGGCGTTCCTTTAGGACTAAGAACTATAAGTGCTGTGTCATCTTTAATATACAATTTTCGGGTGCTTGCATCCTTTCGTGAAACCAAGGTAACAATTTTATTTTTGTCATCCCAATTATATTTGCCTTTTTCAAAATACTCTCTGTTTGAGGCTTGGGCATATTGAGTGACTAATAAATAATTCTTTTTATTCTTTAAGGATAAGGTCATTTTAATTCCCGCACAATGATCGCAGGGGAGATAGCCATAATAAACACCACGAAATTTTTGACTTTCATCAATGGGCTGTAAGTGCTGTGAATGATTAACACCTTGACGATTCAACTCTCTAGCTCTTTGAACGTCCCCCATAATCTGCATATCTGATTTGGCTATAGTAGGGGCAGAAGCAATAGAAAGCCCGGCAAGTAAAACTAAAGATAGTTTTTGTTTAAAAGTTATTGTGTGCATTGTTTTTATATAATCAAAAATAGTAAAGTAAGGTATCAATTTTTTATATCTTACTTTATAAAGACGAGTAGAGGCAAGGTACCGAGGTATGCCTTGTCTCAATGGGCATTCTGGAGAGTAACAATTAAGCAGGGATTTGGGTGATTTTGATTACCCAAAATTAATCTTAGCTTCCAAATCATTACGTGAATCAGCATTCCTGAGAGCCTCTTCCAACGTGATTCGTTTGGATTTATAAAGTTCAAATAAGGCATCATCAAATATTTTCATGCCTTTACCTCCACTGGTTGACATAGCCTCTTTAATCTCATTTAGATCACCTTTTAAAATCAGGCTAGAGATATGAGGGGTATTTATCATAACTTCAATAGCGGCACATCTTTTACCCTCAGGAGTGGGGATTAAGCGCTGAGAAATAACGGCATTCATATTGATGGCTAAATCCATAAATAATTGTTTATGTTCCACTTGAGGAAACATATTGATAACTCGCTCCATAGCTTGGTTGGCATTGTTGGCATGCATAGTTGAAATACATAAATGCCCTGTATTGGCCAGTTCTAAAGCTGCTTTCATGGTTTCTTTATCCCGAATTTCGCCGATTAAAATAACATCAGGAGCTTCGCGTAAACAGGCTTTAAGAGCGCGAGCATAAGAGACCGTGTCTGTTCCTACTTCACGTTGGTTTACAATCGATTTTAAGTTGGGGTGAGAAAATTCTACAGGATCTTCAATGGTTAATATATGACCTGCCGAATTTGCATTTCGGTGATTAATCATTGAGGCTAATGAAGTTGATTTACCTGACCCGGTGCCGCCAACCATTAATAATAAACCACGTTTGGCCAAAATCAGTTCAAGCAAAATATCAGGCAGTCCCAAGTCTTCAGGTTTGGGAATAATGGATGGAATTAAACGAAAGACCAAACCTATGGATTGACGCTGATAAAAAGCATTAACACGAAATCTCGCACTATTGTCAGGTAAGGCAATAGCAAAATCGAGGTCTTTTGTTTTAAGAAATTCCGTTTGTTGCTCTTCTGTCATAATGCTAAGAGCTGCTGACCTTGTGAGTTCAGGCGTAAGCAGGTATTTGTCCATGGGAATGGCTCGGCCTGATATTTTTATTTTAACGGGGGAATCAACGGTTAAAAATATATCCGAACCCTCTTGTTTAACCATTTCCTGTAAATAAGGTAAAACATCAAGCGAGGATTTAGGCTTATCACCAAGCACTTCAATTTCTTCGATAGTTTTCTTTGTGCTTGAAGTTTGCTTATCTGCTGTAATTTGTATTTCTAAGCCGCTAATGTTTTTTTCAGCACTAATGATAAAGTCTGTATCTAAAAGATGATAATTTGTAGATGCAGTTTTAAAACTATTAACAATCTGTTTTTGAGACTCATCAAACAGCTCATCAATAAATTGATTTATAAATTCAGCGCTTACCAGGGTTTTTCCAACTTCTTTTATCTGGTCTGATAATCGTAAAGAGGGAGGGGTGTCGACAGTTAGAATAAGGCTGTCAGCACTTTTATCAAGCATTAATTTTAGATAAGGTGATAAGTCCATAATTTATTGGTTTGCTATATTGATTTTGGAGGGGGTATAAATTGATCGTGTGCTACTTTATTCTTCAGTTTCAGTAAGAGATAAACCACCTATATCTTGACCATCGCCACTGGCTAATTTAATTTGTAGACGAAGCTCGTTTCTTGAATCAGCATTCTTTAAGGCTTCGTCATAACTGATTTTGCCAGATTGGTATAAATCTAATAATGCTTGGTCAAAGGTTTGCATACCCAGTTCGCGTGATTTAGCCATAATAGGCTTCATTCCACTAATATCACCTTTAGCAATTAAATCCGAAATAAGCGGAGTATTAATCATGATTTCAATAGCCGCACACCGCCCACCATCAACAGTTTTAACTAAACGCTGAGAAATAATGGCGCGTAAATTTAAGGAAATATCCTGCATTAATTTTGTTTGGCTTTCAATAGGGAAAAAACCAAGAATACGGTCAACGGCTTGGTTAGCATTATTGGCATGTAAAGTGGCTAATGCCAAGTGACCTGTTTGAGCAAATTCAAGCCCAAACTCCATTATTTCAGAGTTGCGTATTTCGCCTAACACAATCACATCAGGTGCTTGTCGCAAGGTATTATGCAGGGCTATTTCCCAGTCTTGAGTATCAACACCGACTTCTCGTTGCATAACAACACAATTTTTATGGGGATGAACATACTCAATAGGGTCTTCAATAGTGATAATATGCCCATAACTGGTTTCATTGCGATGATCAATCATAGCTGCCATTGAGGTCGATTTACCTGAGCCAGTAGCCCCTACCATAATTACCAGGCCATTTTTATGAGAGATAATATCTTTTAAAACTGAGGGGAGACCTAATTTATCGAATGTGGGTATTTCAGAAGCAATAACACGTAGAACCAGTCCTTGGAAGCCTTGCTGAACATAGGCATTAACTCGAAATCGACAAAGACCCGCTGGAGAGATAGCAAAGTTACACTCTTGAGTTTCTTCAAATTCTTTTAACTGCTTATCATTCATAATGCACTGAGTAAGTGCTTGAGAGTCATTCGCTGATAATTTTTGTTGAGAAATAGGCGTCATAATGCCTTTTATTTTCATTGCAGGGGGGTAGCCTGCTGTTATAAATAGGTCAGAACCATCCTTATGTAATAGAATTTTAAGTAACTTTATCATGAAAGCCATTGCTTCTTCTCTTTCCATTAGGATCCCCTTTAATTATTGCCTATTAAGAATATGGTTTAAGTCTAGCTTAAAATAATAGACAAACAACTTTTATGGGTAACTTGTAATAGATGATTAAAAAATCATCTATTTGTATGCGCTATAAAACTGTAACCCAAGGTATAATCAACTCAATTTTTAAAGAATATTTAGGTGTTATGAGTAAGCAAAGAAAAGCTGTTGCATTAATTTCAGGTGGATTGGATTCATTATTGGCAGCAAGAACCATTATGGATCAAAGGGTGCATGTTGAAGGGATTAACTTTTTTACGGGATTTTGTGTAGAAGGACATACTCATGCAATTAGGAAAAAAGATAAAGACAAGCCTAAAAGAAATAATGCATTATGGTCAGCTGAGCAATTAGGTATTAAATTACATATCGTTGATATTATCGAGGAATATAAAGATGTATTGATTAATCCTAAGCATGGGTATGGGGCAAATATGAACCCTTGTTTAGATTGTAAAATATTTATGGTACATAAAGCCAAAGAATGGATTAAAGAAAATAATTTTGATTTTATTATTACGGGGGAAGTGATTGGTCAACGACCTATGTCACAAAGAAAAGATACTATGCCTGTGATTGCTGAAGAATCAGGTGCTGATGACCTGTTGCTTCGTCCTTTGTGCGCGCAAAATCTACCGATGACTTTACCTGAGCGTGAAGGTTGGGTTGATCGAGAAAAGTTACATAACTTTAGTGGTCGGGGGCGTAAACCTCAAATGGCTTTAGCGGATGAATTTGGTTTTGAAGATTTCGCTCAACCTGCAGGGGGCTGTTGTTTTTTAACAGATAAAAGCTATTCAGATAAACTGGTTGATTTATGGTCAGCGAGAGGTCGAAAAGAATATGACCTAGATGATATTATGTTGTTAAAAGTAGGGCGTCATATTAGGCCTAAAGATAACTTTAAAGTCATTGTTGCCAGAGAAGATGGTGAAGCACGTTTTATGCAAGGGTATAAAAAAGATTTTATTAATATGAACTGTTCAAGTCATCGTGGGCCTTTAGCCATGGTTGATGGTGCGCCAACTGAAGAAGACTTATTAATAGCCGCAAAACTGACCGCACGATACGGCCAAGGGCGTGATGCAGAACAGGTTGATATTACCATTAGAGAAAAAGATGGCACAGAAAGAACCGTGCAGGTAACACCTTTTAAAGGTGATGAAATTCCAAAACAATGGTTTGTATAAATGAGTAAAGAAACATTAAATGCCAAGCGCTTATTATGCCCTCTACCTGTTATTAGAACGCAGGATAAAGTAAAAACAATGCAAACAGGTGATGTGCTGGAAGTTGTGTGTACGGACCCAGGTGTTATGCAAGATATTCCTGCCTGGTGCAGAATAAATGGTCATAAAGTACTCGATACCTTAACCGATGAAATGGAATATACCATTATATTAGAGGTCGGGTAAGGTGGCTAAAGCTTATAATGCTGAACAATTGTTAAAGATAAAAGCGCGAGTTACTTATGTTGGCGCTTTAATTAATATCTTTTTAACAATTATAAAAATTGGCGTGGGTATTGTAGGTCAGTCTGCATCATTAATAGCAGATGGTATTCATTCTCTATCTGATTTAATAAGTGATCTTTTTGTTATTATTGCAATTAAGTTGGGTAGCAGGGAAGCAGATCATGATCACCCGTATGGTCATCGTCGTTTTGAAACTATGGCAACGGTTTTATTAGGGATAGGTCTGATAGCTGTTGCAACAGGAATTGGTTGGGATGCTATTGAGCAGATACTAAATCCAGTCACTCTATTAACCCCAGCTAAAGAGACTTTAGGTATTGCGTTTATTTCCATTTTAGCTAACGAGTGGTTATTTCATTACACTAAACGAGTCGCTGAAAAGACTCGCTCAAAGTTATTATTAGCTAACGCCTGGCATCATAGAAGTGATGCTTTTTCATCTGTTGTAGTGGTGATAGGTATTGGTGGCGTATTATTGGGTTTTTCAATGGCAGATGCTGTTGCAGCAGTTATCGTTGCAATAATGATTGCTAAAATGGGGTTGGGCCTGGTTTGGGAAAGTATTAATGAATTAGTCGATTCTGCTCTGCCTGAAGAGATGGTTAGAGAAATTCGTAGAGTGATTAAGCAGACACCAGGTGTTCAAAGTATCCATTTAATTCGCACTCGGCGAATGGGGGAAGATGCTTGTGTAGATACGCATATTGTTGTTAATGCGCGCATTAGTGTTTCTGAAGGGCATATGATTGGCGATGCCGTTAGAGATAGATTAAAAGCTGAATTTGATGATGTTACTGATGTATTAGTACATATTGACCCAGAAGATGATGAATTTAAGGAAGGTTATCAAAAGCCTATAACGCGAGAACAAGTACAGCACTATTTAGATCAGTATTTAGCTGAAAAAATCCATACAGTCGATGATTTTAGAATTCATTATCTTGATGGTTTAGTAGAGGTTGAAGTGGTTTTACCTCATGGCATATTTAATGATAGTGAACAAGTTGAATGGATTAAAAAACAATGCGCACAAATAGAAAATGATATTGATTTAATATCTAAAGTCTATGTTTTTTTTAAGGCATAAAGTCCGCACTACAACCGACAAAAAATCAAGCTGTAGTCAGTGAATAGTCATGTTAGTTTGACAAAAGCAATATTAAGAATACTCAAAATAAACTCGAAGATCACTGGGGACACAGAGGCTTAACACTCAAAACTCTGTGTTTTCAGTGGCCTCTGTGGTAAAAATATTAATTTTTTATGCCCTCTTACTTATTGAGGGAGATGGAGACCTTTAAAAATGGCAGTAGGAAATGTAGGCTTTCCTGAAATGAAAGCAGTTTCAGGGATTAAATTAGGCACCAGTAATGCCGGTATTAAGCAAACTGAGCGAGATGATATTCTGCTGATCGAAATGGTCGAAGGATCTACTTGCGCAGGTGTTTTCACCCAAAATGCCTTTTGTGCAGCACCGGTACACGTTGCTAAAGAGCATCTGCAAAATAGTCCGCGCTGGCTATTAATTAATTCAGGTAATGCCAATGCAGGAACAGGCCAACAAGGAATGCGTGATGCACATGCAAGTTGCTCGTTTGTTGCATCCGCAGTTGCAGGTGAAGCTAATAAAGTTTTACCTTTTTCAACCGGTGTTATTGGTGAAAATTTACCTGTTGATAAAATTTCAGTTGCCTTACCTGAGGCTGTATCGAATCTAAAACAGGATCATTGGAATAATGCAGCTCATGCCATTATGACAACAGATACCTTTGCCAAAGGTGCATCTGTAGTGATTGAGCTGGATGGTCAGCTCGTAACACTAACGGGTATTTCTAAAGGCGCCGGGATGATTCAGCCCAATATGGCGACGATGCTAGGGTTTGTGGCAACTGATGCAAAAATCAGTCAAAGTCTATTGCAGAAATGTTTGTCACAAGCAGCAGAACAGTCGTTTAATCGTATTACTGTAGATGGTGATACTTCTACAAATGATGCTTGTATTTTAATGGCCAGTGGCTGCTCATCAGCCACTGAAATCACTGCAGACAGTGAAGCTTATCAAATATTTTCAAGTGCGGTAATAAATATTTGCAAGTGCTTGGCAGAGCTTATTGTTAGAGATGGTGAAGGCGCGACCAAGTTAATGCAGATTAGTGTGGAGCAAGCAAAAGATAATGCCGAAGCAGTAATAGTCGGTAAAACTATAGCTCATTCTCCTTTGGTTAAAACAGCCTTTTTTGCTAGTGACCCCAATTGGGGGCGTATTTTAGCCGCTGTTGGACGTTCAGGTCTTGAGCAAATGGATTTGGATAAAGTCGAGATATACCTGGATGATGTTTGTATTGTTAAAAATGGCGGCAGAGCTGAAAGTTACACAGAAGCACAAGGGCAAGGTGTGATGAATAAAGAAGAAATTCTTATTCGGGTGGTTTTGGCGCGAGGAACTGCTAGCCAAGAGGTTTTAACTTGTGACCTTTCCTATGATTATGTGAAGATAAATGCAGAGTATCGAACGTAATGTTGAAAGGTGAAAAATACCTGCATGTGGCTGTTGGGGTTATAAAAGATAAAACAGGGAAGGTTTTAATCTCCTTACGGCATAATAAAGTGCACCAAGGTGGCTTGTGGGAATTTCCTGGTGGCAAGGTTGAAACCGGGGAGACTGTAAAGCAAGCTTTAGTTCGGGAACTAAAAGAAGAGCTAGGTATTTCAGCTGAAGAGGCTATTCCTTTAATTCAAATTAAGCACCATTATAAAGATCTCAATGTATTGCTAGATGTTTGGGTTGTTACAGAAATTTCAGGTATAGCTAAAGGCTGTGAAGGACAGGAAATTACTTGGGTAAGTCAGCAAGATTTATCCAAATATTCCTTTCCAGCTGCCAATATTCCAATTATTACGGCAATAAAATTACCTTCAGAATATGCAATCTTAAGTGCAGTAACTGAAGATATTTTACTGAATAACTTAAATCAAATACTAAAGAGTGGTATTAAGTTAATTCAGGCGCGGGTTAAATCTTTAACCACTGAACAAGTAGAAAGTTTTATTAATATAGCTTTGCCTTTATGTAAGCAGAATGGCGCTCAATTATTGCTTAATTCAGCAGTACAAAATAGCGATAAATTGAAAGTTGATGGTATTCATTTAACCTCAAAAGATTTATTAGCATTAAAACAAAAACCAACAGCTTATTCCTGGGTTGCGGCCTCTTGTCATAATCAACAAGAAATATTACAGGCTGAGAAAATAGGCGTAGATTTTATTGTGATTGCTCCTGTTTTAACTACCCAAACACATCCTGAAACAGAACCTTTAGGCTGGGACGCATTTAAGATATTAGTGAACCAGGTTAATATCCCCGTTTTTGCTTTAGGTGGAATGCAGAAAAAGCACCTAAACCAGGCACGACTAGCAGGTGCGCAGGGAATCGCCGGGATTACATGCTTTTTGCAAGAGTAGAGGCCGTTTTAGCCATTTAAACTATCGGGGACAGTTAAGCAATGACATTTATCCGAAAAATAGCAGTCAGTTTATTATTTCTAGGTTTACTGGGTATTCTTGGGTCAACATTTATGCTGACCAAAATATTAACGCCATATCCTTGGGAATGGGGTGTTTATGCTAGTTGCCTTATTGTATAACTGGGGTCAGGTATAACTGGGGTCAGGTACAAATTAAATTCTGGAGAACCCGTCTACTCGACCAGCCAGCTTGATTGTACACATTAGAAGAATAAAGGCAAGTTGATTGCCAA
>VAPK010073287.1_pt1 | contig 14643 bp, 12 predicted proteins | sample 3395031 | NCBI WGS metagenome assembly VAPK01 (sample SAMN08290443, study PRJNA428436) | hydrothermal vent metagenome | isolation source: Deep-sea hydrothermal vent chimney 1 | place: Pacific Ocean: Juan De Fuca Ridge
CGTATAAAAAAACCTGAATGAAGGCTCACCCAGGTTCTTTTTTCTACTAACTAAAAAAATCAAAAACGTTTTAAAAAGGATTTTAAAACATTCAAATTTAAGAAGTATACTTTAATAAAAACATGACATTTGTCATCTTTCAAAGAAATTCTATTTAATTTGTAATTGCTTTATAAAAGTATGGAAACAGTTTGATCTATTTCTTCTGCCCATGCCAAAATACCTCCTTTTAAATTGTATATTTCATCATTACCGGAAGCTTCTACAAGTAGCTGAGTTGCTTCTGCGCTTCTTCTTCCGCTTCTGCAATAGATCACAACTTGTTTATTTATTTCAATTTTATTTATGTTAATTTCAATATCTCCTAAAGGTATTAGGTCACCTCCGATATCTGATATATCCCTTTCAAATTGTTCCCTTACATCAATCAATTGAAAATCAATTTTTTTATCGAATAAAATTTTCAATTCTTGTACTGTAATTTCCTTTACTGCTTTTTTTTGTTCTGTTTTCATTTTTTAAAATTTAGGATTAATAGTTTGTTTTTAACAAAAAAAACCTTCTTTTTGGGAAGGTTTTTTTAGTTTTCTTATATTTTTTTTGGATTTAAGACATATTCAACAACCTTCTCGTTTTATATTTAAAACAACAAGTCATCATAATTGCGGCAGTATGTTGTGCTTTAGTAGAAATCATTTTTCTTTTATATAAAAAAAACCTCTCAGTTACGAGAGGTTTCAATATATTTTATGCTATAAAATTTATATACCTCTACCCACAGTTGTACAACACATCATTACTAAGCTGTGTATCATATTGTTACTATGAATAGAATTATTTATCATCTTTGGTTGTACAATATTACAATTTTTTATTATTATTTTCTTTGCATTAACTTATTTTAACTCTTGTCATTTTTTTATAAAAGTAAGAATTAGGTGAATTATTATTTGATCTCCAGGTCATAACCAAATATTGGAATTTCTAATCCTACAATAAACCGCCATCTGGTAGTTGTGATTTTTGAAAAATCATCATTATTAGGCAATTTTAAATTGGAGTCTGGAAAACCTATCGATTGCTCAAATTTATCCGATCCGGTGGCATATGTAATTCCTGTGATAAGATGTACCTTTTTTAATTTTAAGTCAAATCCAAAAGCAACATGAAAAAAGTTAGCATCATAATTCACTTCACTATCTCCGTCATCAGTAAAATCAAATATACCTGGATTTTCTTTTAATGGCGAAAAATCTGTTGATATGCTACCGTATAAACTCCATATTTCATCTAAGTAAAATTCACCTCCAATTCCAAAATTGATAACAGATCTTCGTTCTTCAGTAAAGAAAAAACCCTCGGTAATATCAGGTACTTGAGGTATTACCAAACGATCATATTCTTTTAAGCCACTGTGCCAGTCTACTTTTACGTGAATCTTATTCTTCTTAAAAGGAAAACTTGCTCCGATTGAGATTCCAATAGGTTCTTTACGCTTTGAATCAATATCCCTAAAATCAACAAATTTAAATATATCATTATCTGTACCAGATAAAACTTCCTGAAACTTGAACCTCCCACCTTTAATGACTTCCAAATATGGTAAATCAATATTCAAACCAAGGTCAAATTTTTTTAATTTCCATGCCAATCCAACTTTCCAAAACATTCCATAGGAAGATTGTCTAACAAAAATTTCATTGCTGTAAGAGTCTGCATTTTGATTTATATCGAGAGTAGCATACCTAAGGTCAAAATTATTCTTATAATTGTATATAGATACAAAGGCAGAAACTCCTATACTTAAGTTATCCTTTATTTTAGTTCCCCAGGTTGCTCCAACCCATTCGTCTGTTTCCTTATTTTCAAGATTAAATGTTGTAGTAAATCTTTCTAAATCATCAAATTCACCCTCTAGATCTTCTTTTCCAAGATCTTTGGTGACCCTTAAACTTGTGCTTGTTCTCTGCTTGGAAATAAATGCATAAGCAAAATGATGGTCTTTCCATTTTTCTATGTTAAAAGTACCTGCCACCAAACTGGGTACTTCATTAAAATTTGAATCGCTTAAATTATCATCTCTTCCAAATACATTCTTTACTTTAATATTATTATACTGATAAGCTTTGGCATTGATAGAAAAAGCAGGATTATCAACAAGAGCAATTCTTGCCGGATTGTAATATGTTAGACCTAAATCCTCAACACTTCCCGTTACATTTCCACTAAGTAACAAAGAGCGGTTACCAAAATTCTCTCGATTGTAATATCCTTGTCCAATCATAGCTATTGGAAATAATATTAATAAAAATTTAAATAAATAAAGCTTCATTTTAATAAAGATCCATGCAATTTTGATTAATTAATTACAAGTTACTAAAGGAAGCCAAAGTAGCCAAATTTATTCATTTTTTTATTAATAATCTATCGCATAATTCTAGGTCAAAAATGGAGTGGGGTTTATTCTAGTGGATTGTCATCAGCATTTTTTATGTATTTACCTGAAGAAAGATATCCTAAGTGATTCGTTAGCAGAATTAAATATACAGAATTTTATATTATCCTTTTATTGAGTGATATCATGACTTGGTTACTTTTTTAAATAATGAACAAGGAATATAGAATATTGAACACTAATTTAGCTTCTCAAATCGAAATTCAACATTGCCTGCACGACAGAAGTTTAGCCTAATCCTCCTATTCTGAAAGTTATTAGAAAGGAACTTGACATTGGTTCGAAAATAATTCATAAAAAAAAGCACTTACTTTCGTAAGTGCTTTCTTTTCTTCTGATGGGTTTAAATATTAATCATAACATATTGTATAATTGAATGTTACTATCTAGTTAATTTCCATAAAAATTTATTCAACAGTTCCTACTTTTTCTAATGATATTGCTACAGCTTCTGCATATGTTAAGATAAGAACCTCGCCTATTTTTAGTTCTTTAATCAATTCCTTATCTTCCATTTGAATCGTTACGTAGTTCCCACTAGGGCCACGAACGGTAACAGTCATATTAGGGCGATTAAGCACCTCTATAGAAACAACAGCTTTAACAACTGCTCCCACAACCCCTGCTGGATCCATTCCTTCCGGAGCTTTTCCTCCTTCAGCCATAACAACCAGTGGTTCTGCTTTTTCTTCTGAAGTTGGATCACGAAACTCTGCCTTTATATAAGTATAGTATTCAAATTTAAGTATGTCATTTACTGCAATTTCATCAAACCTTTCTACAGATTCTCCAGCCGTAACTGTAACCAAACCTCCATTTGATCCCATAAGTGTTATCTCTCTGGTATCTGCTTTTATTTCTGTTACCGTACCTTGCATAGTAACCTGATCCCATTTTTCTCTTGAAGGTCTTTTGTCTTGTTTTTCCTGAGCATTAGTACTAACAGCCACAAACATAATGACAAACAATACAATTGAACAAATTTTAGGTGTTTTCATATTTAATTTTTTAATTTATTGGTTATTTAATTTTAAGGGGCAAATATAGTTTATTATTATAAAAGTTCTGATATGGGTTTTCAATTTCAGCAGTTTAAGAAATGATAGGTTGTTGGGGTGATTATTTGTCTTTGGTAATTTTGTCATTTTTTATTATATTTAAGCAAATTAGCCTCGAATGAGAAAAATAATAGTTTGTGTTCTTCTTTTAACGATGATTTCATGTTCAAGCAATTCAAATGATACTGATTTTGTTGAAAATAATATTGTTGAAATAAATGAGGAAGAAACCTATGATGCAAATGCAGACTATCAGTTGTTATTTATTGGAAATAGTTTAACCATACAAAACAACCTACCTCTTTTAGTTAAAAATCGCGGTAAGGAAATGGGCCTATCCATATCTTGCACTGCCGAGTTAGGCGCTGGTTTTGGATTAGAAGATCATTGGAATACTGGATTGATACAATCTCAAATTAGTAGTAATTTTTATGATTTCGTTATCATTCAACAAGGACCCTCTTCTCAAGCATATGGAAGAGCTTCTTTAATTGAATACGGAGGAAGAATTGCTCAGTTATGCAGTAGCATCGATACACAACTTGCCTTTTTTATGGTTTGGCCATCTCTTACTTATTATGAAACTTTTGATGGTGTTATAACCAATTATACAGATGCTGCTAACATTAACAATGCTATCAATTGCAATGTTGGCCAAATTTGGAAATCCCAAATGGAAGGATCAAGTGACTTCCCGTATTACGGAACAGATGGTTTTCATCCATCTCTTGAAGGCAGCAAACTAGCGGCTCAAATAATAATTCGAAGATTAGGCTTAAAATAATCGATAGTTAGTAGGAATAAATATACAGAAATTTTATATTATCATTTTGTTGAGTGAAATCATGACTTGATTAATTTTTAAATAATGAAAATTAAATAAAAAACGGTCAACACTAATCAAGGAAGTTCAGCGAGTGGATATTTTACACAATGGCTTTATAACTTCTTTAGAATTATTATTATTATGAAAATTAGTTTTGGAATTAATCAAATTTCATTTGTTTCTTACCACTGTTCTTCTTTATTATGAATTTCGATATCTCATCATTATTTTATGTGAACCAGGTATTTTTCGATGATAGTAGATAATATTTTTATCTATTGTTAGAGTTGGTGCTTCTATTAAATTTGAAAGATCCTCGGAAAACAAAACCTTTGGAATTGAAAAATCCGATAAAGAGTTACTTCTAACTGCTACACATATTTCAAATATTGTACCTGAAGTAATTTGCCCTTTTAAATATCTTGTGAAGTATAATTCCAGATTATCACTACTGATACATGGAGCATAATAAATATAATTTGCATCATTGATATTTTGTAAGATTGAATCAGAATTTGGAAGCGTACTAAATGTTGAAGCATTGTTTTTTTGAGCAATTCCTATTATTGTTTCGCATGGGCCCTGGCAATTAGCATCATCAAATCTTGTATTAATGAAGTATAAAAATTGACCATCTAAACTTATTCCGTGGTCCATAACAAGCCAGCCGGGAATGTTCATATTAAAATCTCCTTCTACTCTTTCAATATCAATAACTTTTCCAACATTAAAAGTCCCGTGAAAGAGGTTATTCAATTCAGCAGGATAATTTCTTGTTGATGTCCAATAAAAATTCCCATTAGAATCCATATCTGCAACAGCATCTAAATGAGGAGGTGTTGTTTGATTTACCCCAGTTAATTCTCCTATATAATTAAAGGTTGAGTCATTAATTTTTGTAGCATAAAAAAGTTTTGTATTTATACCATCATTTAAATTATTAAAGAAAAGATAGTTTCCATTAGACGATATAAATGGTTCCATTGCATCAAACGATAAGTCATTAATGGTCACTTCTATTTCAGAACCAAATGAAGGATATGTTATTGATTCAATAATATCACTATCATTTGATGAGCAAGAAATGATTATTAATGTTATTAGTGTAGTTGTAAAAAAGGTTTTCATTTATCATTCTTTAAAGTATTGCCAACGGTATTGTACAAGATATGTTGCGAATTTAAAGTAAGTAATTTTCCGTTCAGCTTGTTTTTTTGTAAGAAATTCTTCTTAAAAACTTAATATAGCATTCAATTTTATACGGTATTGAGCATTCATTATTTTTTATTTAATTTCCTTATTTATGATTGTAATTAGTTTTGAGCTTTGTGTATGAGGTCCTTAGTTTCACAATTAGTGATTTGCATGTGCGAAGCCCTCATTAGTAAATAGTTCAAAAATACCCTATCCTTTGGCAAGCCCTTATGGTTGCTTTCTAAAGCCAAATCGGAATAGCTATCTTGCAAAATTTCAGCACGGAAGAAGGAAGTAGAGAACGACTGGTTGTTGACATCTTGGATTATCACGAATTTTGCGACTATTGGATAATAGTTGTTTTGAAAAAAGGTAATGGCATATTCATCTTCCTCGGTCATATCACTTATTGATCTTGGCCATGGAATCAGGAATTCCCCAATAGAATCACTTTTGATCAAATTAATCTTAGCAGAAGGGAACAATAGTTTGATAGATTCTAGATTGCTATTAAATGTAGGTCTATAAAAAGTCATGTCGACTTGTTTTGTCCTGAAATATTCCTACAGGTTAAATTGAAATTTGATATGATAAATTATTTAATCTCCATTTTTAAAGCTCCTTTCCAATTTTCAGGAACCCCTTTATTAAAATAATATTCAGAATTTTTATAATAAATTTGGGCTGCCAGATCATTTGGATTTTTTGAAAGGACTTTCTGAAAGTGAACCATAGCATGTTCAAATTTTTTATCGAAATAGGCATTCAAGCTACTTTCAAAATCTTCTCTAGTAACGGATTTGATTTCTTTTTGATTTGTTGACAAACCATCAAAAATTTCGTAAATACTTATCACATCTTGCTTTCCTTTTACTTGAACTTTACCCAAAAATCTAAAATCAAATTGAGATGTATCCTTAATTTGATTTAAGGATGGTTCGCTAACGATTATTTGTGCCCCAAAAAATTTTGTTAACCCTTCAATCCTAGATGCAGTATTTACTGTATCTGATATTACCCCAGGGCTCATCCTTTGTTCTGTACCAATCATCCCTAAAATTAAAGGTCCACTATGGATACCAATGCCATTTTCCAAAGGATTCTTTAAATTATGTCCACCAAGTTGAGTCACCCCTGAAATATCAAGTTGAATCTTTATTGCAGCCTTTATGGCATTTTCCGGACTATTCATAAATAAAGCTAGAATGCCATCTCCTAAATATTGGTTGACCAGACCTCCATTTTCGTCAATAAAATGCACAACTCGTCCGAAATATTCATTAACGAAAGCAAAATTTGTCTTTGGTGACATTTTTTCAGAGATGGAAGTATACGATCTAATATCTGAAAAAAAAACTGTCATTTCTCCTTGCATACTATCGCCAAGTTGTACTTCGGTTATCGATCCTTTACTTAGATATGAAAGAAATTCTCGAGGAACAAACCTACTATACGACCGATTGGTAACCATAAGATTTTCGGTAAGATTTTCGACGTTTTGAAAGGAGTTTGTAAATTTTACGGCCAATAATAATGCCTGAGAAAAAATAAAAAGGAAAAAACCAGCACCACTTAAATACACATCCTGAATTAATTTAAAGTCGATGGCTACATCATGTACTACCGTGATAAGAAAGCATACAACTCCAGCAAGAATCAACAATGCTCCTTCTCTACTTCTAGAAACAGCCAGATATATTCCTCGGATAATTAGCAGAATTACAATTCCGGATACTGCCCAAAAAGGTATCATGAGTTGACTATATATCTTGGAAGGAAAAATGATGGTTACAATAATAAATGAACTAGACAAAATAGTAAAAACCTTAGTCATCCATAATGGGAATTCTTCCTGAAACAAATCTCGTAAAAAAAGCCATAATAAAAGTGCTGAGGCGAAAATGGAAATATGAATCAACTTCAGACCAAATTCATAGGAAGCTCCAGGCCATATGGTGTAAAAAAAGACCACACCTGAAAATAGATTTTTAATGGCTAAGAAAAAACATAGGAGGCCAAAAAATAAATTGGATTTGATTCTACGTCGCAACAGAAAAAGAGCAAGGTGATATAAACTCATCAGAAATAAACCCCCAAAAATAAATATATCGAATGCCAATTGTTGATCATAATGAGATTGAATAGCAATTCGATCGCCAATGCGAGGACTTTGCCAAACTCCACCTAATGCATATGCAAAATTTGCAACATGCAAGGTCAATAAAACCGTACCCTTGTTTTGTTTTATGAGTACAATTCGAGTGCGTGAACTAGGAATAAAATCGTAGGTTGATTTAGAAACGGTACCATCTGTAGCTACTAACTCATCATTCAAATAAAGTGAATATGAAGAATGAACAAATGGAACGTACAGAGCCAGGTCTTTTGTTGACTGATTGGTACCTAAATTAATCTCTAGTTGATAGGTAGCATAACCATGCGAAGGCAAGCTATTATTTTCATACATAAACCCATTCCAAACCCTCGGTAGATCCATGTAGATTTCATTTTCAACGGAAACATGTTCAGGCAATTTTAACTGTCCCCAAATAAATCTCCATTCTCCCTCAAGGGGAATGGAAACATTCTGGAGTTCAGTCTTGCTCAAATCCAAGCTACCCGCAACAGCAGAAATCTTTTTAGAAAGATTTGAATGAGAATTCCACATTACAAAACTGAAAGTACAGATAATTACAAAAATGAAAATTCCTGTTAATAAGCCTTTTGAAATATGGAAAGGTTTATTCATTCACGTATGCTTAATTCGAGAATCAAATTTTCTCCTAAAGACTGACTACTGGATAATTCAAGATGCCCCTTTGTAGAAAAATCTTTAGGTTCATAAAAATCCGGTGAGTTTTCATTGCTCAATAAACCCATTTTTTGGAAGGTATAAGCGATGAGTTCCGAACAAAAATAGGTTGGTTGCTTTACTTGTATATTAAACCATCGGCCTAGAATACCTTTTACAAAAAACCAAAAAGTAGTGGGAAACTTGTCTGGGTACGCTTTTTTGATTGCTTTTTTTAATTGGGCAAAATTGTCTGCGTCCAATTCTTTTGCCAACCTTCTAAAAATAAAGGCGGTAAAAGTTTTTTTCAACAACTCATCTTCTATCCTTGTTTTTACATTCACCAAGGTTGGCCCGGCTTTGGGTTTGTGCAATTCTTGGTCTTCTGTAATTAAATATGGGGTTGATTCCCAAAGCATAATTTGAGCTTCTGGATTGTCTAATCCTATGTCTTTACCCAATACAATCATAGACACATGATTATAAGGACTTCCGGTTAAAACGTCTATAATTTTTTGAAAATTACTATCGCCATGATATAAGACAATATCTCCGGTTTTTAATAAAGGAGCAAGCTCATCATAAGTAATATTTTTGCCATCCATAAGTGTATGTTTTAGTTTATTGTTAAGGTTGAATCAGGTTGGTACCAGCTTGCTTCTATCAAAGACCAAACAAAGTCATTTCGCTTCATTTTTCCTCCAACTGAATCTGGTAAATTAAACAAGTTTGAATCTGGAACACCAACACGTCCTTTTCCTCCAAAAATCCCTCCATCAAATTTCTTAAGAGGAGAAAAATACAGGAAATCTACAAAATACAATGAACTATCTGCAGGATTAATCGGACCAATGGAAGCCAATGAATGGCAAGTAATGCAGGACGAAGACAATTGAAATCCTCTTTCTACATTAGAATTGGCAAGTAAAGTAGGATCTCCATATTCATCAACATATTCTGTTTGAGAGCCTCGAAGTAAAAAATATTCCCATTTGGTACCTTCCAAACCAATATTCGTTGGTGCTTGCTCGCAATCATAGGGTGCATTCTTGCAGGCAAATCTATCTCTGGTAGGAAGTAACCATCCATCATCTCCAGGATGTTTTTGACTTCTATTATCGATATGTTCAAAAGTAGCCCAAAACCATCTTTTTAAGATTCTACTGGTCATATGGATGGAAACAAGTCCATATAGATCCCGGCTAACTACATTTTTATTCACAGTTTCAATATACTGATAATGATAACGTGCCTTATCGTATGGAGTATCCGGAATTTTCCGCCATTTCACCTTAAGTTCTATAGATTCTTTTGGAAAATTTATTTGATATTCAGAATTATACAGTTCAAGTTGTCCATTTCGGTTGTACAAATTATTCTCGACAACATAATCATAGGTTGATTTATTAAGCACAACTTCTTCCAGGCCAAATGTAGGGTTCTTAGTAATATCAGGTATCCCTGCCTTTTTAGAGAAATGATTGAAATTCTTTAAAGATCTAATCCCAAAATCCTTTTGATACCATCCTTTAGGTTTGTGGCCATTGGCTTGGTATACCTCTGGTCCGGTTTTCCATGTTTGCCACACCACCCAACCAGGATCACCCAATTGAAGTGTTGTATCTGCAATCATTTGAATGGTATCTGCGGGCCAATTAATAGCACGAAAAAGATCCCAAGCATATCTATCAGGATTTTGTAAAACATAAATAGAATCTAATGACGTTTCCCAAGGATTTAATGAAGAAATCGAAACATAGGATGATTGATCTGACTTGATTGAGTTATTGCATGCCAAGGTCATGGCTGCTATCGCAATGATTATTAAAATCATCAACTTACAACTCTTTAAGAATTTAAGAGTTTTCATGGGGTTTTTAGTTAGATTATTTAAAGTTAAGTAATTTAAACTGAAATAATTGCAATTGTGTGTTTTTAACACTACATGCATGTAGAAACGGATAAATTCTATTGGAATTAATGTACAGAATTTTGTTTGTAGCGTGTTTTAAGTGACTAGTCCTTAAACACGGCTACAGGTTAAAATTAAATTTATAATTTTTTCAAATTGGATGATTGCCCTTTTCAATTCCTCTTTTATCACTCTTTTCTGTATAGAAGATCTTTTGGAACCTAAGTGCCTTTAATTGACTGCATTTATGTTAGTTTCGAGGTTTAGGTAAAAAAAGAGGAACGGCTTAGTTGTGCAGCTCCTCTTTACTCACTTTTAGAAAGTCTTGGAAAGTTATTTATTTTTTAACAGAAGTATCTGTATTGGGTATAACTTCACCTTTGGCATTTAATTGAACAATTTCATAACCCAATTTACTTAGTTTCTCTATGTTGCTGGCCTTATCTCCTACAACAAGAATATTCATATTCTCAATTTGAAGGTATTTATTAGCCAAACTATTGATCTCTTCTTTTGTAATAGAATTGATGATCTCGGTCTGTTCATCTACAAAACTCTTGTCCAAATCGTAATGTACGATCCTACCTAAGAAGCTAGCTTTTTGACCAGGGGTTTCATAACTACGAGCATCACGTTGACCAATTGAATTTCTCATAAAGACCAATTCATCATCGGTAATCCCATCTTTTTTATAGTTGGTGATTTCCTTCATAAATTCAGAAATGGCTCCGGCAGTAGCTTCTCCTTTAACTCCTGCACTGGCAGTATATGGTCCAGGATTATCATCAGAATTAAAATAAGAACGTGCTCCGTAAGTCCAGCCCTTATCTTCTCTTAAGTTCAAATTTATCCTACTGTTAAAAGCGCCACCTAAGGGGTAGTTCATCAAATAAGATTTAAAGTAATTTCCGGTAGCATCATATGACATATCGGTTACATATCCAATACGGATCTCTGACTGAGGTGCCTTTTCTTTATCTACTAAATAAATTTTGGTTTTGGCTTGATCTTTTACTGCTGAGAACTCAGGTAATTTAGCTGATTTCTTCTCCCATTTTTCAATAAAGCCTAAAGACTCCATGACGTCTTTTTTGGAAACATCACCTACAACAACCAATTCTGATAATTCAGGTGCATAGCATTTAGTATAAAAATTTCGAACATCTTCTGAGGTGATGAGATTCACTGATTCTTCTATACCACTAGAAGGTATAGCATATATATGATCATCACCATACAATAATCTGCGGTATACATTTGATGCTATAGCTGAAGGGTCTTTCATTTGAGATTTCAAACCTTCCAATTGTTGTTTCTTTACACGATCAAAATCTTTCTGGGAAAATTTAGGTCTATAAAGTACTTCTTCTAAGATTTCCATGGTTCTTGGCAGGTTTTTCTTCAAAGTGTTCACACTTACAGTCGTTTGAGAATTGTTCGCATATACATTGATGCTACTACCTATTTTACGCAACTCTTCCTGTACCTCTTCTGAGGTATAATTCTCTGTAGATTCATTCATTAAACTGGCTGTTAATAGTGCTAAACCGGATTTATTGGGAGTATACATATCCATTCGATGTCCTCCGTTGATATTTAATCGCAAAGCAACCACAGGGATCTCATTGGTTTTTGTGCCTATTATTTTCATTCCGTTATCCAAATTTTCTGTCCAGAATTCAGGTACCTGCACCAAAGGAGAAGCTCCTGGTTTAGGTCGAATACTTCGGTCAAAAGTATCTCCAGTAGGTCTAGTATAGCTTAGACCTGAATAATCTGTTTTAAGAAAAGGATTGTTGCCTTCTGTAGGAACCTTATAATTGTCAGCTCTCACAGGTGCTATTCCTCCTTCCGGTACTACACTTAAAATCACTGCGGGTTTACCTTTAATATATTGATTATAAACCCTCATGACGTCCTCCTTAGTAATATTTTGGTAACGCTTCAAATCATTTTTGATTCCGTTGGGATTACCCAAATACGTTTCATAGCTTGCCAGTTGAGAAACCTTACCACTTACGCTAGCGAGGCCATTGATAAAGTTTGATTCTTGATTGGCTTTGAATTTGAGGATATCGTCATCATTTACACCTGTTTTTTCGAATTCTATAAGTACCTGTCTCATTTCTTTTTCAAAATCAGCTAAAGCAACTCCGGGATAAGGTACAACAAACAAAGTCATTTCTCCGGCCAATTCATCAGCACCATTGAAGCTGGAAGCTTGTATGGCCTTTTTAGTTAGCACAAATTTCTTAAACAGAAAAGAGCTTTGTCCTGTTCCAATGATCTCTGCCAAACAGTCTAAAGGTGCTTCGTCTGGATGAAACCTTGGTACTGTTGGAAAGGTAAATATCAAGGCTGGAAAACGAATGTTTTTATCTACATAACTCACATAACGGTCAGTTTCCAGAGTAGCTGCGTCCAATTTTAATGCATTTACATCTGGTCCTGCAGGAATGACTCCAAAATATTTTTCGGCCATTTTGATAACATCTTTCGGATTCACATCTCCACCAACGGTAAGGGTTGCGTTATTAGGTCCGTACCAACGCATAAAGAATTTTTTAAGATCATCTACATTAACTCGGTCAAGGTCTTTTAATTTACCAATTGTCAACCATGAATATGGGTGTCCGTATGGATATAAGGCTGCTGCGTTTACTTCTCTAAATCTTCCATAAGGTCTGTTGTCATAATTTTGCCCTTTTTCATTTTTAACAGTCGAGCGCTGTATTTCAAATTTTTCTTGGGTTACTGCATCCAGGAAGAAACCCATACGATCTGCCTCCATCCAAAGCATCAATTCCAATTGATTGCTAGGAGCTGTTTCATAATAATTAGTTCTATCTCGATTGGTAGACCCGTTTAAAGTTCCACCAGCATCTGAGATGAGTTTAAAATGCTCCTCGTCGGCTACATTTTCAGAACCCTGAAACATCATGTGTTCAAAGAAATGTGCAAATCCAGATTTCTGAAGTTCTTCACGAGCAGATCCAACATGATAGGTTACATCAACATGAACAAGAGGATCAGAATGATCCTCATGGATGATTAATTTAAGTCCATTAGCTAATTGGTATTTTTCATAAGGAATAATGACTTCACTACCGGTCTTTGTTACTTTTTCAATTAATTTGGTTTGAGACCAACCAAAGGCTGAGATAAATGCGATGAAAATGATGAGAATTTTTTTTGATTTCATAAAAGGATATTTAATTAAAAATGAGTCTCTAAGATACTATTTTATTTCAATATTTGGATTATTTAGAATATAATTTACACATTGTAACCTTTCATTATTTACAAATAAACTCTACTAATTAATTTTTATGCAATCTGTTTTTTTATCATAATAGTCAATATTAAGTCCTGTAAGTTCACCTTTAGTGTTTCTTATATATTTTAATGACCTGTTATCATCTGCCAATTTTTTACATGTTTTTCTAAAGAAGGGTATCATGTTTAGTTAGTAGGACTAAATATACAGAAATTTATTTGTAGCGAGTTTAAAACATAAAAAAGGAAATTTTCAAGTAAGGTTTAATTTAATCTAATTTCATTATCTTTAGAGCAATTTCAATTCTCAAATCCTAATCTAACTAACAATGAAATCAATTTATATTTCACTTTTGCTGCTTTTTATTTTCTCTTGTGGCAGCAATCAAACAACGGTAAATAATACGCAAACCAGTACATCTAATCCCAATAAAAATATTGATTGTTCAGAAGATATTAAAGAGTACATTAGAAATAACCAAGGATTAATTACAAATAGTACCGAGCGATATATAGTCAATAGTATAACCAAACAAAGCGATGGAAGCTATAATGCTCAACTGCAATGGGAAGATGGCAGTCATTCTGGGGGGTACTTAATAAAACAATTCTGGACAAATAATAACTGTGATGTAATCAAGATAAAATGATAAGTGCCATAAAAATGAGCATCATTTTAGTGCGACTATAATAATTCTTTTTGAAATAAGGATGTATGGTAGGCTTCCATCAGTTGGCTGATATACTTCCCACATGTGGCGGTCACGCTCGCCCAATCGGCGTCACAAAAAAAAAGAGCTTCACTTTCGTGAAACTCTTTTTTTGCTCCCCTACCTACGGTAGGCAGGTCTTCTTTCCCGAAAACTTTCGGGACGAACCAAGGACCCTCTGATTTACAGAGAATTTTTCCACGAATAAGTTAAATGAATTAGCGTTTTAAAGTACTGACAATTAGAATTTTAATTTTATTTGATATCAAAACGAATCATTTGAAATCAAACAGTTGCGTGCAAATTGAGTGCAAATTTATTAACTTATAATCATGAAAACGAACCTGACATTGGCGCTAGATGTACGACGAAAAAAATCGGATAATACCTATCCTATAATTTTGCGATTGAGTCATTTAAG
>VAPK010517137.1_pt1 | contig 14640 bp, 8 predicted proteins | sample 3395031 | NCBI WGS metagenome assembly VAPK01 (sample SAMN08290443, study PRJNA428436) | hydrothermal vent metagenome | isolation source: Deep-sea hydrothermal vent chimney 1 | place: Pacific Ocean: Juan De Fuca Ridge
GGATAAAAAGAAGGCTTTATATCTTATCGGAGGGGGACTGATACTGGTGGCTGGCGGATATTTATGGTCTTTTCAACTCCCGATCATCAAAAAAATATGGACTCCGTCTTACGTCCTCGTTTCAGGAGGATACAGCTTTATATTGATGGGGCTCTTTTACTGGATTATTGATATCCTGCATTTTAAAAAGTGGACGCTTATTTTTGTATGGATCGGGGTTAACCCGATAACAATATATATGCTAACCAATATTTTCAGCTTTCATGGACTTGCAAGACGTTTTGTCGGAGGTAATATTGAGATATTGGCCGGTGAAAAATTTTTCCCTCTGTTGTTAAATACAGCAGCTATCACTTTGGCCCTGTTGTTACTCAGGTTTATGTATAATAGAAAGATCTTTATAAAAGTTTAAAATTCATTGAGCAATGACTAAAAGAATATTTAAATTGATCATAGTTGTAACCGGACTGGTATTTTTATCCGGCTGCATCTCCAATAAAGATAAAGCAGATAAGCCGCACCCGAAGTTCAAAGGATTCATGATAGATGCTCCGCGCGGAGTGGAAACTATGGATTATTATTACCGGTTAATTGATTTCATGAGTAAAGAGGGGATAAATACGATCATATTCCGGCTTACTGATGACCAGGGATCAGCATACAAATTCAAATCCCATCCGGAACTAAAAATGAGCGAAAGAGCTTTAAGTGCTGAAGAATTAAAACAATTGATCAATCATGCAAGTAAAAAAGGCATTGAAATGATACCCGAGATAGAGTCTTTTGGCCATGCCAGATATATCACGGATGTTGACAGGTATAAATTCCTTAACGATGCACCCGAAGGGGCTTATTTTAGTGCTATCTGCCCTGTCAGCGACAGTACCCTTGCATTATTCAAAGACCTCTATTCGGAAGTAGCTCCTTTGTTCCCCGGTAAATATCTTCATATTGGATGTGATGAAGTTAACTGGGGGCACGGCGAAAGATCAAAAGAAGCACTAAAAAGTAAAAGAAGAACGGAGATTTGGGCCGAATATGTAAACAAACTGAATGAGTATGTTAAAGACCTCGGAAAGGAGACCATGATATGGGGAGACGTACCTATAGTACATAATAAAGATGTGCTTGATGAATTAAATAAGGATATTATAATTGTTGACTGGAATTACACTGAAACCAACAAGGATACGATAATCAAAACCGCCAATAACATTTTTGATAAAGGGTTTAGACTGGTGGAAAGCCCTGCTGTGAACAGGTGTGAATGGGAGTTACGTGTAGGTGCGCCCCAGCTTAAGAACATAAGTGCCTATGCGGATGTTTTCAATCATTGGGATACACCGGGCAACCTGGGTATCATACTTACCAACTGGAAGCCGGAAAGGTATCTTCAAAACAGTCAGTGGGATACCTATTATGTTGCGGCACATTTAATCTCGGATGATACTACCCGTAACTATTTGGATTTTATAGCTGATTTTTTAAAACAGCATTTTGATGTTGATTATAACAGCGACTGGGAAACGATCTTTAAAATATTATACAATGATATTCCGCGAACAGTGGAATGCCGTTCTGTTGATTCTCTTATGTTTATCCCATGGAACAGTGCCCGGCATATAAAGGAGATAATTAATACAATGAAACCTAAGGTCAACAATTTCCACAAAGTGTCGAAGCTGTTGGCATTGTACAGAGACAGTGTGAAAAAGAACAGAGATGACCTTGATGCCCTTTTATTAACAACCGAATTTATTGACTATAATTTTGAAAGGCACAACAAACTGATAGAGTTTATCAAATCAGGGCATTTTTCAAGTTCATCGGTCAAAACCTTTTTTGATGATGTTTCAAAGAAAGATAAGGTTATGCTGTCGAGGATAAATTCAGCCTGGAGGATAGGACGTAAAGCCAAAGATCCCGGAAAGATATCCGAAGATTATCTGTGGGCATTCAACAAAGCAGCAGCTTACTCGAAATATTTAAGCAATAACCCGGATGAGTTTATTGAAATAATAAGTAAAAATCGCACCTTCTAAGAAGGTAGCTTTGAAAAGCCCCTGAAGGGACAATGAGCAACTTTATCTTTTCAAAATGATTAAAATGGAATGAAAAAAATATAAATCTAAAGTAGGCAAAGCCTTCAAAACATGACCACAAGCTAAGTAGATGGTTTTATGAAATAAAACAATAAATTATGAGAACACCCACCTTTTTAACTATTTTTATATAAAAAGATACGATCTATTGAAAAATCTAATCAAAAAATAATCTGATTTATGGAAATAAAAATACCCGTTTTAAAGATCATTGCAACCGGTCTTTTATTCTTTCTTCTTAACGATCTCACTGCACAAAACACAGCTCAGATAAAAGAAGCAAATTCCTTACAAAGCAATATTGAAGAAACAATTGACAGTATCTTATCCTTGCTTACCCTAAAAGAAAAAGTTGCTCTTGTGCACGCCCAGTCTAAATTCAGCGTTTCCGGTGTGGAAAGACTTGGTATCCCCGAGATCTGGATGTCTGATGGCCCTCATGGAGTACGTGCTGAAATTCAGTGGGATAGTTGGAATTATGCAGGATGGACAAATGATTCAATCACTGCTTTTCCTGCCCTTACCTGCCTTGCATCGACATTTAATCCTGAACTGGCAGGTGAATATGGGCAAAGTATTGGTGAAGAAGCTCGATACCGAAAAAAAGATATATTATTAGGCCCCGGAGTTAATATTTACAGGACTCCTTTAAACGGGCGAAATTTTGAATATATGGGTGAGGATCCGTTTTTGGCTTCACAGTTGGTAGTTCCTTTTATAAAAGGGATACAAAAAAATAAGGTAGCTGCCTGTGTTAAGCATTTTGCGCTCAATAATCAGGAAAAATGGCGTAATTATATCAATGTTGAGATCAGTGACCGTGCCCTACACGAAATTTATTTACCCGCTTTTAAAGCAGCTGTAACAGAAGGTCATGCATGGTCTGTTATGGGTGCTTATAACAAAATTAGAGGTCAGTACTGTTGTGAAAATGATTTATTACTTAACAAGATCCTGAAAGAGGAATGGAAATTTGATGGTGTGGTCGTCAGCGACTGGGGTGCTTCTCATTCAACTGCTGGTTCGGCACTTTACGGACTCGATATTGAAATGGGTACAGGGACAGGCTTACCCGAGGAAACCACAAAAAATTATTACAGCAAGTACCATCTTGCTACACCTTTTATTACATCAATAAAGGAAGGAAAGATAAAGGAAGAAGTGCTTAATGAAAAAGTTCGCAGGGTATTACGTTTGCACTTACGTACAACCATGAACACTAACCGCCCTTTAGGAAGAAAGAACAATCCTGAACATCATAAAGTAGCAAGAAAAGTAGCTACTGAAGGAATTGTATTGTTAAAGAATGAGAACAATTTCTTTCCTGTTGAAGATAAAAAAGATTTAACTATTGCTGTTATAGGTGAAAATGCCACAAAAATGATGACAGTTGGAGGTGGTTCTTCTGAATTAAAAGTGCAGTTTGAAATATCTCCATTAGAAGGTATTAAAAAACGGTATAAAAACGCACAAATTATTTATTCATTAGGTTATTCATCTGACCTTTCATCCAGGAAAGATTCCTTAAGATCTAAAGCAATAGAAACGGCAAAGAAAGCAGATATTGTACTTTTCATTGGGGGACTTAATAAAAACCATTTTCAGGATTCTGAGGGAGCAGACAGAAAACAATATGGATTACCTTTCAGACAGGTAGAACTTATTGATAAATTGTCAAAAGTAAATAAGAATATTGGTGTCATCCTTATCTCCGGTAATGCGGTGGGAATGCCCTGGGTTAATGAGGTTAAAGGTATCATGCAGGCATGGTATCTTGGAAGTACCACTGGTACCGCACTTGCAGATGTTATAAGTGGAGATATAAATCCTTCAGGGAAATTACCTTTTTCGTTTCCTGTAAAGCTCAGTGACAATGCTGCCATCTCATTTGGAAAATCCTCTTACCCTGGTGACAGTATCAACTTGACCTATAAGGAGGATATTCTGGTGGGCTACCGCTGGTTCGATACAAAAAAGATCAAACCCCTTTTTGCTTTCGGTCACGGTTTATCCTATACAACATTTAAGTTATCAAATATCAGTACAGACAAAAAGAAATATTCTCTTAACGAACAAATTTGTATTTCCTGTAACATTACAAATACAGGACAGGCAGATGGATCTGAAGTGATCCAGGTTTATATCGGGAAACCAAATTCGAATGTTGAACGAGCGCTAAAGGAATTAAAGGGTTTCCGTAAAATATCGCTAAAAAAAGGACAAACAAAAAATGTGATAATACCGGTTGATATAAAACAGCTGGCATATTATGTGGAACATACCTCCGGATGGAAAATTGAAAAGGGAAATTACAATATCTATATCGGAACAGCATCGGATAAAATTGACAAGAACATAAAAATTAATATAGAATAAACCTTTATATTATTTTGAAAGATCAGATAAAAAAACAACAAATAATGAAGATAGTACATGCGTATCCAATTATATTATTAGCACTGCTGACAATGATATCCTGTTCAAAAAAGGAACAGGTGTCAAACAAAAAATACATTTTAAAGGAATGGTCGGTTCAGAACTCTCAACTGATAGAGGTAGACGGAAATAAGATCAGTACTTCAGGGTTTGACGTTCAGAACTGGTATTCAGCTGATGTTCCTGAAACCATTTTACATACTCTTGTAAAGAGCGGAGTTTACAAAGACATCTATCTCAATGACAATCTGGAAAGAATACCTAAAGAACAATTCAACAATCCATGGTGGTATCGTACAGAGTTTGATCTTGAAAAAGAATCTGCCGGAATACTCTTAAAGTTGAACGGTATCAACTACAAAGCAAATGTCTGGCTGAACGGAAAGCTCATAGCAGATTCCTCTAAGGTAAAGAACAGTTTCAGACAGTTTAAATTCAATATCAAAAAACATGTAAAAACCGGAAAAAATACGCTGGCCATTGAAGTAATTCCACCTAAAGCTGGTGATTTTACCATTGGATTTGTCGACTGGGCACCTACTCCTCCCGATAAGAATATGGGTATCTTCAGACCTGTTCTGATCGAGGAGAATGGTGGAATTGCCTTGTCGGATCCTTTTGTTTCCAGCACTCTAAACAATGATCTTTCAGAAGCCACATTACAGGCTTCCACGGTGGTAGAAAATAATACAGACCAGGAACAGACAGGTAGTGTAACCTTATCTTTTGACAATATTAAACTTGACCAAAAACTTACACTTAAAGCAGGAGAAAAAAAGAAGATAGTATTTAATGTTATTGATTTTCCGGATTTATTAGTTAAGAACCCGAAGTTATGGTGGCCTCATACTTTGGGAGATCCTTATTTGCATAATGCCGAATTTAAATTTAAAACAAAAAACAATATTTCTGATAAAAAAGAATTCAGGTTTGGAATACGAACATTGTCTAAATATTTAACTGATGAGGGTGCTCTGGGTTTTAAGATCAACGGTAAAAAAATACTTATTCAGGGTGCAGGATGGATGGATAAACTGATGCTTGAAGACACAAAAGAATCTCTGGAAGCAGAATTAAGTTATGCTAAAGACATAGGTTTAAACGCGATCAGACTGGAAGGCTTTTGGGGAAAGGGCCAGACCATGTATGATCTGTGTGATGAAAAAGGTATTATGATGATGATCGGTATTACCTGTCAGTGGGAATGGAGTTACTATCTAGGTATGCCAACCGATAAAAAGTACGGTGGAATCGTAAGTGAAGAAAACATGAAGATGATGAGCAGTGCTTTTAGAGATCAGATTATATGGTTACGAAACCATCCTGCAATCTATTCCTGGGTTGGAGGTAGCGATCTGGAACCAAAACCGGAACTGGAGAAGATGTATTTTGACATCTTTAAAGAGTATGATTCCACAAGGGTATATTTGGCATCTGCCAAAAAAGCAACAACGATGGACGGTCCAACCGGTGTTAAAATGGAGGGGCCGTACGCTTATGTACCTCCTGTTTATTGGTATTCAGATACTAAAAAAGGAGGTGCATACGGATTTAATACCGAAACCGGTCCGGGTATACAACTACCTCCGCTTCAAAGTTTAAAAAAGATGTTCTCTGAAGAACATCTCTGGCCCATTGACACCATGTGGAATTATCATTGCGGCCGTTATGAATTTGGTGATCTTCGGCGTTTTACAAAAGCAATGGACAAACGCTATGGTAAAGCCAAAGATCTTAAAGACTATGTTAAAAAGGGACAGCTGCTGAACTATGAACTCATGCGCCCGATGTTTGAGGCTTTTTCAGCTTATCGCTATAAAGCTACAGGGGTAAACCTTTGGATGCTTAATTCTCCATGGCCGGAAATGTATTGGCAGCTTTTTGATTATTATCTGATGCCAAATGCGGCTTATTTTGGTGCAAAGGTTGCTATGCGTCCTTACCACATTATTTACGATTATCATCGCAGATCGATCTTTGCAGTCAATGACAGATTGGAAGATAAAAATGGTTGTACACTTAAACTCAGAGTTTACAACATTAATTCACAACTGAAATTCGGAAAAGAGATTGCCTTAAGTTTAAAGGCAAACAGCTCTGATGAGATTCTGTCGCTGGCAGAACTGAATATTCCAAGTGTTTATTTTATCGATACCCGCTTGTATGATAATTCCGGTAAAGAGATTGACAATAACTTTTACTGGATATCTCCAAAAGATGATATTCTTGATTATGAAGATACAAGTGAGGCATGGTATGTAACTACACCTTCCAAACAGTATGCCAATTTTACCGCGCTAAATAATATGGCAAAAGTTAAAGTAGAAAACAATATAACTATCAAAAAAGGCGATACCAAAACCAGTTTTGAAGTTCTGCTAGAGAATAAAAGCAATAAAATTGCTTTCTTCATTCATTTAGCCATAAACGACAAAATAACAGGAGAAACAATTGCACCTGTAATCTGGAGCGATAACTATATTTCGCTTCTTCCGGGTGAGACAAGGGTATTAAAAGCCAGTATTAATAATTCGAATCTCGAAGGTAAGAATACTGTACTGGCAACCAACGGATATAATTTACATCATTAAAAAATAAATTAATATGAAACGTACACTTATTATTTCAGCAATTGTTGCAGCACTGGGAGGATTTCTTTTTGGTTTTGATACGGCTGTTATTTCAGGAACAACTGATTCTCTACGGGAAGTTTTTAATTTGAGTTCGCTCGAATTGGGTTTTACTGTTGCAAGCGCCTTGATTGGAACAATTGTGGGAGCAATGTTCATCGGTCCGTATACAGACAAATATGGGAGACGGTATACCCTTTTCATCCTCGCAGTTTTTTATTTTGTTTCAGCTTTAGGATCCGGACTAGCATGGAACTGGTGCGGTTTTCTGATTTTTCGTTTTATCGGTGGACTGGCAGTTGGAGGAGCATCGGTAGTTTCACCAATGTACATTGCAGAAATTTCACCGGCACGATACAGAGGAAGACTGGTTGCTGTAGCCCAGCTTAATATTGTTTTCGGAATTATGATTGCTTATTTAACAAATTATATAATTGCCGGGATGGATCTTGGTGAATTTGAATGGCGCTGGATGCTAATTATAGAAGCTGTACCGGCTGCATTATTTTTCATATTTCTTTTTGCAACACCACGAAGCCCTCGTTGGCTTATTGCAAAAAACCTGGTTGATGAGGCCAGAACCGTACTCGAAAAATGTGGAACAGACTCCGGTAATATTGGAACGGAAATAATCGATATTCAAAATTCTCTATCGTCTGACAAACAAAAAAAGAGAGAACCTCTTTTTATCAAAAAATATAAGAAACCTATTTTACTTGCAGTTGCAATTGCAGCATTTAATCAATTATCAGGAATTAATGCTATTTTATATTATGCACCAAACATTTTTAAGATGGCTGGTTTTGGTAAGGACTCGGCCTTGTTAAGTTCAATGGGAGTTGGAGGTGTGATGTTTCTGTTTACTATAGCAGCATTACTTGTAATGGACAGCATGGGAAGAAAAAAGATCATGATCATAGGTTCTATCGGATATATTATCAGTCTGGGAGCAATTGCCTGGACTTTTCTTACCAATGACCCGGATAATTTCAGTAAAGAAGGTAGCATTACAGTACTTATCGGGTTACTTGTTTTTGTTGCAGCACATGGTTTCGGACAAGGCTCGGTAATATGGGTATACCTCAGCGAGATATTTCCAAATAAAGTGAGAGGAAGAGGACAGTCACTGGGAACATCGGTTCACTGGATCCTGGCAGCCATTACTTCCTGGACATTCCCTTTTTTAACAGAAATATGGGGCGGATATACATTTGTTGTTTTCACATTCTTTATGGTATTACAATTGATTTGGGTTCTTACTGTAATGCCCGAAACAAAAGGAATTTCATTGGAGGAAATGGAAAAAAAACTTGGGATTAGCTAATCTTTTTCTAAAAAAAGGAAGCGGTTGACTCTTGTGATATTTATTAATGGATTGTAATAAAACAGTAGATCAGACAAAAACATCAAATGAATAGATTGGTAAATAAGGAAAAAATGACACTTAAAAATTTATAACAGGTATTGATTAGTTTTCTACCGTAAGAGATTCAAGATAGAGATCTTTTGCAGGTAATATAGCCTGTTTTATATAGAAATTATAGTATTAAAATAGATGTTATGGTGAATTTGAAAGAATCAAAAAATAAAATAGTTAACATTTCGCTGTTTTTGGTTAGAATAGCGATAGGATGGCATTTCTTGTACGAAGGTATTGTTAAGATTTACACTCCTTCATGGTCGGCTTATGGATATCTGATGGATTCCAGATGGATATTTTCGGATGTCTTCAAATGGATGGCTGAAACTCCAGCAATATTGAAACTTGTAAATATTGTAAATGTTTGGGGTCTGATTATCATTGGTTTGCTGCTTATGTTTGGTGTATTTACCCGCTTTGCAGCCGCTTTTGGAGTAGCACTATTATCCATGTACTATCTTGCATATCCACCTTTTATGGGGTCAGATTATGGTGTGGTTGCTGAAGGACATTACCTTCTTGTCAATAAAAATTTAATTGAGTTATTGATGCTTGTGGTTTTTATTGTTTACCCCCCAAAGAATGTTTTTGGATTAGATAGATTGTGGGGGGAAATCAAAGAGTGGAAAAATAATAATTTGCCTGAAGGGAGTAAAGTGGAAAAGACAGTTGAACTTGAGAATACGAATATCCGAAGAGAATTTATAAAAAACTTGTTGCCCCTGCCTATTTTTGGAGTATTTGTTATTTCATCTTTAAAGAAAAGAGGTTGGCTGAGTTATGAGGAAAAGTTTTTGGTAAACAAACCTGATGCAAGTTCGGGCGCAACAGATAAAGCATTTGATTACAGTACATTAAAAGAGTTGAAAGGAGAATCACCAAAAACAAAAATAGGAAACTTAGAGGTGAGCCGTTTGATAATGGGTGGAAATCTTATTGGCGGTTGGTCGCATGCGCGGGATCTTCTTTATGCATCGAACCTTGTGAAAGCATATCATACCGATGAACGAATTATAAAAACACTGCAATTGGCTGAGAGTTGCGGAGTCAATTCTATAATCACAAACCCATTGTTGAGCCGTACCATGATAAAATACTGGCATGAAACAGGAGGTAAAATGCAATTTATATCCGATTGTGGTGGACATGATTCTTTTGAAGAAGGTATTCGTGCTTCTGAAAAAGCCGGTGCCTCTGCAATGTATAGTCATGGCGGTATGACCGATTTTATGGTCAGAGATGGCAAATTCGATGAGATTGCTAAAGGATTGGAACTTATTCGGAGTTTTGGAAAACCTGCCGGAATTGGGGCGCACAGGATAGAGTCAATAAAGGCTTTGGTTAATTATGGAATTAAACCAGATTTCTGGATGAAAACCATTCACGATCATGATTACTGGTCAGCCCAGGTTGATCCTGTTAAAAGAGATGTACTTGATCCCGAATTCAAAGATAATATTTTCTGCTTTAAGCCGCAAGAAACTGTTGAGTTTATGAATCAGCTTGATGAACCCTGGATTGGTTTTAAAATACTGGCAGCAGGTGCAATAAAACCAGATGTTGGTTTTAAATATGCATTTGAAAATGGTGCCGATTTTGTAGCAGTAGGTATGTATGATTTCCAAATTGTGGATGATGTGAATCTAACACTGGATGTTCTTAAATCTAATGAGGTAAAAAACAGACAAAGAAGATGGCTGGTATAAAAGTAATTAGGTGATAATATCGTTAATATTAAATTATGAAAAGAGTAGCTATAGTTGGTTTTGGTTTTATTGGTAAAGTGCATGCTGTTAATATTCTAAAAAATAAAAATGTTGAGTTGATAGCCATTGTTGATAAGAATATTGATGCAATTGAAAAGGAGTTAAATTCTAAAACAGGTAATTTCTCAACAGGTGAAATAGATAAGGACACCATAAAGGAGATCAATAAATATGCTGAATTTGATTTGTGTCTTGAAAAAGAGCAATTGGATGCTGTCCATATTTGTGTGCATACCGCTATGCATTATGAGTTTGCTAAAAAAACGTTAATGCGGGGTGTGAATGTTTTGATTGAGAAGCCGTTTACTTTAAATATAAAAGAAGGGGAGGTACTTATTCAATTGGCAAAACAAAAGGGGCTATTACTTATGGTAGCTCATGTTGTGAGGTTTATGCCACCTTATCAGAAATTGAAAGAATGGGTAGAAAATAAGAACCTTGGAGCCTTAAAATTCCTGTCTTTAACCCGTTTCAGTGGAACACCTCAATGGGGAGACTGGAAGGAGAAACAGATAGATTTTGGAAGCTCCGGAGGTGCCCTATTTGATTTTGTACTTCATGATATTGATTTTGCAATCTATTTAACGGGTAAAAATCCGTATGATATACAGAGCAAAACTCTAAAAGGAAGACTTAGTAATAATGATTATATAAATGCTGTTTGGAGCTTTGAAGAAAATAATCTGACCGTTAAAATAGAGGGGGGTAATATTTTTCATTCCGAATTCCCTTTCAATGCGGGATTTATGGCTCAGTTTGAGAAAGGGAGTGTTGTTTTTAACACGTCAGATCTGGAGTTTATAATTGTAGCCGATAATGATAAAATAACAAAGATCCCGGCAGGAGATCTTAATGATGGATATTATAACGAAATAGAGTATTTCTATAATTGTTTAGAAACAAAAAGTGAGTTGGTATTGTGTACACCTGAATCTTCTCTGACTTCGATTAAATTGTGTTACAAACATATTCAGTAATGGTTTGTTTCTCATATTTAACAGTTTATAAGATTATCTGTCCTGGCCGTAAGTTCTTGATCCGGATTTTCTGTTATAAGTAACTAAGTATTTAAAAAATAACTAATCAAAACAATATCATACAGCTTATGAAAATACGTATTGAGTCAAATTTTGTTCGGTTGAGCATAATGATGCTGTCACTGTATGTGCTGTTCGCAGTTTGGAGGGTTCCTTTTGCAGTCTATTTGGCTAATTTAATATTATTGGCTTTGAAAATGCCCAAAACAAAAGGAATTTCATTGGAGGAAATAGAAAAAAAACTTGGCATGAGTTAAAACATGAAATAATATGGATTTAAATATTAAAAGAGAATACACTATTATATTTTTATTACTAATTTTTATTGGATTATTTTCGTTTGAACATGTCTATGGTCAGCTTGAGAAAGTTAATAATCAAATGGTTGTAACTATACCTGGCTCTGTAATCACCGGCAAATATTTTTCGATACAAGGTGAACAGGCTTTGGTTATATTGGCTGATGATGTAACTGTTCAAGATTGCTTATTTTCTGAATGCGACTGGGCTATAGTTATTAGGAATGCAAATGGGGTTACAATAAAAGGAAATAGGTTTGAAAATGTTGGAACTGCTATTCGCAGTAAGGATAACTGTAATAACATTATAATAGAGTACAATGAGGCTCGCGGAGTAGGGTTACGGGACAATCTGAAGTCTTCGGATTACGGTATAGGGTCTCATGGATACTGGGCAAATAATTTTGTTATGCTAACCGAAACCAACACAGCTAGTATCTCCTACAATATTGTTGATAACCAAGGGCTTGATACCAAGTATCTGGAAGATTGTATCAATGTGTATGGCAACTCTCCCAATGTAAAAATCAAAGGAAATAGAATTAGGGGAACGTCTAACCCTTGTTCTATTAGTGCAAGCGGCGGAGCTATTGTTATTGATTGTAGTGCTTCAAATTATTTAATGGAAGACAATATCTGTATTCGCATGCAGGCGTATGGTGTTGCAACAGCCGGTGGCAGTAATACAATTATTCAAAATAATTATGTCTATTTACCACTTGATCATGTTGATGGGTTGAATAAACATCCTTCCATCCCTTTTAGAGGTGGTGGTTCATTTTCTTATGGAAATACAGGATACCAGGGTTGTGGCTCGAACAACAAATTGATTAACAATTACGGGTATTCAATAAGTGCAAATGCATTGGCAACAGGTTGTGCTGCAAAAGTAAATGAAAATATATGGAATGTTTACGATGAATGTGGTTTCACTGAAAATTTAGGTAATGATTTTCCAACACAGGATCCTGAATGGGATTCATTACTTCCTGATAATATGTTTGTGAATTTGGGTGCTGAATATTTCAGTAGTTCCCTAAAAATAAAAAACATTAAGACTTCAAAATGACGAACCCGAACCTGCAAAATATTATTTACAAAACAAACAGCCTGTTATTAATTCTGGCTCTACTAGTTGTTACTTCTTGCAACACAAACCAAAATCCTGATTATAAGAACCCGGATATACCGGTAGATCAGCGTGTGGCCGATTTGCTAAAAAGGATGACTTTAGAAGAAAAAGTTGCTCAAACATTATCGGTTTGGTGGGAGAAAAGTGAATTTATGACACCTGAAGGGGAGTTCATTCCTACAAAAGCAGATAGGTTGTTAAAAAACGGAATAGGACACATTGCCCGCCCGGGAGAAATAAATGTTAAAGACAAACCAAATTTAAATCCAAAACAGCAAGTTTTATTTGCGAATGAACTTCAAAGGTATTTTATTGAAAATACAAGATTAGGAATCCCCGCAATTTTTCATGAGGAAGCTTTGCACGGTCAACAGGCTTCCGGAGCAACAAGTTTTCCACAAGCCATTGCATTAGCAGGAACATGGGATATTGACTTAATAGAAGAGATATTTACGGCTATTGCTCAGGAAGTAAGAGCGAGAGGAAGTCATCAGGTACTAACCCCTGTATTAGATATTGCGCGAGATCCAAGATGGGGAAGAGTTGAGGAAACGTATGGAGAAGATCCGTATTTAACAACTCAGATAGGAAAAGCATGTGTAGAAGGTTTCCAGGGTAAAAACAAGCGAATTGACAGCAACCATGTTGCTGCAACACTAAAACATTTCACAGCACATGGACAGCCTGAGAATGGAACAAACTGTGGTCCAGCAAACTTTTCAGAAGATTATCTTCAAGAAGTATTAATGAGACCTTTTAAAGATATTATCCAATCTACAAATATTTGGTCGGTAATGGCATCTTATAACGAAATAGCGGGAATCCCGGTTAGCGGCAGCAAATATATGTTAACAGAATTATTAAGGAATAAGTGGGGATTTGACGGGGTTGTAGTGTCAGACTATGAGAGCGTAATGCAATTAGAGACACTTCATCATGTAACTGCCAATAAAAAAGAATCAGCAAAAATGGCAATAGAAGCCGGTTTAGATATAGAGTTACCAGACAGATATTCGTATCCGTTATTAGTTGAATTGGTTAAAAGTGGCGAAGTGTCTGAAAGCATATTAGATACAACGGTTGCAAGAATTCTTAAAATGAAATTTATGTTAGGGTTATTTGAAAATCCATTTACAGATGTTAGTAAAGTTGATGAAATTGTACACGCTCAAAAACATCAGAATCTAGCATATAAAGCAGGTGCAAAAGCAATAACATTATTAAAAAATATGAATAGTGTTTTACCGTTAAATTTAGATGAGATAAAAACTATCGGAGTTATAGGACCAAATGCAAAAGGAATTCATTTGGGAGGATATAGTAATGAACCAAGGGAAGGAATTGATGTATATACCGGAATCAAAAGTTTTGTAGGTGAAAAAGTAGAAGTAAAATATGCTGAAGGTTGTAGAATTGTAGAAGGATATGCCAGTATTGGTAAAAACGATATAATACTACCGGATCCAATTGAAGAGGAAAAACAAATTTCTGAAGCTGTTAAAGTTGCAAAGAGTAGTGATGTAGTTATTCTATGTGTTGGTAGTAATGAACAAATTACCAGAGAAGCCTGGTCGAATGTACACTTAGGTGATAGAAGTGAATTGTCTCTGTTTGGAAAACAAAATGAGTTAGTTAAAGCAATTATAGAAACAGGAACTCCTGTTATTACGGTTTTGATACATGGGAAACCGATAGCTATAAATTATATTGCCGAAAATTCTTCAGCGATAATTGATGCCTGGTATTTAGGAGAAAAAACAGGTGAAGTCATAGCAGATGCTATATTTGGAAAAATAAATCCGGGCGGTAAATTGCCAA
>VAPK010497913.1_pt1 | contig 14635 bp, 16 predicted proteins | sample 3395031 | NCBI WGS metagenome assembly VAPK01 (sample SAMN08290443, study PRJNA428436) | hydrothermal vent metagenome | isolation source: Deep-sea hydrothermal vent chimney 1 | place: Pacific Ocean: Juan De Fuca Ridge
ATGCTTCATTCATGACCCGGTCCTGAAAGTCGCTGAGCTCATCCGCATCGGCGGCAATGAGATCAATCAAAACCTGGTCGAGATCAGCCTCGCTGGTCGGCTGCCAGTTCGGCACCCGCACCTGCATGGCATTGATCAGCACGTGTTTGAACGAATCAAAGTCTTTGGCCAGATAATCTATGACCGGTTCTCCGGTCGTCGGCTCCTGCTTGCCGACCGGAGCACAGTTGCTGTTAAAGCAACCCGGCCGAAACTTGAACTTTTTCTCTGCAAAAAGCGGATCGATTTTGCTTTCGAGGAGTGGAGTGCCGTCACCATTGAGTACCGGATTACCGTTGGTGTCCAGCACCACATCACGGTGGGACACCATTAACCCGTAGGTGGAGTAATCGCCGATGGGCAGTACTCTCAACTGGAGGTATTTTGATCCGCTGCCTGCAGCAACGGCTGTGACCTGCACCCGGCCGGGGCCGCTGCCGGCCGGAATACGCGAACCGCCTTTGATGCTGAAGATATCGACCGGTGCAACTCCCTGCACATTAATTTTGTCAAGGATTGCAGCTAAAAACAGATCGTTAAAAAATTCGACATCCAGAATTGCATAGGCCGGATCGGCGGCGGCATTCAGGGTGACAAAGATGCGGCTGATGCCGTTGTATCCCCTGCCTTCAAGGTCGGCGGCCCGGTCTTCCAGCAATTCCATGTCAAATAATTCGGTCATCCCGTACACCTATACAATATGCTGAAAACGCAGCTGTTTCTCTACGCCCGTTGCAATCACCCGATAACTCAAATCCACGTTCAGAGTGGCCTCGTCCGCCTCCACATTAAACGCCAGGAGTTCAACCCGTTCCCTGAGCCAGTAGCTGATGGCCTGGCTTATGGTTGCCTTGGCCAGGCCAACGGTCACATCATTATTCCCTTCAAACACTATCCGCCGCAAACCTCCCCCGAAAGACGGCAGAAATGGTCGTTCGCCGGGATTGGTGAGCAACAGTTGAATGATCTCACCCCGCACATGAGCATCAATATCGGAAGGAGTCGCAGTGCGGCCGTCGGAACCGACATGAAATGGAAATGCCAGGTGCCTGCCGCTCATTTTTCAAATCCTCCGGACAGGCATGTAGACTTATTCATCAGTTATAACCTCCGTAATCGTTCCATGACCGACACTGACCACCATATTGGCCGCTGAACTTTTCTGCCTGACATCCGCTGCTCCCGGCGCAATGGTTCCGCCGCCGGAAACACTGATACCGGCGGGGTTATCACTTTCCATCAACACGGTATCGGCCTGGGTAGTCTGCACCGCGATCTTAAATGCAGCACCGGCATTGTGCTTCAGATGCTCGACCACTCCTCTGGAAATGGCGGCGAAAAGGATCTTCCGATCCTCCTCGCCTGCCTCCGGAAGCGATGTAGACTTCGCCTTCAGCCATTCCTCCTGAAAGGCCTCTTCCATGGCTGCCGCCATACTGCCGAGGAAATCATCAAAACTGCCTGGTTTCAGAGTCATGAGCCTGTCCTTTATCCAGCTTTTACCCTGGTGGAAATCAATGTCGGCATCGGAGCTTGAAACGGCGGTACCGGCGGCGCCGGGGTAACCGGAATACCGAGAACCGTCTCACCGGGATGGGTATGGGCCTGATATAAGGCAACCAGTTGACTCAAATAGGTCATCAATTCATCACCAAATACCACCGGGTGCGTGGCGTTTTCCACCAGCTCAATCTGTGGTGCTTCCACCACCGCCTTGACATTACCCCGTACCGTTATCTTGCCCTGCATTACTTCGATCTTTAAAATATTGTCGCCGTTTTCATCACTGAGACTGATTACCTGCCGGTTATCATCCATGGTCAGCAGAGTACCGCTCTCGGTGCGGATAATCTTGACGGGAGGTGCGGCATCGGTGCCCTCCTCATCACAGGGAAGCTGATTCCTCCCCCACCAGCAGCCCGCCCAGATCGGCCGGGCAGGATCCCCTGCTTCAAATTCAATCCAGACGCCCGAACCTACCGGCGGCACGGCATACATTCCAACCCCGTCTCCTGAATACGGCGCACAGGGGAGAGCCCATGGCGACTCCACATCACCAAGTACTTCCGGGACAGTCGCTCTCAGACGCCCCATACTTTCCGGGTCGTCCACATTGCTGACCACGCCGCGGTACTTGCCGTAAAACCGGTTGCGATTCTGCTCGGCAAGTTCTACCACCAGTCGTTCCACGGATGTTCCTTCCACTAAAAAATACCTCCTCCGACCCCGCCGCCATTGCTGTTGGCCCCGCCGGACCTCGCATTGCGCCGCAGGGAAAACTGTTGTTTATAACCGGCATCGTTTATTGTATGGGTGACCTTGCTGATCAACCAGTCACCGCTCAGATAGCCGCCGACACCGGTTACCTTGATCACCGTATACGGCCTCAGCACACCATTATAATTATCAGCCACTACTTCGGCACTGGCGGAATACGCCCAGCTCGAATGATTCACTGCTGCAGTTGTTGCCGCTTCAAGATCTGTTTCTTCCGCTCCGGTCCGGGCCAGCAAAGCCCTGCCTGCTTCAAGAATATCATGGACCGCTTCATCGCCCTGCGGCTCGATATTGCTTTCTTGAATTTCACTGGTCACCTGGCTCAGGTTCGTGATATCGACCGTATCGGCCCGGGCCGTAAGGGGCCGCAATCCGTCAAAATCGGCGCTGAAAGTATTTATATTACGGGCCGCTCCGGTGAGCAGCAGATCGGGATAATCACTACTTGACAAATCGGGCCTTTTAAACACCCCGATACTGTTTCCCGGTGAATCACCCGGCTGTACATAAACAAACATGCCGTTGCGGCGGGCCAGTTCCCGCAGCAGATGCATGGCCGTACCGCGCTGTACGGTACAACGAGTCAAACCGCCGGCAGCGACGGAGACGGAATCGGTTTGGGCAGTCAAACCATATTGCGAAAACAGGGTCCGGGCTATCTGGTCCGGCTCTTTATCTTCAAACAACACAACCTCCTCGACCTGATTCAGGAGTACGCTGTCATCCTGTACCACCAGTATCATTTTGCTGCTGTTGGGTGATGCACTCAACTCAAAACGCCGACCGACAATGGGACCGTCGATCAAGGGGACAAAATCACCCCGGCGGATTTTCACCTCCAGCCTGACCCGGGAAAACGGCCGGCCGAACTCCTCCTCCATACCGGACCACAGACCGGTTTCATCAGTGCCGATATCCATGGTCAACTCCGCCTCGGCAGCCATGCCTATTGCCAGGTCCACCCGAACCTCGCTGAACAGGCCAAGTTGGTCTTCACCGGCGGCATTGTTATCCAGAAACAGGCGTAACTCAGCAACCGGCATGACTATCTCTTTGGTACATTGATGATCCTGCCTGCGGCTGCAACCAGTTCACCCGCTTCCAGCTCGCTGTTGGCATCGGCAATATGCCAGAAACGTGTGGCATCCTTGTATTGCCGTTCACTCATGACATCAAGTTGGCTCTCATCGGTTACTACAGTCTCAACCCCGCTTGCCGGCGGTAGTCGGCGGAGTTGTATCGACTGCACAACCCGCCCTTGCCTGTCTTTGTTTTTGACGGTTGCTAAACCGTAATAACGGGAATTCTTACCAAACATGTTTTCTCCCCAGGTAATTAAAAGGGTACGATATCAACTGCCGGCTCCACCGATTTGGCGAGATTCAACAACGTCTGCGCCTCCTTTACCGTCTGGGTATAAGTCAAGGCACCGCGGCCTATGGTATCATCGGAATTATCCGGGAAACCGGCAATCTGCAGGCCGATGGACACCTCGGCCTGGACCGGATTCAACAGAGGATCAAATTTCTGCTCGGTAATCGACATGGATTTAATCTCAACCGGCAACACCCTGGATGGACCCCATATAAACAAAATACGCGGCGTCTGTTCCCGGGGAATCGTCCTGGTAGCCCCTTCACCTTCATCGCCGCCCAACCCCAGGGCATCACCGACGGCATCAACAACCGCCCCAATGGCGCCGCTGATAATACCGCCTTCCGGATACACCATTTTTTCAAGCGCGGCCAACTGTGGACCGATACCGAACACCCTGGGAACGACGGCGGCCGCCCCGCCTTTACCCAGATCGTCGGCTGCTGAAAAATGCGCGGTTAAAGTAAAACTTTCAACCGGCGGTGCGCCGGTCTGGTGCGATTCGGTCTGTCTGGCACTTTCCAGAGAAGACGCGGACGGAGACTGTGCCATATTCAGGGTACGTGAGATCTGTTCGGGATTGAACTGAAAGACCACGATGTTGGGGATAGGGCCCAGCACATCACTGCCGTATTCCACCAGTGCCCCCCGTAAAAAAAACGACATCAACCACCTCCTGCCCTAGCGGTCGTACTGTTGTCCGACAACGTTATGTCCGCAAACCGTGCCCTGACAGCCCCGGCCAGTTGCTCGGCAATGATTCCACGCAGGGCGGCTCCATCAAGTACGCTTGTATTCCGTACCGGTCCGAGGGACAATTCCCCGATATCAATATCTGTCGAAATACCCGGGGGCAGCGAACCCAGCCGCCGATGCAATTCCTCTTCCAGACCTTTGACAGCCGATTCCACGACCTGGGCCGACACACCATGGAGTGCTACCGTGACACGGTTAATATTGATTTTGATCATCAAGTCCTCTCCCGGATGAGGTGACTGTACGAACCGAACTGCTCGATATCTGCGGTGCGGTTTATTTTTTCCAGTTCCCTTTTCACTGCCATTAACAGATCAACCATCACCACCTTTCCGCCTTTAACGGTATCTTCGGCCGTGTCGGCTGCACGCAGGCAGGCATTAAAGGCAATAGAACGAATATGTCCGCCTGACAGCTGAAACTGTTTGGCCAGATATTTAAAATCAATATCGCTCACGTCCACACCGCTTGGAAAAACGAGCTGCCAGATCTGAAGGCGCTCGGCCACGTCCGGTATCGGAAATTCGAGGACAAAGCGCAGTCGCCGCATAAAGGCATCATCAAGATCCTTACGCCGATTTGTTGCCAGTATAGCCAGCCCCTTGAACCGTTCCATTCTCTCCAGCAGATAACTGATCTCAACGTTGGCAAACCGATCGTGTGCATCTTTGACTTCGGTCCGTTTACCGAACAGGGCATCGGCTTCATCAAAAAATAAAATGCAGTCGCTCAGTTCAGCGGCATCAAAAATTTTTTTCAGATTTTTCTCGGTTTCCCCAATATATTTATTCACGACCTGCGACAGATCAATTCTGTACATCGGTATATTCAGGGCCTGGGACAGTGCTTCGGCAGCCATGGTTTTTCCGGTGCCCGGCGTTCCGCAAAACAGAACCGCAATGCCGCTCTCATTCCAGACCCGGGCCGTGCCCCAGTGATAATGCACCACGGTCAAAGACTGCATGGCATGAAGCACTTCCTCGAACTGCCGGGTTTGCTCGTCCGGCAAAATCAATTCCTTAACTGTAAAACGAGGCGTTACCAGCTGTGCCAGATTATTGAGCTCGATAAGTGCCTCATTGGCGCAGGCTCCGGCAAGAGTTTCCGCAGTCAGTCGTACTTTGTTGTCGCTGAAGAGATGGGTAACCCGGTCAATGGTCTGCTCCTGAAACCGGAAACGTCTGGCGCATTCCTCCACTGCGGCGGTGAGTTCCCCGGCCTGACCGCCCAGCCCCCGCTTCAGCCTCTGCAGCCGCTGTTCAAAGGAAAGGCCGGCTATCTTAAGCGGCGGGGTAACTACGGGCGAGGGAAAGCGCCCCAGTTGATTCTGATCCGTAACCGGAACATACCAGCGTAGCGGAATCGATTGAGCGGAGAGAAGCGACCGGATCCGCTCCATCAGCGTATCAGCTCGGGCCCACTGATCGGATACGAGCAGATCCAGACCGCGCAACCTGCAGAAACCGGCGGTGGCAAGTATATCACGCGGCTCTGAGAGTAAGCGGTCGTCCACTTGCACCACCTGCCGGTTAAGATGTTGCCCTAGAGTGTAGGCCCAGTCTGCAAATGATGTCTGCCGTGGCCCGAGCAAAGGTACGATCCGCATTCCGGCCCCATGGTCGGCAAGAAGATGTGCAAGGAGTAATTCCCCGGAACTGTTCAGATCTCGTCGTTCACGCCTGCTGAGCAGGGACATGCCATGGGGCGGATCACTGTCGGGGTCGGCCAGTTGACGAGCGATTACGGACGGCATATCCAAAGGCTGCTGCCAAACCCGGCCGGCGGCATCATTGATGTCGGCCAGCAGGCCATAGCGGAACAGGGGATGATCCGGGTCACCGCAGGGTACGATTTCACCGGGATCGTCCCATAACCGCTGAGCAAGGGCCAGGGTCGGGTATGGACGATTTTGATCATTGAGGCAGGTGGCGATGATAGGGCCGATTCCGGAGTCAAACCGGGCGGCAAGCCCTAATGCCAGGACAAACCGACCGGCGTCGGTAAAGGCCGGGATATCGAACGGCCAGGGTCGGCAGGCAGCCGGATCCTCCGCTTCAGCTAATTGAGCAATCTGATCGCTCAGGTACCGTGCTGCAGGGTCATTATTAAAAAAATAAGCTTTTTGATTCTCGAATCGGATCAAATCAAGATTTTCAGCGGCCGCGTCGGTTGCCGGCGGGAGTGCACCGGTTAAGGGGTCGGGAAACGGCGTCCGCTGCTGCCAGCACCATGCGACTTCACGGCGCAACCGCAAAGTAGCCTGCTTAAACCAGTACGCAGCCTGAGGGTCCAGGATGGTTAGATTTGGTAAAATCCGTGCCGACGGCACATCAGCTTGAGTAAAATCAATCATTATTACGACCAGTCCACCAATGGCGCATGGGTTGCCTGTTCACCGTTTACCTTGAGAATAATGAAATATTCACCGGATGCCAAGGCATGCTCGTCATCGACCAAAACCGTGAGGGAAGTCTGCGCTGCCGTGCCCGTTGCCTCCAACATAAGCTGGATCTTACCTTGGCCGTAAAAAGCCACAAAGATGGCATCGTCAGGTCCACCAAGGTGATCCCCGCTCAGGTTCAGGGCGCCATAGAGGTTGCCGCCGTTAACATTTAAAGGGCCGTGGGATGCAGCGGCAAGTCCCGGCAGCAAATGACCCAACAGGGCATTGCTGCTCAGTTCCCGCCCCCCCGGCAGACGAAGAACCGCCGTTACCGGATACCCGCCGGCGGACAATGTCGTATCAGTAGGAATCAACGCCTGTATTTCACCCGGCCTGGCTGCGGTTACCGGAAAGCCGGTTGTTCCCAGTCTTATCTCCTCAATGTCGGTACCGATATCGAGACCGGACAACGTAATACTCTCTCCAGACACAAACTTTTCCGGCCTGAGAGCCTCCAGTTTTGGCCCGAGGGACGGGAGCACAATCGCACCTTCGGCTCCCGGCCGGCCCACGGTTTTAACCGGCAGGGAATACCGAGGTTCGATTGCCGGAACCAGCATGACGGGACGGACCTGAAAAGCGGTCGACAATCGATATTTTTCATCAGAACCCTGCATTATCCTGGACAGCAGTTCGGAATCCGCGGTGTCGAAAGTGACCTTGAGCGGCTCCGGATTATCCGCCAAGGCCGCCACGTCCGGCGCAATAAAATTCATTGCCTGCAGGGCCAGCATTCCTTCACCCAGCAAATTGTGCGCCGCAATGGTCTCACTTTCCCTGGCGGTATCAAAGGCGGTCAACAAATAATGCAGAACCAGCCATACCGGTATTGCCCGGCCTTCATCAAGGGGGTGATTTCGAAGCTGACCATCAATGTCAATCTGATACAGAAACAGATTGAACTGAAAAGAATTAGAGGCCGTGATCTCTTCCGGTCGGCCAAGCTCTACATTACCGGCAGAGGTCTTGATCACCAGTTGACTTTTCAGATAAGCACTGACCGCGCCTATGGCATGTATTGAATCAGCTAACGGCATATCGGTTTCCCTGTTACCATCCTCTTAAATAATATCTGTTCAAGTGCGTATTCACCGGCCGCCGACTCTTGCCGGTCGGCCGTTGCCGGGCCTGTGTCGGCGGCAATGGAGTTACAGGATGTTGTGGTTTGGCCGCCTGATGGATCTCCATCCGGATCGATCCGATCCGGATGGAAACCGGATTATCGGTCCCGGTCTTCTTTGGCCGAGAGGCCGATTCTTCCACTGCAGATGCAAAGACACCGGGTGTTGGATTGTCAAGCTGCTTCTCAACAACACCCTTAGAAGGTTGCTCATGAACCCGTATCCGGCTGTCCAGAGGTTCTTCCAGGGCGGGATCATTCTCTTGACTGAGGGTTGCTGCCTGCCGGTTCTGCTCCTGTTGGCTGATCGTCGTAGCCGTTGCAGACAAATCAGATCTCGGCATACCTGGATTGTCCTGGTCGGACCGGGCCGCTGCTATGGATTCCAGACCTGAACTCTTACCGTCGTGCCCGGTAGTACCAGCTCTTTCCGGAACAACCGTTTTCGGGCTCACATTATCCCGCCTGTCGGTTTCCCGGTCAGGAACCCGGTGTGCCATGTCTGCAGTCTTTTCTTCTGCCGTTGTCCCTGTCTGCTTGTCAACATGGGCATACACAAAATTGTCGACTGCTCCATCTTCCGGCCCACCCGGCACAGCGAATCCGGCAACAGAATCATTTATATTTTCAGGTAGATTTGAGTCTGGAGAACGCCGGTCTGGGGGTGAAACGGATTCATTGGGTTCCGTGGCCATCGGTCCGGGGTCGACACGGCTAAAAGAAGACCCTTCTTCATGCCCGCCACCGGTAAAGGTTTTCCCATTCCGGGCCACGATGACTTTTTCCTGATGTACTTCCCGCAGCCGACCAGCCCCCCCGCCGAACACTTCCGCAGGATCCGGCACATGAGTTACCTGCATCCGGTCAGGCCTTATGGGCTCGTTTCCGGTTACCCATCGCCTGCTGCTCTTTTGGGCCAGTTTTGAAAAATATCTGCTCATTCAGATGATCCTTCGAGAATACATGCCAGATAGTATGCCCGCCGTTTCCGAGGCAGACGGATAATTTCCTTTTCCGGCCAGTGATAGACACTAGCCAACCGGTGTACCTCGTTAAACATTCTCTTCTGCTCCGCAGCAAGTACGGAAAGCAGTTTGTCCTCAAGATCAAGATCGACTTCAAAATTCTCATTACAGAAAGGGCAGATTGTCTTGAGCTGTATGGTCATCAACGGGTCATGCTGTTCAAGGTCTGCTCCGATTTTCTCCAGCCAGGATTCCGGCACGATCCAGTCAGCAGGAGGTGAGTGACCATTTATCTTGACGACAAGCCGAGCCGCCATCTCGGAAAATACTCGCTCGGATGCAAGATTATCCGTCTGCTCCCAGCACAGTTGATCATTACCGGTGGGCAGCCGTACCTGCAGCTCGGTGCCCTCTTCCGGTCGGATTGAGATCATATCCGTCGGTCGGTTATCGCCCAGAGTCGCCGGATCAAGTTCCAGTTCCAGGATTTCCCGGCAGGTCGCCCCCATGCACTGGACTTTGAGTTTCAATTGTCTGCCGATGGTAGCCGCTACCACGGCCAACAGCCCCTGCGATCTTTTTTTAAGGCTCCATGACCAGATTTCAGCCGGAGTAAACCCGCAACCGTTCTTCGTCTGCAGGCACCCGGCCAGAACAAACGAAGTCAACTCCGATTTCCGTGATTGTTCAAAATCAAGATCCAAATCCTGCAGAACGGTAAGAAAAGGCCGGGCGTAAATAAATTCACCATCACTGGACGGCTCTTTTGCACCAACGTCGACTATGGGCCACTGCAGCAAGTCAGCCCGGCCCAATACGGGGACGGCTTCATGTTGTACCATAATCCCGCTTTTAAGAAGATTCGTCCGGTTCTGTGGTATCGATATCGCGCGCCCATCCCTCCAATTCTATTTTAATGCTCTCAATAGCCACGGCATTAGCATTGGCATCAAGATCGGGCACGGCTGTAAACTCGCTCACCCAGCAGGCATAGAGGAAATAGCGCAGTGCAACCTGACCTTTTTCATTCATCACCTCCAGGGCCAGATCTTTTTTATAGCCGGCCAGATCCATCATGGAATCGCCATCATAGGTATGGGTCATACTTGCCCACTTTTCGAATTCAACATCATGGGTGATGCCTCGTTCCAGACTTATGCCCTCATAACTGGTACGGCCCGGGGATTTATGGTCGATGCTGTTCTCACCGCCGCTTCTGTGCTTCACGACTTCCGTGGTGCGTTTGAGTGCCCCGACCTTGCTCACGCCCAATACCGGCTTGCCGTCCCACAGAATTCTAAACTTGAAATTCTTGTAGGGATCAAATCGGTGGGCATTGACTACAAAACCGTTAGCCATCTGTCATTCTCCTTATCCGAATTTTAAATCAAGGTTACAGGTCACCCGCCATTTGCTGAATTGTAATAATCACAAATTCCGCAGGTTTCAGCGGTGCAAAGCCAACCTGGATATTAACGATGCCCTTGTTGATATCATCCTGGGTGGTCGTTTCCTTATCACACTTTACAAAAAACGCTTCCTTAGGGCCGCTGCCCTGAAAGGCACCCTGCCTGAACAAGGACATCATGTAGGCCCCTATATTAAGACGAATTTTCGCCCACAACGGTTCGTCATTAGGTTCAAACACCACCCAGCGGGTGCCGCGATAGAGCGACTCTTCAATATTGAGGGCCAGACGGCGGACCGGGATATATTTCCACTCACTGCCGAAATCATCATCGCCGTCCATGGTGCGCGCCCCCCAGTTGACGATGCCGCCCGGGAAGACGCGAAGACAATTGACTCCTTTCTTATTCAGCACGCCGTTTTCCATGTCGGTCAGTTTTACGTCAAGCCCTGACACGGTACGAATATCCGCTTCAATACCGGCCGGTGCCTTCCATACGCCGCGGCCGGCATCGGTACGAGCCATGAGTCCGGCAATGGCGCCGGAGGCACCGATAAATTTAAGCAGACCATCTCGGTTGTATTTAAGACGGGGATAAAACACCGCTGAATTCTTCTTTACAGAACCGATGCGAAACGAATCGATAAGTGAGGTATTGCTCTTGACTGAGGGCAGTCCGTTCGTGGTCCAGGAGGCAGGAGCATCCATGAGCAGAAAGGCACGGTGCTTTTCGCAGTACGTACTGGCTGGTGCCCAGATAGAGGCATGAGTTGCTGCAGGAATGTCCTCATCACCGGGAATGACCATTAGGTTGAAAAGATCTACATCATCCAGGGCATGAAAACCTGTCTTGGTGGTCTCACTGCCCGTAAAATCAGTCAACTGCGGGGCGGACCCATCGTTTCCATCATCAATACCGGCCGTACCGGCAACCTGATAACTTCCGGTACCGGCCACAACACCCAGACTATACCTGCGTACATTACGGGTAAAATTAGTCCCGCCGAGAGTAGTATCGCTTGCCGAGACAATACTGGTTGCAGTTGCATTCATTGATCCGCCTTTGGCAAGCAAGGCAAGATGATACCCCCAGAGTTCTGCAGTGTACGCCAGGGTGGCCTCTGCATTTACGGCCTGCACTATCGCCCTGAGTTTTTCCCGTATCCCGTCGGCGGTACCATTTGAATCGAGAAACCATGGATCAGTATTACTTGGCGTCATACTCGTAAAATCAAACGAAACAACCGGTGATACACTATCCATCTGGATGGAGCCGATCACGTCCCGATTCAGTCCCCCAAGGGAGACAATATCGTCAACATCATGAAAAAACGCAGCGGTCGGAACCGGGCGGAACTCGCTGTAGCGGTTGACTTCTATGCCCCCCTGATCAATGCCGAACATCATTGGAGCTGCGTAATCACCGACAGCGGCTCGACGAATACGAACACTTGTCCGTTGATCGCCGGTGATGGTGCCGCTGCCGCTGTTTGATACGATCCGCAATGCCCTGAAGTTGCTGCTGACCGAAGTGACCGGAGACCACCGGCAGGCTACACTTACAGTGGGCACAGCTGCGCTGAGTTGGGTATTGACCATGAGTGCTATTTCGTCGGCCATTTCGTCGAGTGTCCAGGTTGTTCCGGTAATTGCGGGACTGGGACCGCCAAGAATATTTGTCAGATCAATGGGTACATACTGTGTATCATCCACATTTATTTCAAAATGTGGGCCGGAGGTCAGAATTCCGGCAAATTCAGTGCGGAAGGTGCCGATGGGCTGGGTCTGGAAAACACGGCTTTGACTAAAGCCGTTTATGCTGGTACCCGGGGTGTAAACGGCAATATCTGAAGCACCACCCGGTTGAGCATCGGCATGAAGGGTAACATCAATAAGATCCGAACTTTGCGACACAAAATCAGGCATAAAACGAGGAGATCCCGGATCCGCACTCAGCCGGGTATGGGTTTCTCGGCTCACCTCCTTTCCGCTTTCCTGCTGGATAACGATCAGGTTAAACGTCTCATCCGGATTGGTGGTATTGTAATCAACTTCAATTCGGATCCCATTCCCCCAGGCGCCATGGGATTTAGCCGAGAGCACAAACATATTTCGTGAGTTGATATCCAGCAGCGTGAGTCTGGCTTTGCGCGGGTCATGGGCAAGACGGACCACATGACAGTCGGCCCCACCATTATTAAAAAAATGCCGCACACTGTACCCAAGGTCACTTTTCGGATGCGGTTCGCCGAATTTTCTTTCAAAATCCGACAGACTCAGTATTCGTACCGCCTTGTTAATGGGCCCTTTTTGAGCACGTCCGAAGAAGGCCGCTATTGAGGTTGCAACACCGGTTATGGTGCGTACTCCGCTTGGTTTTTCCTGAATATAAACCCCAGGGTATGTTGGTGAGACCGGCATCACATCCCTCCTTTTTTAAATTTGGTTATCCGACCGGTTAAGCCATGTTGTTCATCCATAACTTGCAATATCTCCGCTTGCTGCATCAAAAACCTCCTCTGCATAGATTTATCAAAAATCAAAACAGTGCTGAGTCATCACTTTTCAGGTCATCGACACGGTCGGTATAACCGACCATTTATTGGTATCAACACGAGATGTTCGCTCGTTATAAACGGCTTGGATGCCGGGGATATCGGGCATTTTTGAGCAATGGGGAAGCGATATCGTTTCCGTGTTGTTCTCTACCCGATGATGTCAAACGTAGACCGACGCAACGGAATCATAGACTTCCGTTGGTCCGGACGGGAACGCGGTGCAGCTAGCTGCCCGGATACGGTTCGGGATTGATATCAAGTTCTACTGCAAGGCCTCGGAAAACAGAAAACGGTCCATGTACACCGACGGCCGGCATGGTTTGAGCCTGATAAGCGATCTTTGACTTGTCAAAGAACAAATTGAGACGAACAAGGACGTTCGCTGATTGTATAGAAAAAACCCGGCCAAACCTTTCAAACAGACTTGAAAAGGAATTTGAGATTATGAGGTCGATATATTTTTAAGAAAAAAAAACCGGGTTGCCAAAAACTCATTTACGTTTTTTCGGCAACCCGGCTGTCTTGGAACAAGACCCGTGGCTTTCCGTCCTTGTTTTTCAACAAGTTTGGCTTTGTCGTCTTCAGACAAAACATAGCATGCGGGATGTTTCGCTTCAAGAAAAAAAACAGCGTCATTTGCAACAGATAGGACGAAGACCGTTATGCCGGAACGATTTTCACCGATAAAAAAATGACACAATTTCCATATCGAAACCTGAAAATACCACATCATGCTTTAAAAAGACGGAACCTACCGCATAAAAAAAGGGCGTTAAGCAAATCTGCTTAACGCCCTGTTGTTGCTGGCGGGGCCGACGAGACTCGAACTCGCGACCTCCGGCGTGACAGGCCGGCATTCTAACCAACTGAACTAGTACAGGGCTCGTACAAGTTCCGGAAGTTCCGGGGACAGAAGTTCCGCAAGTTCCGGGGACAGTATATATATCTTTACGCAAGTTCCGGGGACAGTATATATATCTTTACCCCCTGTTTTTTATCTGCTATCCTCTCAACATGGCAAGAATAGCACGTGTTATATATCCTGGTATCCCTCATCATGTCACCCAACGAGGAAATCGTCGACAACCGACTTTTTTCAACGATGAAGACTATCTTTTTTACATCGAGTTGATGGGTGAGTGGTGTCGCAAATACGATGTAGCAATCTGGGCATGGTGCCTGATGCCAAATCATGTACACCTGATAGCTGTTCCTCAAACAGCTACAGGTCTTGCCCGTGCTATTGGCGAGGCCCACCGTCGTTACACCAGAAGAATCAATTTTCGGGAAAATTGGCGGGGCCATCTATGGCAGGAGCGGTTTGCTTCGTTTCCCATGGACGAGTTGCATCTATTTGCGGCGGTGCGTTATGTTGAGATGAATCCGGTAGCTGCAGGCATCGTAGCAAGTCCTGCAGAATACCTATGGAGCAGCGCTCGTGCTCATCTTGAAGGGAAAGATGATATGTTGACATCTGTATCTCCCCTGCATGATATGATTTCCGACTGGGAGGATTATTTACAATTGTCATCCGATGAAGAGTTGAAGATGTTGAAACGCCATGAACAGACCGGTCGGCCATTGGGAAGCAACAGCTTTGTGGAAGAAATAGAGCAAAAGCTGGGTCGGACACTACGACCTCAAAAACCTGGTCCCAAGAAAAAAGAGAGTTAGATATCCTGTCCCCGGAACTCC
>VAPK010558639.1_pt1 | contig 14634 bp, 13 predicted proteins | sample 3395031 | NCBI WGS metagenome assembly VAPK01 (sample SAMN08290443, study PRJNA428436) | hydrothermal vent metagenome | isolation source: Deep-sea hydrothermal vent chimney 1 | place: Pacific Ocean: Juan De Fuca Ridge
CTGTTCAAAAGGATAACGAATATTTGTCAAAAAAGGCGCTGATAGAGAAAACTATAAAAGAACAAAGGATTGAGGATGCGATTCCGATTTTGAATGAACTAATTGAAAGATATCCAAAAGTGGCAAGCAATTTGTTCCTTTTGGGCTCAATCTATCTTGATAAAAAGAGATATAATTTGTCGGAGAAATGGCTGAAAAAAGCATGGGAGCTTGCCCCGTTTGATGCAATGATTGCCGTGGCACTTGGAAAACTTTATTGGGAGACCGATGATTATGCCGGGGCCGACCGATTTTTCAAAGATGCTCTCGCTCTGAAACCGGATCTGACTGAGCTGTATGACAGACTTGGCGATATAGCGTATGAAGGTGAGCAATACACAGAAGCTATGGAATATTATAATCGATTTCTGAAGCAGAGCGGCGACCTTAGAGCTGCAAGAAAGGTAGCGCTTTGTTATAAAGCAATGGGTAACCTTGAGGCGTATAATTTATTGATACAAAAATTAATGAAAAACAATTGAGAAAATAGTAACTTTCTAAAAAACCAAATAGCGGGGGTATAGATTGCAATGTTTAACAATAAAACAATATTGGTAACAGGCGGATCAGGTTCATTCGGCAGGGCGTTCATAAAAGATGTGCTCAGAAGATATATGCCCAAAAAGGTTATTGTTTACAGCAGAGGCGAACTAAAGCAGTTTGAGATGCAGCAATCTGAAGAATTCAATAAATATGCCAAGACAATGCGGTATTTTATAGGCAATGTCAGGGATTATGTACGGCTCAAATTTGCTATGGAAAACGTAGATTATGTTGTTCATGCGGCTGCTATAAAACAGGTGCCTGCCGCTGAATATAATCCGTTTGAAGCAGTCAAAACAAATGTAATAGGCGGACAGAATGTTATTGATGCGGCGCTGCATTCGGGTGTTAAAAAGGTAATTGCATTATCCACAGATAAGGCTGCAGCGCCGATAAACCTATACGGAGCAACAAAACTTACATCCGATAAGTTGTTTATTGCTGCCAATAATTACAGAGGTACCCGTGATATCAGCTTTTCGGTTGTCCGTTATGGCAATGTAATGGGAAGCAGCGGATCTGTAATACCGTTTTTTTTAAATAAGAAATCAACCGGTTTATTGCCGATAACCGACAACAGGATGACGCGGTTTAGTATAACCTTGCAGGAAAGTGTAAATTTTGTATTAAAAAATTTTGAAAGAATGCGGGGCGGTGAGCTGTTTGTACCCAAAATACCGTCATATAGAATTATTGATGTGGCAAAGGCTATTGCGCCTGATGCAAAGCTGGATATGGTCGGCATTCGTCCTGGAGAAAAACTTCATGAGGAGATGATTACTGTCAACGATGCGATAAATACGGTAGAATTTGATGATTATTTTGTTATATTGCCCTCGCAGCAGTTTCATCATAATAAGAGCGGTAGCGGTAAATCCTGCAAATATGGATTCAGTTATAACAGCGGCAATAACAGTGACTTTTTGAGTGTTGGTGACATTCGTGAACTTATAATTAAAAATGTAAAAGGAGCTGCTGAAATCTTAAATGCATAAAAAGATTTATTCCTATGGCAGGCAAACTATAGAGAATGATGATATCGAAGCGGTTATTGATGTTCTTAAAGGCGATTGGCTAACGCAGGGTTTATATATAGATAAATTCGAAAAAGGACTATGCACAAAATTAGGATCATCTTTCTGTGCCGTTGTTTCAAGTGGAACGGCAGCACTTCATCTTGCCGGTTTGGCGCTTGGCTGGAAAAAAGGAGATATAGTTTTGACGACTCCAATAACATTTCTTTCAACCGCCAACGCTATTCTTTATGCTGGTGCAACGCCGGATTTCGTTGATATTGACAAGAAAACTTATACTTTAGATGTTGGAAAGTTAGAAGAAAAAATTTTTGATTATAGGAAAAACGATAAAAAAATAAAAGCTGTAATTGCCGTTGATTATGCAGGGCATCCCTGCGACTGGAAAGCTTTGCGGCAGTTGGCAGATAAGAATGATTTTCAATTAGTCAACGACAATTGTCATGCTCTTGGCGCCAGAATAGACGGCGGTAATGGTTATGCTGCAGAATATGCAGACATAGTAATTATGAGTTTTCATCCCGTAAAACATATCACGACCGGCGAAGGCGGTGCGGTTTTGACTAATAACTCAGCACTTGATGAAAAAATTAAACTGTTGAGAACTCATGGAATTACAAAAGGTAATTCAGAATCAGCGCCCCCTTGGTATTATGAAATGCTGGAATTGGGATTTAATTACAGAATTACAGATTTTCAATGCGCGCTTGGCATTTCTCAATTAGAAAAGCTGGAGCTGTTTGTGCGCAAAAGAGGAGAGATTGCGGCTATATATGATGAATCCTTTAAGAATGATGATAGAATGATAATTCCTCATACTGCCGGATATGCCGAGCATTCGTATCATCTTTATCCTTTGCAGATCAAATTTGATCAAATAGGCATTGATAAGAAGAAGTATTTTTCAAGGTTAAAAGCAAATCGAATAATAGGACAGGTTCATTACATTCCGATTCACCTTCAGCCATATTATAGGAAAGGGTTTGGATTTAAACTTGGCGATTTTCCGGTAGCAGAAAGGTTTTACGAAAGAGAGATTTCTATCCCAATGTATCCGCTGCTTACTGAAGATGATTTGAAATATATCGTTGATAAATTGAGAGTGTGCTTATGAAGCTGTTAGAAAATAGATTAGATTGTTTTGCTTGATGTTAACAATAATGCCACAGGCAAGATGCCTATGCTACGCTGAGATTGCTACGCTGAGATTGCTTCGCTGACGCTCGCAATGATCGGAGCTGCGTTTAGTGCGTAACATCAGTTATTAAAATGAGGAATTATAACGATCTTCTAAATCTTTTGTAAGAGAAAATTATTTTCTGCTAAGGGGGAGTATGAAAGATGAGCATAGAATTTATTGCTGAGGTTTCAAGCAACCATAACGGCAGTTTGAACAGATGCCTAAAATTTGTAGAAAAAGCCAAAGAGTGCGAATGCAGCGGAATCAAGTTTCAGCTATTCAAGATAGACGAACTGTTTTCAAATGAGGCTCAAAAATTTAATCCTGAAATTAAGAAGAGACGAGATTGGGAGTTGTCTGTCAAATTTTTGCCTGAAATTTCAGAAAAATGCAAAGAACTCGGTATAAAATTTATCTGCACGCCGTTTTATTTGCAAGCGGTTGATGAACTTGAGCCTTTTGTTGATGCTTATAAGATTGCTTCTTATGAATTGTTGCGGCATGCTCTGTTTAAGAAATGTGCTCAAACTGGAAAACCCGTTATCATTTCAACCGGTATGGCAACGATGGATGAAGTGCAAAAATCTGTTGATGTTTTGGCTGATAGCGGCTGCAGGGACATAACAGTTTTGCAGTGTACTTCAAGCTATCCGGCACCTGTAAATCAATGCAATCTATCCGCTATAGAAACTATGAGAAAATATTTAAATGCTGCAAATATAAAATTAAAGTTTGGCTTGTCTGATCATTCGGTTAATGAAGCTGTGATATTGAGGGCAATTTATAGATGGGACGCAAAGATGGTGGAGTTTCATTTTGATTTAGACGGCAGGGGAGCTGAGTTTGGAGGGGGACATTGCTGGCTGCCCGATAAAACATCAAGCCTAATAAAAATGGTTAACGATGGCTTTTTAGCCGATGGTGATGGCAAAAAAGAGCCGCAAAAAATTGAGCTTGATGAGAGAAACTGGAGAGCTGACCCCTCGGACGGCTTAAGACCGCTTAAGAAAATAAGAGGAAAGCCGCTATAGTGAAAATAGTAAAAGAAGTAACACTTTCAAAAAAGGAACATGGCAAATATAAGGCATTTCCTTCAATTGCGAAGGTGGGCAATGAAATAATTGCGGCATATAGAGAAGGATTTACAGATTCAACAAAACCGCATGGCAGCAATGGTTGTGTAAAGATTTTGAAAAGTGAAGATTTAAACAGATGGAATGAGATTGGAACTCCATTTTGCGATAATGAGCTTGATGCTATTATCTCAGGACCGTTCGACGATTATCTGTTTTTGGTTACAAGAAGCTATGAATACAAAAAAAGAAATGATGTCTATATCAGTAAATTCAAATCTAATAAATTGCCGACAAAAAGAGCTTTAATCAAATTTGATAATGCCGATTTTACTATGTTTGGGCATATTATAGAAAATAACGGCGAATTGATAGCGTCTGCTTATGGAATTTGTGATGGAATTGACTCGCCTATTCTGCTTGCCTCTGACGATTTTGGGCAAACATGGCAGATAAAGAGCCTTATAACACCCAATGGGCATAAACCTGCTTTAAACGAAACATCCATAGTAATGTTTGATGGTAAATTTCTGGCTATAATGAGGTCTCAAGAGCCGTCCTATGATCTCTACTGTGCATTGAGCGAGGATTTAATTAATTGGAGTAAGCCGGAGAATTTAGGCATTTTAGGTCATGCTCCTATGATTAGAAAGTTAAATGATGGGCGGATTGTCTTTGTGTTTAGAGATTTAAACGATGATTTGCCGGGTGTTGGTCTTGCAATAAGCGAAGATGGAATTAACTGGAAACGATATAATATCTGCCATTATAGAGGTAATTTATATAACGGAGGATATGCCGATTGCATAGAAATAGAAAAGAGCAAGCTTTTTGTTGTTTATAATATTTGCGATGAAGATAACGAGCCGTGGATAGAGGGAACAATAATAAACATATAATGAGACCACTGCATAATAAACACATTATTACCGACCTTGATTTTATACCAATTATATTGTACATTTGTTATGATCAAGTTATAGAGGCGGATTGTGTTAGTTCAAACTAAATAAAAAAAGAGTTTAACATGCCAAATATTGTAGAACTCTTGACGGGAAAACTCTCGGATTATGGAAACCAACAAAACTATTCATCAAGCCGAAAATACACGAAAGGGAGCATACGATGCTGAATGTTGTAGTCTGCTGTGATAACCTAACTAACTGTTTGGATAAAATGCTAAAGGCGCATTTGGAGTAAAATATGAATCAGGATAGCGTATGGAAGGAAGCCGTAGAAACATATTTTGAAGAATTTATACACTTCTTTTTTTCCGATATTGCAAAAGATATAGATTTTAAGAAGGGGTATGAGTTTTTGGACAAAGAACTTGAAAAGATTTCCCAAGATGCAAAGATTGGGAAAAGACTGGTGGATATTTTGGTAAAGGTTTATCTTGGTGACGGCTCAGAAAAATGGCTGCTGATTCATATAGAAGTTCAAGGTTATTATGAGAAAGAATTCGCAAAGAGAATGTTTATATACAACTATCGTATTTTTGATCGCTACAATAAAGATGTGGTAAGCCTTGCTGTTTTGGCGGACACTTCGCCATCATTTAGGGACAATATATATGAAAGAAACTACTGGGGATTTGAACTGAAGTTTAAATTTCCTATTGTAAAAATTTTAGATTATCAGAAAAAATGGAAAGAATTAGAGGAAGTTCAAAATCCGTTTGCCATCATTGTAATAGCTCATTTAAAAGATATAGAAACAAAAAAGAATATAAACAACCGTCTTTTTTGGAAAGTTACATTAATAAAGAGTCTTTACCAAAAAGGATATGCCAAAAATGATATTTTATTGCTGTATAAATTCATAGACTGGCTTGTAAATTTACCAAAAGAGCTAAGCAAAAAATTTGATGATGAAATAATAAAATATGAGGAGGAAAAAAAGATGCCGTATATTACTACCGCAGAAAAAATAGGTATAGAAAAAGGCATACAGCAAGGCATACAGCAAGGCATACAGCAAGGCATACGTCAAGGCATACAGCAAGGCATACGTCAAGGGCTTTTGAAAGCCATAAAACTTGGACTTGAATTGAAATTTGGCACTGAAGGTTTGAGAATTTATCCAAAGATAAAAAAGATAGAAGATGCTGATATGCTTGAGGCAATCGGCGAATCCATTAGATTGGCTAAAAATGTAGCGGATATTGAGAGAATTTATAGCAAAGAAGCTTAAAAATCTCTTGTGTCAGAGTAAAAAATTCAGAGTCGGGATAATATTTTTCTAAGGTTTGCGGAATTTTAGCTTTTCTGATTCCTGAGTTTTGTGTGAAAAAATTGTGAGGGTGCTATGAGCGAAAATATTGCAGCTTTTGTTGTTGCAAGGCTATCATCGGCAAGACTGCATAGAAAGCAGTTAAAAAAAATAGGCGATAAAAGATTAATTGATTGGACTATAGAAAATGTAAAAAAGAGCAAATTTGTAAATAAAATAGTTATAGCAACGACGGATGACGAAGAAAACAGGCCGCTTATTGGTGTGGCAAAAGAGCATGGTGTTGATATTTTTCTTTACGATGGTGATATAAACGATGTTGTGGGAAGATTGACTCAGGCAGCTCTTGAATTTGATGCCGATATTCCGATTTTGATAAGCGGCGATTGTCCGTTAATCCGGGCGGCTTCTCTGGATAAATTAATAGAAAAGATTTTGAAAAACAGCGAACTTGATGCAGTAGATTTTTGCTTGAAAAACGGTAAGTCTGCCATTCATGAAGGTATGGCAGTTTACAGAAAAAAATGTTGGTTATTGGCTGATAGACTGTCCGATAAACCCAACTTACGAGAGCACCAATTTCCGATTATAAATCTAAAACCAGAATTGTTTAAGACAGACTGCGTGTGTGACGATGACTTGTTTTACAGAATAAAACACAGAGTTTCTGTCGATACTTTGGCTGACCTTGAGTTTATGAGAACGGTTTATCAAAAGTTGAGCGAGATGAGAAAAAAGTTTGATATGTTTAATGTTGTGGAGTTGCTGCTTGAAAAACCGCAGCTTATGCAGATAAATAAAGATGTTCATCAGATAAAAATTGATGACAAACCAAAAAAGGCGTTGTTCATTATTGAAAAAGAAGAAAATTTAGAACTGTTTTTTGATATGGCTTATGAACTCACAAAAAAAGGGATAGGCGTGAAGTTTTTGATTGAGGATGATGAATTGAAAGATATTGCAGAGAATAAAGGTTTTAATGTTGCAGATAATGATGCAAAAAGAGAAAAATTTAATTTTGTGATAGAGGAGAACAGGTAGAAAGCCATGGTTTTTTTGATAGATCCTGAAAAAATCCGGCAAAATTATAGCAGTATTATAGGAAATGGTACAGTAGTGCTTAAATTTAAGGCGTCCGCCGATATAGGTCTTGGGCATCTGTTTAGAATGATTACTTTGGCTTCATTTTTGGGCGATAAAGAAGTGATTTGTGCTGTAAATAACGACAAATATATTACCGAAAGATTAGAAAAAGAAAATTTGAAGTTTATTGCCAATAGTTTTGAAACAGAGAAAAAATTTGTAGATTTTGTCATCAAAAAATATAAGCCTGATACAATTATAGTTGATGAAAAATATGAATACAAAAATTGTGATATTCTACGATGGAAAAAAAGTGCTAAGTTAATAGCTATTGATTTTATAGGGAAAGACTATCATTTATTTGATAAAATAATTATGCCCAATGCGCATTTTGAGCCCGGCAGATACCTAAATTTTCACAATATCGTTTGGGGATGGGATTGGGTACTTATAAATAAAGAGGTGTTAAAGTTAAAGCCCAAAGATCGATTGCCGGAAAAAATAGAAACCATAGTTGTCACAACGGGTGGAAGCGATCCGGAAGGTGTGCTGTTTTATATAATAAATTGGCTAAATACCTGCAATCGGAAGTTTAATATTAAGGTTCTTTTGGGAAGTGTATTTAAATATAAAAAAAGACTTGATGGGATGAGTATTCCCGAAAATTTCAGAATTATACCATATGATTCGACAGAATTATTAAGTGGAAATATGGTAATTGCAACATTCGGCGTGAGCATATATGAGCTTATATATCTAAATATTCCAACAATCTGCATTGCTCATACAAAAGAAAATGCCGAAGGGAGTAAAATATTGCAGGAGAGATTTGGTATAATCAAAAACATGGGCTATTTTAAAGACATAAAAGCGGAGAGGTTTTGCGAAACAATCATCGACCTAACTAATAAAAAGTAAAAATATACCGATATATTTGATAGAGGCAAAGGTTTGATATGAAAAATGAGATAGACAATGAGGCAGAAGAAATAGAGGATGAATAAAGAGTTTGTTGATAATGAGCGGGACAAAAGACATTACGGAAAAGTCATAGAATCAAAAGACGGTTATTCTATTTTGGAATGCGAAGAGTGTGATTTTAAACATATTGTGCCAATTCCAACGGAAGAAGAATTGGATAAATTTTATGCAAAGCAATTTTATTCTAAAGAAAAACCACAGTATTTTAAGCGTACGAAAGAGGACTTAGAATGGTGGAATGAAACTTATAAAAATTATTACAGAATATTTGAAAATTACATTACAAAGGATAACAAAAGGCTTTTGGAAATTGGTTCCGGCCCTGGATATTTTTTGAAATACGGACGTGATTTAGGGTGGGATGTACTGGGAATTGAACCTTCGGTTCAAGCTTGTGAATATGCAAGAAAACTTGATGTGAATGTCATCAAGAAACCTTTTAAAAAAGGCGGCATTGATAAGTACGGCAAATTTGATGTTGTTTTTATGTTCAATGTTTTGGAACATGTACCTGATCCCTTAATAATGATTGATGATGCAAAAAGTTTGTTAAATGGTGACGGACTTATATGTATTGTATCTCCCAATGATTACAATCCATTTCAGAAGATTTTAAGAAAAAATCTTGGATATCAACCATGGTGGCTTGTTCCAAAGCATCACATAAATTATTTTGATTTTAAATCGATAACAAAACTATTAGAAAAAACCGGATTTGAAATTGTTGAACTGATGTCAACTTTCCCTATGGAATTTTTCTTGCTTAGTGGAGATAATTATGTTGGAAATGATGAATTAGGAAGAAAATGCCACTTAAAGAGGAAGAATTTTGAGATGAATCTATATAAATATGGGAGTAATTTGGTAAATAATTTTTATACTGCTTTGGCAAAAAATGGAATAGGCAGAGAATTTGTGGCGATAGGAAGAAAGAAATAATGAAAGCTGTATGGTTATTTGCAGGTGGAAGTATGCAGATAACAGCTGCCAAAAAGATAAAAGGGAAAGGCTATAAGCTTATACTTACAGATGGAAATTCAAGCTGTGAATGTTTAAAATATACTGATGAATTTATAGAGCTTGACACATTTGATATTAATGGAAATATAGAAGTTGCAAAAAAATTAAAGAAAAAATATGATATAAGAGCAGTTTTTACTGTAGCTGCCGATTGTCACGAAACAGTAGCCAATGTTGCTAAATTTTTAAATCTACCAGGTATAGATCCTGCTATTTCGCACCTATGTCGTTTTAAGCTTTTAACAAGGGAAATCCTTTTAAAAAACTTTATATATCAACCAAAATTTATGAAAATTAGAAATATATTCGAACTAATAGAAGCATCTAAAAAAATTAGACTGCCTGCGGTTTTGAAAGCAACAAATAACTCAGGTAGTAGAGGGTTTATAAAAATTGAGAACCAAATCGATTTAACTGAAGAAAATTTAGAGCAATCTATTGCAGCTGGAACCACTGGATATGCCATCTTTGAGAAGCTTTTGGTGCCGATTGATAAAGAAATTGCCGAACAATCTGTAGAAACGTTATGGTATAATGGAAAAATGTATTGGTTAAATTGGGTAGATAGATTATTTCGTCAGGACTTTTTGTTTTTTAATTTGTCAACGGATTTATATGAGAATATACCATGGGGAATAGAAATAGGACATATAAATCCGGCTATACACCAATATGAAATAAAGAAAAAAGTTTATAGACTTGTATATAAAGCGGGAATTGCAATAGGAATGAGAAATCAGAAAGGAGGGCATATTTTAAAGGCTGATATAATGCTAACAAACAAAGGTCCTTGCATTATAGAGTTGACACCAAGACTATCCGGCGGTTGGGATAGCTCAAAAACAACTCCTAATAGAGGAGCAGATTTTATTGGCGGAGCAATAGGATTGGCATTAGGTGAAGAACTTGACTTAGATTTGTGGTTTAAATATTTTTGTTACAAAAATCCTAATTTATTTTCTACGATAATGTCTAAAATGGGTAAAGAAGCAAAAGATTGCATAGGAAGAAGATTCGCAGAAGGTTCCGATTTCGACAGGGAAAAGACGATAAAAGAAGCTTATATGAACTTAATGGAGAAAAGATATGTCATATAAATGGAATAATGAGAATAGACTTGAAAGCTTAACGGTTAAAGGAGAAAAAGAAATTATATTTTTAAAGACAGAGATCGAAAAAGTAGAAGTTTTTATTAAAGATGATGATATCGACAAAGTTATAGTACATAAAAATGATTCAGATGAGACAGTAATCAATAAAAGCCAGAGAAAGCACATAGTTGTTGGTGAGGGCAATACTAAAAGAGATGTTTATCATTATTTAAAGCCAGATGGACCTGCAAAATATTTAAGATTAGGCATTACTAAACATTGCAACTCAGGTACATGGTCAAGTTTGCCACATAAATTTGAACTGGAAACTGAGTTAGGTTTTGAAGAGGTGTTCTTTTATCTGCTAAAGGGAGCCTCTCGAAGAGCGATACAGACAGGAAAAGGTGTTTGGCCTGATGGGACAGAGGTTGATAAAGTATGGTATGTTTATGATAGAAGTTTTTCTTCTATACCGATGGGTTATCATGCGATAGTAGGTGAACCGGGTGTTTATGTATCTTATATTTGGGCATATTTAGCCAAAAAGAGCAGATGGGAAAAGATTTGATTTAGATAAAGGGGGCACGAAATGGATTTAAAAGGCAAAATAGCTGTTGTCACGGGAGCCAGTGGGGCTATAGGTTCATCCATATCTGAAGAATTACTCAAGCTAAATGCTAAAGTTGTCTTAATGGGTAGAACAGAAAAAAAGCTAAAAAAACTTGCTGAAAGATTAGATAAAAATCTTAAAAATATACTTTATTATTCTTGTGATGTTGGAAATGAAGAATCCCTGTCTAAAATTAAAGATTTTGTTTTAGAAAAATGGGAAAGAATTGATATATTAGTAACGTGTTCCGCCGCTCCATCATTTTCCGAAAGGACAGAAAAATTGAATTTTGACGATTGGAGGAAAATATTAAGTTTGGATTTGGACGGCGTTTTTTTGAGTTGTAAAGTATTTGGTGCAGAAATGATAAAAAATAGATATGGCAGGATAGTAAATTTAACCAGTTTTCATACTGTTGCTACGTATCCAGAAAGAGCCGCATATAATGCTGCAAAATCAGGAGTTGAAGGATTAACAAGAGCTTTAGCTGTTGAATGGGGCAAATATGGTATAGCAGCAAACACAGTAGCTCCTGGTCCTATTCTGACGCCCAGAACAGAGTGGTTTTTATCTCAAAATTCAGACAATAAAAATGGCATGATAGGAAGAACTCCCAATGCTAGACTAGGAACAACAGAAGATGTAGCCTATTTAGTTGCGTTTTTGGTTTCCGACCAGTCTTCACATATAAATGGTCAGCAAATAGTTGTTGACGGAGGTTGGACTAAATCCGCATGGTGGGGAAAATATGGAAAAGATTATTAGAAATGATACCTGTATTGATTTATCAGAAAAGGTTGCTGTTGTAATAGGAGGAACCGGGTCGATAGGAGAAGAAATTTCAATTGCCCTACTTAAATCAAACGCAAGTGTTGTGGCAGCGAGTCGGCACAAGAACTCCATTTCTTTAAGGCTAAATGAATTTTTAGAAAATTCTAAGAAAATATCATATCAAAAAGTAGATGTAACATCTGAAGATAGTATAAAAAAATTATACGGTGTTGTGTTGGAAAAATACAGCAAAGTAGATATTTTGATATTAGCTCATGGAATACAAATCAGAAAGCCTTTCTTAAAACTTAGCATAGAAGAATGGGGAAAAATTATTGATGTGAATTTAACGGGCACATTTTTAGTTTGTAAATATTTTTCTGAGCTAATGATTAAAAAAAATCAAGGGAAAATTATAGGTATCACATCTCTAACATCAAAATTTGGAATAAGGGATATCTCGGCATATGCATCAAGCAAAGGTGGCATGTCTATGTTTCTAAAAACAATTGCCATAGAATTATCAGAGCATAATATTAATATTAATATGGTGGCGCCGGGAAGAATAGAAACAAAAATGACTAAAAATATTCTTTCGAATGAAGAAATACGCCTCTCAAATCTTAGATGTATTCCTATGAGAAGATTTGGGTTACCTTCTGATATAGCAGGAGCTGTAATGTTTTTATCATCAAATTCAAGCAATTACATAACTGGAGAAACTATAATTGTTGATGGTGGATGGACGGCAAGTATGGGAAATATAAAAAAATAATAGTTTTACATTAAATCTTGCACCATGAAATTAAGGAATAAAGTTTGAATAAGGACGCAATAAAATTAAGCAATTGTTCCTCAAATTCATTATACTTTGTTTCAGGTTAGTTTTGCGATTGTATAGTATCTCGGAAAATATTTTAAAACAAGGTAAAATATATTTTACAAAATAGCAAACGATATTTATATAGAGAAACCATTATTGCTGCAAGCTTAGCTATGGTATGTAGGATGATCACTAAGTTAGCTATTGAGGGGTTAAAATTGAACGAAGTAAATTTGGAATTTTAAGATGATTTTTGGTTATTCTGTTTTTCATCTAAATCTTATGTATTCCTCAATAGAAGAGGAACAAAGAAAAGAAGTTATAAATAAGTGTTATTACTCTTTGCTTGAACTCGCAGAAAGCGGTGTTCCTTTAGGGATAGAATTGACGGGTCTAACCCTTGAAATTATAAATAAACTTGATAGAGCCTGGATAGAAAAACTTAAAAATTTGCTTAAAAAGGGTGAAGTAGAACTTATAGGAAGCGGATATTCTCAGATTATTGGTCCGCTTTTGCCTAAAAATTTTAATGAGACGAACCAACTATTGGGATTGGAGGTTTATCTAACCCTGCTTGACGTGAAGCCTGAAATTGTACTTGTCAATGAGATGGCCTATTCTTCCGGAATAGTCGATATTTATGCAAATATAGGTTATAAAGCCATAATTATGGAATGGAATAATCCCCATAGGTTTCATAAAGAGATTGATAAAAATCTTCGATACTCTCCTCAATATGTTGTAGGGACAAACAAGACATTGCCTGTAATATGGGCAGATTCCATAACTTTTCAAAAATTTCAGAGATATGCACACTGTGAAATATCACTCAAAGAATATGCGGATTACTTGAAATCCCATAATGGCAGCATCAAAAGATATTTTCCTATTTATGCAAATGATGTCGAAATATTCAACTTTAGACCGGGTAGATATAAAACAGAGACTAAAATAGAACACAACGAATGGAAAAGAATAAAAAGGCTGTTTTGTGCTTTACAAGATTTGGGTGACTTTAAGCTCATTTTACCCTCCGAAACACTTAAAGGATTACGAAAAAACAAACTTATACTGCAATCGCCTCAGCAGCCGATTCCGGTTAAAAAACAGGAAAAGTACAATATTAACAGATGGGCGTTAACCGGTAGGGATGATTTAAAAATTAATACGGAAATTTACGGAATATATAAAGCCTTGTTAAATGGAAGTCCGGACAAAAGCGATTGGAAGAAATTATGTTATTTGGCATCAAGTGATTTCAGAACACATATTACAGAAAAGAGATGGAAAAAATACATAAAAGAACTAAAGGAATTTTCAAGCAAATGGTATTTTAAAGGTTTGAAAACTTGTTTGCCGATTAAACAACCGGAAAAACCGAAAATAAAAGAAACGTCACGATTGCTTGAGATAGAAACAAAATATATAAGATGTGTTTTTAATAAATTAAAAGGGTTATCGATAAAAGAGCTTTATTTTAGAAAGAAAAGCGATAAGCCGTTGATAGGGACTCTGCCTATCGGATATTATGAAGATATATCGCTTGGGGCGGATTTTTTTTCCTGTCACTCCATTATAGAAAAACCGGGTCAGCATAAATACACGAATCTTTCAGGAACAAAGCCTCAAATAGAAGTTCAGGATAATACCGTAGTCGTTAGTGAAGAACAAAGAGATGGAGACATAATATTCAGAAAGAGTTATTTTCTGTTTTTGGATAAAGCAAAGCTGAACATAAAAATAGATATTGATATGCCAAAAAGAGAAATAGCCATAATTCATCCATTAAATGTGACATTTATGCCGGAATCATTTGATAAGGCATCTTTATTTTATTCCACTAACAATGGCGGTAACTTGGAGACATTCTATATGAGAAATATTGCAATAAACCATTCGCAAAGTCTGTCTACCTTGATTTCGGCAAAATACGGACTTGGCGCAACCGAAGGTGTGTTGATAGTAGGGGATAAGGATAAAAGTGTTCGCATAACTCATGAGCAAACAGTCTCTGCGTTGATGCCTTCTATTTACTATTTGCCTGTAGACAGCAGCTTCTTTTTAAGAGCACAATATTCGGCCCAAGAGATAGACGATACATTTAAAGAAAGCAGCAATACTGTAACCATAAATTGCCTGTTTTCTGTAGAATAA
>VAPK010319018.1_pt1 | contig 14605 bp, 12 predicted proteins | sample 3395031 | NCBI WGS metagenome assembly VAPK01 (sample SAMN08290443, study PRJNA428436) | hydrothermal vent metagenome | isolation source: Deep-sea hydrothermal vent chimney 1 | place: Pacific Ocean: Juan De Fuca Ridge
GACATCATCAAGATCGGCATCTCCCAGCGCTGAAAGACCCGTATCGCTCTCCTCCATAGCTTTGTCGATGACACGGCCGAGTTTATCATCCAGCACCAGGATAGGTTCGGTCGGGATGCCAACATGGAATTTAACCTCATCCAGTGCCTGCAGGTTGGTGGGATCGGAAACTGCGATATACAGACGGTTACCACGCTTGAAAACGGGCAGGCTGCGATGCTTGCGGATCAGGTTTTCCTTAACCAGTTTGATGGTGTCCGGCTCGATGTTGATGCTGTCGATATCAAACAGGGGAACGCCGAATTCTTCTGCAGCTGAGCGGGCAATAGCCTGACTGTCCACAATCTTTTTACTCACCAGATGGGTGACAAAGGGAATTTTTTCCTTTTGCGCTGCTTTCTGGGCCGTCATGGCCTGTTCGTCACTGAGCATACCGTCGGCAATCAGGCGTCGGGCCAGACCACCGAGGTGAACTTGAGTTGCAGGGGTTGCCATAATTCAGTCACTATCTTCCGGTTTTATCCGCCCGGCTTTGTTGGTCCAGTAGGGCCAGGCGAAAATGCAAAAAAACCCATCTCTTATAACCATTTGGCATAGCTATTTCAAGCAGTTATGGGGGATTCCTGGATCTGGTTCAAGTTTATTTATCGGCGCAGGCAGGGGGAACTTGATTTAAGAGTGCAAAATTGCCAGCTATTTCTCTGTTGGGGACTTCGGGGTTGGATAGACAAACAGCGAAGCCCCGTTTTCTCGGAGAAATCGTCAGTTACTTTAGTTACTATCAGTTAAGACATCAGCATTTGTGAGCATGTTTTTACCTGTTGCAGTGACGGTATAACACTGGGTTGGGTTGCCTGCGGCATCTGCGGCGCCAGCAGCCCCTCCACCGGCAGCTCCTCCACCGCCCAGAACGCAGTTTGTGAGCACATAACTAAAATTCAGGTTGGTGATATTGACAGTATCCGTCAAGGTGGGATCCCAGGGCGTCGGCAGCCACAGGCGGTTACTATTATCGATAATTTCCTGAGTAGTGCCGCCGATGAAGAAATTCCCGCTTTCTTCAAAAAACTCGACCTGGGCGAGGTGCAGGAGAGCAATGCTGTCGGCGCCTTCGCTCATGCGGGCGGTGCGGACGTAACCGTTATAGGCGGGAATGGCGACAGCAGTGATAATAGCGATAATGGCCAGAGTGACCATAATTTCAATTAGACTAAAACCAGTATGTAATTGTTGACGACAATGATGCATGTACTGTCTCCTGGGACAAATTTTACTTTGTATTAAGTTTAGCATCAGTTTGATTGCAGTGCGTTTTTCAATTCGGAGGAAAAGCTTAAAATCTGCTATTTGTGATTAGGGTCCGGAATGGGGAAAAACTGTAAAACTAGCTGGAGGGATGTTGTAAGCTGTCATCTAATATTAGAAGTCTAATTTTAGATTATAATTATTATCTGATATTTGTATTTTAACCGCCAACTATTGAATTTTTCCAGAAAATGCCGACAAATGTTACGAACCTAACGCTGTTGGCCGAAAAGAGAATAGATGTAGCCTGATTAAATTGGCCATATGGATTACCCTGGACTATTGCCCCGAAACCATCATCTAGAAACAGGTTACTCAATTAAATTTATGCTTGAATCACTCAGTATTATTTTACCAGCTAAAAATGAAGCCGATTCACTTGTTCGGCTCCTTCCTGAATTGCGTCGTCGCTATCCTGCGGCGGAAATTATCGTCATTGATGATGGCTCGACCGATAATACCCACGAAATATGCAGGCAGAATGAGGTCAAATGCGTGAGGCATGCTCATAGTCTGGGTAATGGCGCGGCCATTAAGCATGGCGCACGCTTCGCCAGCGGCAAAGTACTGGTTTTTATGGATGCGGATGGTCAGCATGATCCGGCTGATATAAACAGGTTGCTTGAACGCCTGTACAGCGGTTTTGATATGGTAGTCGGCGCCCGAGACAGCGCCTCACAGGCGAGTCTGGCGCGCAGGATTGCCAATGCTGCTTATAATCGCATGGCAAGCTGGATTGTTCGGCGTCCGATCCAGGATCTGACTTCCGGCTTCCGTGTTGTCCGGGCTAGAAAATTTCGCCGATTTTTATACCTCCTGCCGAATGGATTCTCCTATCCCACGACGATTACCATGTCTTTCTTTCGTGCAGGTTATCTGGTGGATTATGTTCCCATCACAGCCAGTAAACGGGCAGGCAAAAGCCATATCAACATGTTGACAGACGGTGCCCGTTTTTTATTAATTATTTTCAAAGTGGGCACGCTCTATTCACCGCTTAAAATTTTCGTCCCCATCAGTGTATTCTTTTTTCTCACGAGTGTTGGCTATTATAGTTATACTTATATCACTGCCGGCAGGTTCACCAACATGGGGGTGCTATTGTTCATTATGTCAGTGCTGGTTTTTCTCATTGGTCTGGTTTCTGAACAGATTACGACCCTTATGTATCAGAACCAGCATGTAGATAATGAAAACTGAGTTAGTTTCTGAAAGGATATGAACTCGCACCCCAGGGTCAATATTCTTCTGTCGACCTATAATGGTGAACGTTTTGTTACCGAATTGTTAGACAGCCTGTTCAGGCAGAGTTACTCCAATATTGCACTCCATATAAGGGATGATGGCTCTACGGACAGTACAGTCGATTTAATCAAATCCCACTTAATCCAGAATAAATCAGTTACGCTCACAGTTGGTAGCAATATTGGCGTTATACCAGGCTTTCTGAAACTCCTCGCCAATAGTGGTGAGCCTGGTGATTTGTATGCATTTTGCGATCAGGATGATGTATGGAAGCCTGAGAAAGTTGCCCGTGCAGTTGAACAAATTGTGAATCGCCCGGAGCCAGACAGGGTACTGTATTGTTCACGACTGGAATATGTAGATGAACACCTGAGGCATCTTGAATTTTCTTTGATTCCTCGTCTTGTTGGGTTTAATAATGCAGTCGTAGAAAATATTGCAATCGGATGTACTGTTGTATTTGGTGAAAGCATTCGGCAGTTAATATTAAAAGGAAATTCGGGTGATATGATTATGCATGACTGGTGGGCCTATCTCGTGGCCTCTGTTTTCGGGGATGTAATTTACGATGATGTACCCTCAATTCAGTATCGACAGCATGACAGAACCTTTACCGCATGGGAACCCGGACATGCAAAACTTCGATCTCGCGCACATGAATTCATGAATCGTCTGAGAAGGCGCGAACATAAAGGACTCGATTCGTTAAATCAGGCTCTTTGTTTTTTGAATACCTATCCCAATGTACCCGATGATGCTAAAAAGATAGTGAACACGTTAATTGAACTTCGTTCAAATGGGAGATTCTGGCAACGACTTCATTATGCAATGCATCCGGAGGTGTTACGAACTGAGCCATTAGAAAACAGAGCGTTAAAAGCTATGATTCTGTTTGGTTTGCACTAGCGATCACAAAGCAACACCTCAAGCCGGGACAGGACTATTTTGTTAGACAGCTGTTCTTCGTAAAATCGTCTGCTGTTTGATGCAAGTTGTCGTCGGTATCCCAGTGAACCGGCGAGCTGTCTTATTCGATCTGCCAGTGCAGCGCCATCATTAACTGGCACTGTCTCAAAAGGCTTATAGTCAAGATTTTCAACGGCATGTTGGCTCCACTGTGTATCACCAGTAATAATTGTTCTACCACAGGCTGCGTATGTGTATAGCTTGAGCGGACAGACGCGTTGAGTTTTTTCACCAGAACCAAAAATTCCCAGACAAATGTCAGATTCCCGAATCATTCCAGCCAATGCTTCAGGTGTTTGCCAGCTGTGAATCCATTCCAGATTGGCGACACCTTTTTTGACTGCTTTCTCAATTTCGCTAGCCGTTTGCCCTGTACCGACGATTTGGAACAGGATATTCGGGCAGTCTTTCAGCCTGGTTGCGGCTGCAAGAATTGTAGATATTCCGTGTAAAGGAATAAAAGTACCGACAAACAATACCTGGCAAACTTTCTCATTTGGTTGGTATGGCTGTAGCTGAAAACTCTTCTCGTTAGTGGAAAGAGGGACATCAACCACTTTATCCTTAGTCAAACTGAACTCTTTGCAAAGATAAGATATGTTTTTCGGTGTATCGACAATGATAAGATCGGCGCATGAGTATGCTTTTTCTTCCAGGCGTTTCAATAAAATTGACACCCGGTTTTTAGGTGATAACAGTTTTCGATCATTTACGACGGTATCATACAGGGAAATAAAAGTGTCAAGTACAATTCTATTCGGTCTGAAAGCACGCGGTAAAATTCCCAGGATAAGTCCCATAAATACCGAAGGGTATGGAATGTATACCAGAGCAGCACGTCCGTGTAATAGATACTTTACGGTAACTGACAGGTGTGCATAGGCTGCACGGAATAGACCAGAAATAAAGCGGAGCTTGTTGTGTTTTGGTCGAACACCTTTTCTCCACATCGGCACATTGATTTCGGTTATTTCCAGCCAGGGTGCTTTTCTGAAATCCTGAATTCGATAGCGGACATTAGGATAACCTTCCGAATCGAGATATACGCCGAGTACAAGCAGTTTTGTTTTCGTGGAACATTTTAGCATTACGTCCACTCACAGCGTCCCATTTTGTTTCTTATTCCATCTATGATGCCTCGGATGAATGCGTAGGCTTTATTTTTTTTATCTCTTTCAAATAATATAATAGACGCAAACTCGACGGCTAATCTAAATAATTGGCGCATAGCCCAGGCGGGCTCACGTGTAAAATAATCTTTTAGAGTTACCAGGGTATTTCGGGCGATGTAGTATTTTCGTATTGGTGGGTGTTCAAATGCCTGAAAACGGTTTGCACGAGAACCTGATTGACCGATGGAGTGTGACATCAAACTCTTGCAACTTATTATCACTGGAAAGTTGTTCGCTCGTGTTCTCAGGCAATATTCATGATCGACGGAGTCAATAAAGTAGTCTTCCCTGAAACCACCGATAGACTTGAAAAGGTCCAGCTTCATCAAAGTTCCAGATGTTATGAGTGTGCGCTGTTCAATAAATGCATGATCGGATTGAGAAGTGCATTCTATGAATTGTTTGTCTCTCAATGCATTCCAGTAATTACTTCCAATAAGCGGAGAACGACAGCCGCCAGATTTATGGACTGCAATAAGAATATCAAACATGTCATCATTTATGATCGTATCCTGATCAAGAGTGAGTATCCATGAAAACCCGAATTCCACGGCAAGTGCCAAAGCCTGGTTAAGTGCTTTACCAATGCCTTCGTTCCTATCATTCTCCAGCAACTCAACTTTGGATGATGCGGAAAAATCCCGGAGGACAGATAGACAATGCTTGCTGGACGCATTATCAATGATAATAATTGAAGGTAATTGTCTCTGTATCAGGCGAAGTCTTGAAATTATTTTATCATCCGGGAAATAGGTGATAACCGCCGCACAGGTGTTGCTTTTGGAAGGGATCGGGGACATCTTCAGCATGGTCCTGTTTACTACCCGGGCTTATCCATAGAAAAATGCTCCTCGCACTTTTTAGTAAAATTAACGATTGATATCTGATTGATATTTTGTTCTTCATTGATCAATGCCGGCAATACTTTGTTTTGCGTCGTTCTTGCCCACTCCACATCATCGAATCCATATGCAATCCCCCAGCGGAGATTTTCCTCCGGACGCCAGTGATATTTATCCATCGCTGGATCCGGTATGACTATGGACAGGCATCCACACGCTGCCGCATATCTCGAGTACATAGTATACATATCGTAGGAGATGCACACCCTGGACCGGTTAAAAATTGCTGCTATTTCGATATGTGACAAACCGTCAATTAGTGTGGAGTCATCCAGATTATGGACAATATTGCGGCCTTTCCCTTTCCTCAAAATGTAGCAAGTCCCATCTCTGGCATACGTGCCTTCAGTTATATACGCTTCATGTAAGTATATTATTTTTAACTCTCCACCAATATTTGTTATATCCGCCCCGCTTAAAAATGCTTTCTGGTAGTAAAAGAATAAATCGTCTTCCCCGAAATAAAAATCATCAACAAAATACCCTGGTTTATGCAATAACCAACGTACTATGTTTTTGGCGCCAAGTGGATTACCAATGGTTACTTCAGGATAAACGACAATGTCATTGTTCGGATCAAAATCAAAACACAGGGGTGTGTCAAATGCATCACATGTCCTGAATTTTCTTACTAATATTTTCTCCATGATGGCCACAGCCATATTATCCAGGAATTTAAGCGGGATCATTCCACGAAAGTGTGGTTTCATGGGATAAATACAGCTTTTCACTCCATTTCTGTTTAGGAGATCGCATAATCGATGAAGAGCTATGGCACCACCATTGTCCTCCTCAAATGTTGGCGAGTAGATTACATATCGATATTTTTTCAAGCCTGCCATCAGTCATCTACTTTATACAAATAACATATTTAGCTGCAACCCATTTCAAAAACCCAATGGATCCTATGCTTGTTATTCCTAGAACCGTCAAATAAATTAGACTCAGGTCCCAAACGGCGCCCATCCTTGATTCGCTTGTGACATCAAACTGCGTGTTTATTATGTAAATGCCAGCAAGCCCCGCAACTACTATCGGGACAATATCAACAAACAACCACCTCAAGTGCATATTTGGAGCAAATTTGCGATGTATGACAGGCGTCCACAATAAAAACCACAGGAACCTGAATGTAAACCAGGCAATACCGGCTCCAATTGCACCATGTCTACTAGCAGCGTAATATATTATTGGGATTTGTATTGCGGCAGAAATTGATGAGCCTTTTACATGAAGTCGCAAATCCCCATATGCATATTGCAAGTTATATTGAAATGTGTTTAATGCCACTACGGCGTTACCTAATGCGAACCAAAATAATACTTTACTTCCCCAGGTTGCAGCATCCCAGTCGCCTGTCCATGCATATAACAATTGTTGCCCATATACTGCCATGACAAATGCCGCCGCCAGTACAACTACAGCAACAAATTGAGTCGCGTTCCTGTAAAGAGAAATCATTTCTTTCTTTTTCCTTTCAGCAACTAACACAGTCATTCTTGGAAGCAGTGCTTGCATAACAGGTATAAATAGCTGAATCAATCCACTGGCAGCGAGACCAACGAGAGTGAAATAGCCAAATTTCGACAAAGATAAAATGCCAGACAGTACTAACTTATCCAATTGCATTATCATGACCCAAATGCCAGCTGTATAAGCTATCGATAAAGTAAACGGAGCGATTTCCCTAACGCTGTCAAATGAGAATTTAATACCATGACCAACAAATGAGTCCGGTAATATTTTGTAAAATCTGCTTACGAGAACTGCAACCTCTGCTACCCCTACAAGAAGTTGATATTCAAAAAAATGTCTTATATCAACGGTTACAAAGTGTAAAAGTGCCAGAGCTCCAATAAATTTTAATGTCACAAACATAATATTCGCAGCATTTAACCAAACCTGGTCCTCCATTCCATTAATGCCACTTCGATAAAGTGAGGCGAAAAATCGAAGACCGATTAAAAGACCCATTATTGAAATGCAGTAAGCTATGGTCTGACTATTTATTTTTTCAGCATTTATCCATTCTTTTGCTATCCAGTCACTTGATGAAATAATCAAAGTTACAACAAGTACTGCTAGTATGATAAAGATTATTTCAAAGCTTCTTAAAAGCTTTGCTAAATCTTTAAAACCATCCACATGTCCTCGCGCATAAGAAATTTGTCGACCTAATGTTGGGCTTAGCCCCATATCCAATAAATACAGCCAGGCCTGCATTAATGTAAAGAAACCCACCAGCCCATAGGCTTCAGCCCCAAGATATCGCAAATATAAAGGCATAATGATTATGCCGGTTACTATGTAATAGCCTTGACCGATGTAGTTAGCAATCGTGTTATGCTTTAATGACTTTATGGCTTTCACATGTTTGTTGGTAATCGCTGCCAATTATAAAAAGCGGCGTATCAATGCCACTTTGCTTCAAGATCATTGTTTTGTGTAATATCACTTCCAAACAAAACTTAAACAACTAAGGAATCTCTTGTTAATTCCGTTAGCCCTGAGCTTGTCGAAGGGCACCACGGACGGCGGAATTAACCAGGGGCGCCTAAATATTTACACTTTTGAAATATCAGACAATGCCTTTTCAATCAAATTCCTGTTGGTTACATTGCCAATTCTTGACTGTTTAAAATGTTCTGGCCCACAATAGATATTATCAGGTTCGGAAACACCCAGTTTCATCATTAACGCATCAAAAATTTTATGGGGGTTTTTGCAAAACTCCTCATATAGAATCACCAGTTTTCTTGATTCGTCAACCGTTGCCATGCCCTTTGTTACCGCGCTGTTAATATAGTGCAGTTGTCCTGCGGATTGAGTTACAGGGTCAAGATCCTTCAGTTGTGGATACTCTGGTATCTTGAATGAATACCACTCTTTCTCGCTTCCGAGTTGCCGCTTACGCGCATCCAGGATAGAAGCGACATTTGTTACCGGATCGCGTTTTATCTGGATAAAAATAGCTTTTTTAAAAATCGCATTCAGAAATGGAATGTTGTAATTGAGAATCATGCTTTTCAGTGCAAAGGGTTTGCCGAAAACCCGAGTAAGCGTGGTTAGCTCAGATACTAGTTTTTCCTGATCAACTACACGAAATAGTTCTTTATCTGGTAGCCAATCCAATTTGTGAAACGGAAGAAAACGACGCCAAAAATACCAGAATTCATTCGGTGCTAACGCACCCCTGGTCTTGCCATTATCTGACTCGAAGAAAATGGGGTTATTGAAATCAAGAATCTCGTTGCGAAAGTTAAAGCGTGGGTCGGTCAACAGTAATTGTATCTGGGCTCCTATCACTGGTGCGCCATAGAATCTGGAGAGAAGATTGCTGGGATAGGCAATTACATTGCTGTTGGCCAGCCATTGTGTGAATAGAGTCGTGCCACTACGTAATGGTCCCATTATAAAGATAACGGGATAATCTGGACCGAGTACGGATGATTTTTCAAGGAGCTGTTCCTCGGCGCAAGCCAACATTCCATTTAAGGAACCCAACATATTTTCCAGTTGGGCATTTCTTCTGAATGTCGCGGCACGCTTTTTTTCTTCTGCTTTACTATACATGGATGTTTTCATCTGTTATCAGGTCGAATTTATCCAGTTGCTGTGTCACACCTTGTGCTCCAATCTCCATCAATGCGTCAATGAGGGAAAGGCTGGTTGCGAATCCAGCTGATCTTTGTGCGTAAGGCACATGTTGCATCACTATAAAGCACAGGTCCATACCTGGCTGGCGAAATGCCTCAGCATCATATAGTGCCTGTCCGCCTTGCAGATTAATATAAACGTTTGCGCCCTCGCGCTTGCAGATATCAAGAATTCTATCCTGACCGGTCAAATTGTGATTTTTATAATAGCGGCTGCTCTCCACTAACTCGGTCTTTATTCCCAGAAAGGCGGTCATAGCTTTAAGCTGGTGAACAAGAAAATCTGCCAAATTGTCAGTTTTGTAGCAAATCGTCTGTTCAATAATTGGGAAAACCTCAGAGAAAAATGGTGCTTTGCGATAGGTGTTTGCTATTGACTTAATCATTTTTTTACGCCAGATAGACGAAGGCTGCAGAGATATATCACAAATCAGCTTGTTCGGAGACGCCTGATATAGAGGAACTGTAATGTAATTTGGCTTACCGTTAATCAGAATTCGATTCCGGTTAATCCATCCTCCCTTGATGAAATTTACGTCATCGTAGATCACGAAGCGATCAACAGCGTTAAGGAGCTGCCAGTAACCTAGATAGGGGACGAAATAAGGCTGCATTATCGCAAGCTTCATGCCTTGTCCACTAACAATGTTCGAATTACTGAGACCACAGTCTGAATCATATCAGCATCCATGGTTGTTCCGGTTGGCAGTAAAATAACCCTGTCCGCCACCTGTTGAGTATTTGGCAGCATCAACCCAGCGTGAGGGTTCAGGTCTATGTAGGGTTTCATATTGTGGCAGCCCGGCCAGAAATATCTGCGCGCCAGGATATTTTCAGCATGTAGACCCTGAATGATATAATCCCGGGTTGCTGGACATTCTTCGCCGATTTCAATGACGATATACTGGTAGTTGTTGTGCTCAGATTCATTAAATGTGAGCAGGCTGATACCGGGTAAGCTGGATAGCTCATCACGGTAAACATAATAATTGCGACGATTGGCCTCGACCATATTATCGATGGCATCCAGATTGACCATTCCCATCGCTGCTGCGATTTCAATCATCTTGCCGTTGGTTCCCGGGTGGATGACGTTATCCATCCCCGAGAAACCAAAGTTACGCATTAGACGCATGGTTTCGGCAAGTTCATCATCGTTAGTGAGGACTGCACCGCCCTCAAAAGTATTGAAAAATTTAGTAGCATGAAAGCTTAATACCTCACAAGCCCCGAAACTGCCGATCATCGTATCCTTGTATGAACATCCAAAGACATGAGCGGCATCGAACATTAGTTTAAGATCATGTTCGTCAGCAATGGCCTGTAATCCCTCGATATCTGCAGCACGCCCCCAGAGATGGACACCGATAATGCCGGTAGTGCGTGGGGTGATCATACAACGTACCGCGTCAGGGGAGAGGGTATGAGTGGCAAGGTCAATATCTGCAAATACTGGTGTAATAGCCTGCCAGTGCAGGGCATGTGCGGTAGCAATGAATGTATAAGAGGGGATGATTACCTCTCCCTCCAGTCCTAAAGCACGGATAGCAATCTCAAGAGCCACGGTTCCGTTACACATGGCGACGCAGTGCTTGACATCGTGGTGGTCGGCCACCCGTTGTTCAAACTCCTGCACCATTGGGCCATTATTGCTAAGCCAGTGACTCTCAAGAATTTGTTCGGCAAACTTCAGAAAGGCATCACGATTGCCTATATTAGGGCGACCGACATGCAACGCCTGCTCAAAGGCTGGAGAGGCTCCATTGATAGCGAGGTCCTGGGGAGTCTGGATTAATTTCATTGTCTAAATGCCATCAAAAAATCCTCTGTTACGGCGCCTGTTACAGGTCTATGTTGCAGGTCGTACATCTGGGCTGTGTGTAGGCGGAGTCTCGAATTCGGAAATGCGTTTTCCTGTTTCAAGCACCTTAGCTGTCAGGATACCGTGTAATTTCCTGCTTACAACTTCTAACGTTTTATAGGTCTTCTTCGCTTCATTGGTTTTTCCCTGCTTGATAAGAATGTCAATTTTTCCTATGTAAGGGGAGAGATGATTAGGTGCCTGACGAATAGAGAAATTAATATATTTGAGTCCCTCATCAAATTTTCCCTGTGCAGCCAGAGTGTTGCCAAGATAGTAATGGTAACGTGGCGAATCCGTGGTTTCCAGTGCAGCTCGAAGCCATGTTTCAAAAATATTTTGCAGGCCTTTACAGGATGAATCGATGCACTTGTTTATTTTATGAAAGGCAAGGAGAAGCATGCTGGCATGAGGATATTTTTTGATGGCCTCAATGGTTTTGTTTTGTTCAATTTCAGAGAGCGGCAGACCAAGCCGTTCCATATGCATGTATAGATGAACAAGATAACCCGGTTCCCGAGGGTCTAGCAGAATAGCTCTTCTGAGTGAAGCGATGGATTTTGTATAGTTATTATTGCTCGCATAAACATTAGACAGGTGCCCCCATGCGCGTGGGGATTCCGGATGATTTTCGACATGGGTATAAAGAAGTGTGCGGAGATCCTGCCATTGGTAGCTGCGGATAGCCGTGTTGGTGGCAAGAATAATGACTAGAGCGGGCATGAGTAGCCAGATTCGTTTGTCTTTGTATTGGCTATGCAACCAGAGTATGCCTTGAATGATAATAAACATCATGCCCAGGCTGGCTAGATAATTACGGTGCTCAAATATAAGCTCAAAGGGGTAGACAGTGGATTCCAGTGCATGGCTGGCAAAGAACCAGAGCAGGCCGAGTGAGAGCAAGGGCTGGCGGCGTAGCGTGATTAGTGCAAGCAGAAGCAGAGCTGTGATGAAAAATATTGCGGGCAGGGTAGACCAGGGTTGTAGCAAGCTATGTGAGATAAGGAAATCATCATGGTAAAGACCAAAAGATGAAAGACGAGGAACGAGTATTTGCCCGATATAGAATACCAGCACACGAGCCTCGGTCAAAACCCGCTCCATCAGGGTAAAGTCCCGGGGGGCATAGGCCGGCAGAGAATAGCGGACTGCTGCAGTGATGAAGAGTACGGCCAACAGGCCGGTTCCAAGAAGAATGAACCAGCGGCTGCGTTGCTTCAGTCTGGGCCAGTGTTTCCAGGGAAAGGTATCTGGGAACAGAGTCAGTTCCAGTAACAGGAGATACAGGGGCAGCAGAAACCCGGATTCCTTACTATAAATTGCTAGCAGTCCCCAGAATGGAATAGTGGCAAACCAGATCCATCTTCTGCGCAGCTGCTGTGCAGTTCGTGCTTTCAGATAGCTGATCATGGCGAGTAACATGAACAGGGCTGCCATGGATGTCATGCGCTGTACGACGTATAATACACTGGTGAGTTGTATTGGGTGGCAGACCCATAGCAGAGCACAGAAACCAGCCAGTAGAGTGGCAGCACTGTGAGCAGAGAGTTCTTTTAGTGGTCGGGCGGGGTGTGTTTGCAGGCGGATGAATACGAGCCGCGCAAACCAGAATACCAGCAGGCCATTGATAGTGTGGATGACAATATTGAACAGCTTGAAGCCATAAGGATTGTCCGCGCCATCGGCAAGATAATAATTAAAAGCAAAGCTGATTGCGGCAACAGGGCGGCCGAGAATGCTGGAGATAAGAGAGTTGGCAGCCTCCTGCAAAGTGGTGAGTGACAGATCGCTGACATGGACGGCTTTGTTTTGCACAAAGTTGGGCAGGTCATCCAGAAGAAAGGGGCCGTTTATCCCGGGAAAGTAGATGAGTGGCGGCAGGATTAACAGCAGCAGTAACAGGATAAGGCTAACCCGCGTCTTGCCGGGGTTATTCATTGGCGGTGCCTGATTGTCAAACTGCTGCATGAGTGGCTATTTCGCCTGGCAGATAATTACAGATGTAGCATATATTACTCAGGGAGCGGCTGCTGGGGTAGTTTTTTTTTCCGTGAGCGTTCAGCCTCTCGCTGCCGACGTTCTTTTGCTTTTTCTTTTCCCCAGACAATTTCGTCAATTCTCGGTGGTGGAATTTCCAGTACTTCGACGAAATCCAGACTATTTCGGTCAAAGGCAACGATGTATTTGCCATATCGGGCATTGAGTGGAAAAAATAGCATGTCATTCAGTGTATCCGGGTGAGAGTTTTTGAATTTCTGGTATTCCAGGTCCCATGCTTTTGCTTCACCCTTGAGATAGGCTTTCATATCGATACTAAAGCGCTGAATATTGTTGATTTGATTTTTATCAAATCGCCTATAGAGATTCCCCATATAATGAATTGGTCCCGAAGCAACAGCCTTCATCAGTAGAGCCATATGTTCCTGCTCATCGGCAGGGGTATCTACATAAATCTTTTTGGGTGATGAGTCTGAATCATCCAGTTTGTTGATGTCTTCTTTACTAAGACCTGTTTCTGGAAGCTGGTAATAGGCCAGAGGATAGAAGGCGCCATCGGCAAAAACCGCAAGGTAAGGACGCTCATTGTGAACCGCCCATATTCCCCAGGTCAGTGCGGCGACCTGTGCAAGACCGATAAGACCAAGATCCAGTTTTAACAACCTGAGAGGTTTGTGGGGATTGAATACGATGAAGGTCAGTGCTGGGCCGAGCACCAGATCTACCCCGGCAATAATACGAATTCCCTGCCAGCCGCCGTCAGTGCTAAAAAAAGGAAAGGGATACCATTTAAAAATAACGAAATAGAGCAGAACAAAAAAGATGATAAGGCTGAGACTGAAATGTATTCCAAAGGCGCGGAGTTTTGCGCGCAGAAGATCATGGGTCATCATATGCGGCAGAATTCGTTGAGTCACGTTGCGTTATTTATAAAATATGCGAGTCACAGTCTAGTAGACAAATAAAAAAAGACTCCCCTCTCGGGGAGCCTTTTCGTCAGTTTCAGTAAGCAACACCGGTTGTTTGTATGGTAAGGAAGTCCAGATAGATTGGACGGTAAACAACTACTCGATCGCCTGTAGCATAGGCAGCCGTTCCGCCCACTGTGCGCGAAATACCGACTGCACCAAACGCGTTGCCTGTGACGCCTGTTATAAAGGCATCGCCGCCACCTTCAGGTGCGGTGCTATTACCCAGATTGAGGCCGGCAACAATGGTCGCGTCAGTGCGCGGGAATTCAGCCTGGGTGCCACCAACTGCACCGATATCATTGGTAGAATTATAAACAATACCCATGGAACGGCGCGAGGCGTCGTTTTTGAAACCGGCTTCTATCCAGCGGACAGCAGTGTCGACGTGGTCAGCGGTTTTCTGCATACGCGCGGTGCGGATGTAGCCATTATAAGCCGGGATGGCGATAGCGGCGAGAATGCCGATAATCGCGACCACGATCATCAGTTCGATCAGGGTAAAACCCTTGCTTCTGCTAAGTTTGATATC
>VAPK010136200.1_pt1 | contig 14603 bp, 10 predicted proteins | sample 3395031 | NCBI WGS metagenome assembly VAPK01 (sample SAMN08290443, study PRJNA428436) | hydrothermal vent metagenome | isolation source: Deep-sea hydrothermal vent chimney 1 | place: Pacific Ocean: Juan De Fuca Ridge
AACATGAGCACAATTGGCGATGTGGGCAAAGAATTTAACGGATTTGACGCAGCAGAAATGCTTACCGATTGGGAAACCGGTACTCTTTTTATTGATGAAAACGGGCAAACTGTGCGCACGTTTGAGATTGAAGCCATTGATAGGGACATTGAGATAGCCCCCGGGGTTTTCTTTCCCGCATGGACCTATAATGGTCGGGTGCCCGGCCCGGCACTACGTGCCACAGAAGGAGAAAAAATCCGGGTTGTTTTTAAAAATCTTGGCTCCATGCCCCATTCAATTCACTTCCATGGCATCCATTCAGCCCGTATGGATGGAATTCCGGGCACTCCGGGAGTAGTTGATCCGGGTGGTGAATTTACCTATGAATTTAACGCCTACCCCTTTGGGTGCCATCTTTATCATTGTCATGTTTTGCCACTGGTTCGACACATGCACAAGGGTATGTATGGGGCGTTTATCATTGATCCTGATCCCAATAAACAAACTGAATTTGGAGATGTTGCCCAATCCCGTCTGCTTGGTTCTCCGCAAAATCAGCAATGGCAGGAGCTGGTTATGGTCATGAATGCATTTGATACCAATTTTGACGGTGCAAATGAATTTTATGCGGTTAATACCGTTTCTCATCATTTCATGAAGCATCCAATTCCATTGGATAAATCACGTCCGGTGCGCATATATCTTGTTAATGTCACTGAATTTGACCCCATCAATTCTTTTCACCTGCATGGAAACTTTTTTGACTATTACGATCATGGCACAACTTTGACCCCCACCAGCCGTATTGTAGACACCATAATGCAATGTCAGGCCCAGCGCGGTATCATTGAATTTTCGTTCAAGGATCATGAAGACGGTTTGTATATGTTCCACGCCCATCAGGCTGAATTTACCGAATTGGGATGGATGGGAATGTTTAATGTTAAAGGGGCTCAATCATGAGCAACGCTGACAATTCTGTGCAATCCGAATTGGATAAAACCGACATTGATCACGAACGGGTTCCGGATAAAAAAAGTTTCTTATGGATTGTTCTCTCAATTGCCGTTCCGATATTGCTTTTGGTGGCAGCCGGAGCATGGCTGATTTCCAGCGACCCTTTGGACCTGTTCGATACCAGCGGCGCTCCACCGATTGAAAAACTGACTTTCGAGAGGGTTTATCTGGACGAAACAGGGATTAATCTAAAGGTACGCGCTGGTGGTGATCAACCGATGATTATCGCCCAGGTGCAGGTGGATGATGCATATTGGCAATTTACCCAATCCCCATCGGGCCCGTTAACCAGGGTCGCCTCTGCCTGGATCAACGTGCCTTACCCCTGGGTGTTGGGAGAGGTGCATCTGGTGCGCCTGGTGACCAATACCGGCGTGACATTTGACTATCAGATTGATGTAGCAATTGAAATTCCCACAGGGCAGGCAGGAAGTCTGCGCGCTCAGGCAATAATCGGTGCATTTGTTGGTCTTGTGCCAGTTGCCATTGGCCTGATGTTTTTCCCCCTGATGCGCACAATGGGCCGCGAGGGTATGCGCTTTTTCATGGCGCTCACGGTTGGCATGCTGATATTTTTGTTATTGGACACACTTGAGGCCGCTCTGGAATTTGGTCGTGCGGCAGCTCCGGCCTTTCAAGGCGCCTCGCTTGTTTATCTGGTCGCAGGTATGACATTTTTGGGATTGGTGGCTATTGGGCGGCGAAAGGGAGTTCCATCTGGTTTAGAGTTGGCGATATTTGTTTCCCTTGGCATAGGTCTGCACAATTTTGGCGAAGGGTTGGCAATTGGTACCGCGTTGGCAGCAGGCGCTGCCGGGCTTGGAGCATTTCTGGTTATCGGATTTACGGTGCATAATCTTACCGAGGGCATAGCGATTGCTGCGCCATTGGTGAAGAAAAAACCACCAATGTGGGTATTTGCCGGACTGGTGATTTTGGCTGGCGCTCCGGCAATCCCCGGCATTTGGCTCGGCTCTTTTGCTATTGAACCCCAATGGGCAGCGCTGGCGCTGGCAATTGCCACCGGGGCAATTCTTCAGGTTTTATTCGAGGTTGGCTCTTACTCCATGCGTTCTGAAAAAGGTGGACGTTTAGTAATTGATCGCTATGGATTGGCGGGCCTGACTTTTGGCATTGTATTTATGTATGTCACGGCTTTGGTAATTCAGGTTTAGATTCTAAGCCGGTTAAAATATTTTTTAGCTACGCTAGCGCTTGTTTGAGGCTTTTGAATATATCAACGCCCCAATGGTCAGAACGATATATAAACCACCGATAAAAAGCAGTTGCTCAGGATTGGTGATCGCCTTGTAATAAAGTATCAGGGCAGTGCCTGTTGCCAGACCAGCCAGCGCCAAAAGGGTGATGATTGCAGATGAATTGGTTTTCTTGCGGATTTTGAAATTTGTGAAGGTAATCAGGAAAGAAACCAGCAAAAAAGTTACGCTGCCAAATTCTAGAATTATCCGAAGATTCCCCGCAAGTACCAGCAAAAAAGCGGTGCAAGACATGGTCAGAATAGCGTAGGTGGGGATGTTGCGATGGCGGCGTGAGAGAATTTTTGGAAAATATCCATCCTCTGCAATTACCGCCATCTGTCTTGATGCGCCAAATACTGTACCGCTGATGGCGCTGCTGGTTGCAAGCAATGCTCCCAATATAACAATTTTGGCTCCCAATGGTCCCAGCACATCACCAGCTCCGGCGGCCAACGCATATTCCTGATTGTTTATTATATCATCAAATGGAATTGCCATTATTGCGCCAATTGAAATGACTACGTAAAGAGCAATAGCAATTGTAATAGCTCCATAAATTGCCCGTGGGATATTTTTTTCAGGCTGTTCCATTTCGTTGACGCCGTTGATTACCAGCTGAAACCCTTCATAAGCTACGAATGTTACGGAGGCCACAATCAGTACATCCATAAAGCCGGGAAGTGGATTGTCCCCCATAAGGTTTGGCAAGCTGGTTTCTCCGGCGCTGATTAGAACCACAGAAATAACGATCAGAATGATCAGTTTGCTATAAACCATTAGGTCCTCAAGGCGACCCATTCCCTTTACGCTCCAAATATTTATGATTGTAAACAGAGCAATGATCAGCCCGGCAACTATCTTGCGTGCCCATTCATTGTCAGCAAATGATGAGCTGGAAATAGCGTATGAAGAAAAGGTGTAAGCATAGAGGGCTATGGTGCTGATATAACCAAAAATCACCCACCAGCCTATTAAAGATGCTCGAAAAGGGGTGTTGGGAAATGTTCTTTTGATGAACGAATAGGTCGCCCCTTCGTCCCTATAATATACCCCGAGCTTAACATAGGAATAAGCTGCAAGGGCAGCTATAAAACCTCCCAAAAGAATAGCTATGGGAGTTAGAATCCCAACGATCGCCACGGAAATCCCAAGTATGGTGAAAATTCCACCACCAACCATCCCGCCAAGCGCAATGGCAATAAGTTCCAATACACCCAGGGATTTGTTTCTGTTTCGATGCATTGGTTACCAACCTCATAAAATTGAAGAATTAGGACGCTAACTTACCCTTTCAATGGCGATTGCCACGCCTTCGCCACCACCTATGCACAGGGAGGCTATTCCAAGAGTTTTATCGCTTTGCTTTAAGGCGTTGAGCAGGGTTACGATAATTCTTGCTCCCGATGCTCCGATTGGATGCCCAAGTGCGCATGCGCCTCCAAATATGTTGAGATTGCTATGGTCCATGCCAATTTCAGCCATCGCGGCCATGGGCACTACCGCAAAGGCTTCGTTGACTTCCCATAAATCAATATCAGCGGTTTTTAACCCGGTATTCTGCATGAGTTTTTTCATTGCCGGCACCGGTGCGGTGGTAAAATGATCTGGTTCATGGGCGTGAGATGAGTGGCCCAGAATACGTGCCAGAATAGTAATTCCCTGAGCCTTTGCATCACTTTGACGCATTAGAATCAGCGCCGCCGCCCCATCTGAAATTGATGAAGCGTTGGCGGCGGTAACTGTACCGCCATCCTTAAACGCTGGCTTGAGTAACGGAATTTTTTCAGGCCGTGCCTTAGCTGGAGCCTCATCTTGAGAAATAATGGCCTCGCCCTTGCGACTCTTAACGGTGAATGGGGTGATTTCCGCTTCAAACGCTCCTGATTTTTGTGCTGCCAGCGCCCGATTGAGGGATTCTATGGCAAAATTATCCTGATCCTGACGGGAAAATCCGTATTCTTCGGCGCAAATCTCGGCAAAAGCGCCCATAAGATGGCCCCTGTCATAGGCATCCTCAAGGCCATCAAAAAACATATGATCAATTGCCTTTGTGTGGCCCATTCGTGCACCAGAGCGCATTTTTGGCAGCAGATAGGGAGCGTTACTCATGCTCTCCATACCACCGGCGATGAGAATATTTCCATTGGCCGCTTTTAGTTGATCATGGGCCATCATTGCGGTTTTCATACCTGATCCGCACATTTTATTGATGGTAACCGCCGGTATTTTCTTGCCCAGCCCTGCCGCAAAACCTGCCTGTCTCGCCGGTGCCTGCCCCTGACCTGCCATCAGCACACATCCCATAAGCAACTCGTCAATTTTGCCAGGCTCAATCATGGAGTTCTTAAGAGCGCCGGCGATTGACGCACCGCCCAGTTCACTGGCGCTTACGTCATTAAAAACACCTTGAAAGGCTGCAAGGGGAGTGCGGGTTGCGCCAACAATAACAATTGGATCTGACATTTATGCTCCTGTTTATGGCTTGTTTGAGGGGATTTTATTGGCCTGCAAGAATTTTATCATCCCTGAAAAATCAACTCCCCCAAGACCTGCATCATCCATTTGCTGATATAGGCTTGCCGCATGTTTTCCAAGTGGTGTCGAGATTTTGCTTTCACTGGCTGCCTGTTGCGAAAGGTCTAAATCCTTCAACATCAAAGCTGCCGCAAAGCCGGGCTTGTAATCATTATCTGCAGGGCTTTTGGGGCCAACACCGGGCGCGGGGCAATAGGTGTTGACTGACCAGCATGATCCGGATGAGGTCGACATGACATCGAATAATGCCGATTGAGAAAGGCCAAGATTTTGCGCCAGCAAAAACGCCTCACAAGTGCCGATCATCGAAATGCCAAGCAACATATTATTGCAGATTTTGGCCGCTTGCCCCGTGCCTCCATCTCCGCAATGCACCGCGCTTTTACCCATAATGTCAAAATAAGGATTGCCCGTATCAAAGGCTGACTTAGTTCCCCCGACCATGAAAGTCAGGCTTCCCGCTTCCGCACCAACAACACCGCCGGATACCGGGGCATCAAGGCAGTGAATATTGGATTTATTTGCAAGATTATGCAGGTTTTTTGCTGATGTCACATCAATGGTGGAACAATCAATAAGCAACATTTGCGGCTCCATTGCCCCAAGCAACTCTTTGCCAACTTCACCGACAATCGCACCATTGGGAAGCATCAGAATAACAATTTGCGCGTTGCTGGCAGCATCAACATTGCTGGACGCTAGTTTCAACCCTGATTTTTGCGCAGCATCCCTCGCTGCCGGCATTGCGTCAAAGCCAATTATATTATGTCCGCCTTTCTTTAGGTTCAGGGCCATTGGCAGCCCCATGTTTCCAAGACCGATAAAACCTATATCCACCATTATCCAGCCCTTTATGACTTCGTATAACCTTGCCCGATTTCCTAAAAGATTATTCGCTGCAACGCGACAATTTTCAAGAGCGGTCTACAGAAAATCGCAACCTGTGATTTGAAATTGGGTGCATGAACAGGGCAATGTGGCAAAGCAATATCGAAAGAAAATGTGTTTGATGTAAAAAATGAAAGTCCAGCAAGACTGATAATAGACAATATAATAGGAACGGTTTATGGCTGTAATAATTAGGAAAACAATTGAATAAAGCGCTCAAAAATCAATTGCTGCATCTGGTGACACGTGGGAACGCCGGGCTTGGGAAGTTTAACAAATGAGTTATAGAAAATCAGACTATTATATATGGTGGGCTATGTTGGGCCTGTTATTTTTTTCTACCCCGCTTATCGGCACTATAGGGGCTGTTCTAATTATTTTTCTCTCCATGTTCGCTTCGTTTGTAGCTTTTAACAAGAACGCGTTTCTTGAGCTAAAAAGTCAGCCGATGATAGTGATGTTTGCTATCGGCTATTTTGTTTTTGCCTTTTTTACCGCAATAACATCGAGGTCCTTTTCTGATCTACTGGTGATATTTTATTTTTCACCTTTTCTTCTTTGCGCAGTCGCTTTTTTATTCGCAAGAAAATATGCCGGTAAAAGAACAGCAATCATAATATTATCAATGTGTCTGATTGGTTCTGGCTTGACAATTTTGGTTGCTCTTATTGATATTTATTTTTTAAATGCCGATCGCCCCAAAGGTTTCTTTTCCGGCGTAATTACTCTGGCAATGGTTGGAACAACGCTTGGAATTGTTGGAGGGATGGGTTTTTTTCTGGTTGATGGATATAAAAAAGCGATATTTATCCTTGGGCCGGTTTTTGCGATTTTAGCGATTATGCTTACTCAGTCTCGTGGTACGGCAATTGCCTTGCCAGTTTTGACATTATTATATTTTGTCTATGCAATTCGCAGAACCAGAACTGCCAAGACCAAAGTTGTAACTATTGCCGCCCTGTTGTCATTTAGTTTTTTGGCGCTTTTTTTCATCGCACAGGGCTCAACTCGTATATCAGAATTGACCAATATAATTAGCCAGATAATGAATGGAGACATTTCCAGCCTTAAAGCTGAAAATATCCGTATTGAAATGTTTCAAGCAGGATGGGAGTTGTTTTTGGCCTCACCAATATTTGGCTATGGCTGGAATAATATGGGTGAAATGGCCTTCACCGTGTTGGACATAACAAAATACGATGCCCAGCTGATCCAGTATTTCCAATTCCACAATGATTTCTTAAATTATGCATTTGCTATTGGCATTATTGGAATATTCGTTTTTTTTGCATTTCTGTTTGCCCCGCTTATTGGAGCATTAAAAACTCCGCGCGACGCCATGTTTGCAATAAGAGTTGAAATTGTCCTGCTGATGCTCACAATTTATGCAATTTCAGGCTTAACCGCAGAGGCTCTTTCCCATGGCCTGCTTATAACCGTTTATGCCTTCATAAGCGCAATAGTTCTGGGTGCTTTTCGAGACGACACCAACAAAGCAGATGCTCAAAATTAACTGATAATATCAGCAACAACTGCTTTCAATGTTCCTGTAGAACCTATGCGAGATTTGCCAATTTGGCCCATTCTATCCCGTTCATTTTTGTTTTGAAGCAAATTGCCAATTACCTCGCTCAATTCATCAGCGTTTTGTGAAACAATGATTTTTGAATCTCCGGCCAGGGTTTTCTCGTCAACAATTCGTTTCTTGCGATCATGCTCCTCAATAAAACAGACTACAGGCTTGCCCATACCAAGCGCCTGAATTGTCAACGTACCCGCCTGACTAAGTATCAGGTCAGCTTCTTCAATTAAATTTCCAGCCACATTTCTGGAAAGATCCAGTACCAGTTCACCGTCACTCAAATGTCCAATATCTGATTTATTATTCATCTTTGCCTGATGATATTTCATAGATGTAACATTTGCCAATTCATCAGGTGAAACACCATCAGCAACAGCTACAAAAACATCAAAACTCAAAGTTTTCCGGATTTTTTTTATCGCATCAATTTGTAATTTTAAATTCTGTGCCGCCGTTTGGCGTGAGCCGGGTAATAAAACTACAGCATACCTGTTTCTGCGGTAAGACTTGATATCATATTGCCCAAAAGGAACTAAATCTAGCATGATATTGCCTTTGGAAATTGCATTTACACCCGTTTGGCGCAAAGATGCGGCTAATATATCGTCACGACAATAGACCTTGTTGCAGGTTTTTTTTATCGCCCAGCGCTCAATAGCGCGATATTGATGGGCATAACTGTTTTTATAAACATCAAGATAAATATCAATCTTAGTGCCAGCCAGAACGCTCAAAATCGGCGTTACACTATCGCCCACCGCGATGATTTTATCATATTTATTTTTTATTGAGCGCAAAAACCTAATCGTCTTATAAGTGCCGGCAATCATGCCGCCTTTTATATCTTTTGCAATGGAGCCGGCTTTGCGATGTCCCTCAGATGGTATGTGTAAACGGGGGCCGACAATTGGACAGATGTTTTTATAAGCATTTCCAAAGCCTATAAGTGGATAAGCCTCAACTGAAATGTCATTTGGCAGCTCTGCAACAACGGCTGCCGCCATTGAATCTTCTCCATTACCATTGGATAAAAACAATATTTTTTTTGGATTTTTGTGTTTTTTGCTCACTAGTACTCATCACCATGTTGCAAATAGGCTAGTTGGGATAGCGCAACGCTCAAGAACGCTCGAGCCAATCGCATGAAAATCCGCATCCGAATAATTCATTTTTAGTCTCGGAGAAAGGAGATTTGGAATTAAGAATAATCACGAAATCAAATATAGCCCCACAGGCAAACGAAAGCGACACCTGAATTACACCTTATAAAGGGCAATATCAGGTAATTCACAATTCAATTTATACTCGAGATTGAAATTATTCAAAAATTGGCTCCCCGGGTAAGACTCGAACTTACGACAAGTCGGTTAACAGCCGACTGCTCTACCAACTGAGCTACCGGGGAACAATATTGTTTGCCCATTCAGGCGCGCATCACTTAGCGGGTTTGAGTTTGTTTGCCAAGCCCTCTTTTACTTTACCAAGCCCTCTTTTATCAAGCCCTCGATTATTAAGTTATCAGCTATCAGGATCCAAATTATCATTTTTTTTGTGATTGTGAAGTCATGATTTTAGCACGATCGTTTATATTGGCAATGTCGGCAACATTATTCAGATTTTGGCACGGATTTTCCTCGAAATATTCATCCATAGCCATTTCTTCAACCCGAATTTTTCTCAAGAGGCCTTTGATGCCATATTTTGCCAAATCTTCAAGTTCTCCGGGTAAATTGCCTATTGAATTGAGTCGCCAAAGCGCATTGGTGGGATAAATTTGCCCTCCATAGCACGCAACCACAGCATCCTTGTCGTTTTGGATTGCTTCAAGAGCCTTGGAATGGAAAAAATCCGGGAAAAACGGACTGTCAACCGCCACGGTTAGCAGGTATTCGGTGTTTTTTGCATGCCGTTTAATATAGTCCACCCCTGCAGCCAGTCCGGCCAGTGGACCCTTGGAATTTGAGCCGTTATTCATGTCGTTGAGCAAAATCCATTTTTGCGGCACTATAAAACGCTGCTTATTCATATGGCCGATTGAAAGAATATGCGGACCTTTTATTTGGCCCACATTTTTTGCGACCCTTTCAAACAAACTTATTCCGTCAATCTTCAGGTTGGCCTTGATCACACCGCCAAGTCGTTTTCCTCCCCCTCCGGCAAGAATCACAATTGCGGTATTATTTTTCATGGGAACCCAATAATTTGACTATTTGAAGTGCAACTGCTGCAGAATCGGTTTTTGCGAGATTTGTTTGGCAAATGTTGTTTGAAATGCAGGTGTTTCCCGCCAAAACTGCGAAATACTGCCAGCAAATTTGGAGGCCACGTCCGGATTTGAACCGGAGTACACGGATTTGCAATCCGCTGCGTAACCACTCCGCCACGTGGCCTCAATTCGGGTTTGTTACTGCACCAATTTAATGTATGCAAGATGAAGAACCTGATCTTTTTTATGTTTCGTCTTTGTTTTGGGAAAAAAGATGGAAATATCATGCATTTTTACCAGAATTTACATCTGGACAATTTCGCGGTTAAGGCCTTCTCAGTTCTTTGTTAAACTATTGCCATTTCTAGTTGAACCATTGTCATGAGGGCGTTATCAATAATATCTGCGGATTATTCGCTCCTGACCGGTCAGGGGTAAAAATCCCGCTGCATCATCACTACTCTCAACCAGTTCGAATAAAGGAATTTTATATGAGCGATTTTTCCAAAGCACGAATTGATATGGTTGAGGGGCAATTACGAACTTCTGGTGTTTTTGACCCTCGTGTTCTTTCAGCTTTTGCCAAAGTTCCTCGCGAAGCGTTTTTGAGTGCCGGGCAGGTGCCATTTGCCTATGCTGATATAGATCACAAACTTTCAAACGATCCGCTACGCTATATGGGGGCACCGGCTCCGTTAGCAAAACTCATTGAGCTTGCAGCGCCCGGACCCGAAGATGTGGTATTGGACGTTGCCTGCGCTACCGGTTACACCAGTGCAATTTTGGCCCAACTTGCCAGTTCGGTTGTTGGCGTTGAATCCAATGGGGAACTTGTAAATCGCGCCGATGAAATTCTGGCTCAACTGGATATTCCCAACGCTGCGGTGATTAAAGGCAAGCCGGAAGAGGGTGCTCCTTCTGAGGCGCCATTTGATGTGATTATTATCGGGGCGGCAGTGGATGAGGTCCCCAAAAAACTCCTCGAACAATTGCGAGACGGTGGTAAACTGGTTGCATTGTTTGGCGCAGGTGCAAGCGCCAGAGCCTCAATCTTTACCAGAAGCGATGGCGGGTTTGCCCAGGTCATTACGTTTAATGCCTGTTTGCCCAAGATTGCCGAGTTTTCCAAACCACATCAGTTTTCCCTTTGAATTCTCTTTGTAGTTTTGATGTTTTCCACTGAATTAATATCCGGCTGACTTTTTCTCTTTCCAAAGCGCCTTTAGCAGTCTTTACTGCAGGTCAGTTGTAAATTTATGGGGCCATAGTCATCGCTAAAGGATGAAAATTGCCCTGTATGATCGCTGTGCATCGCTGTTTTTAATGATAAATCTTGGGTTTGATCGAAAAAATAGCGTTGGGCCTTGTGCTAGGTGGTTGGGCTAACTATCTAGGGTCAAGGCCCTGAATGCGTTCTATTTGTGTTAGTTGTTGGAGGTATATCTGTTGATTTCAAAAGTAATAGGGGCATTTTTCGAAAAAACAGATAATGCCATAAAAACCGATTTTCCCACTGTGTCAGGAATTAAAAAAACTCTGGCCACTACGGGTTTACTTGCCACCATGGCGATTTTGGCAACTCCAGTTAGCGCTGAGCCGTTGCGCGATGCATTGGCCAGTGCCTATGCCTCTAACCCCAATATTGCTTCGGCGTTGATAAGCGTAAAAGCCTCGGCAGAAGATATTGCTCTGCGCCGGGCAGGGAAGCTGCCAAGCATTGGGTTTTCGGCTGATGTTACCAGAGCATGGTCGGTGGTCGGGGGGGCTCAAACCACCTCCAACACTGCAACTCTTGGCATGTCCTATCGGCAGACTTTGTTTGACAATCTTAAAACCGATGCGCAAATCGAGCAGGCCCGAGCATTTTCAACCGTTGCAACTCAGGCTTTGCGCAATGCCGAGCAAAACGTTTTGCTTTCAGCGGCAACGGCTTATTATAACGTAATTCGCGATACTCAGTTGGTGAAATTGCGCGCCGAGAATGTTGCGTTTTTTCAGGCGCAGGTTCAGGCGGCTAAAGATCGCTTAAGTATTGGCGAGGGAACCAGAATTGATGTTTCCCAGTCAGAAGCCAGACTTTCTTCAGGTGTAGCCTCTTACAGAAATGCAGTTACCAGCCTTCAGGTTTCTCAGGCAGGTTTTCAACGCTGGATTGGAAAACCGCCGCGCAATTTGAGCATGGGTTACAATTTTGGCAATTCCATTCCATCCTCGCTGGATCAGGCTCTAAATCTCGCTGATGCTCAGCATCCGGCAATTCTTACCGCCAGTGCGCAAATCCGCGCTGCCCAATCAGCATCCGATGCTGCGCGGGCCGCTTTTGGGCCAACCCTTGATCTTATTGGCTCGATTTGTGCCATCAATTGCTTTGGCGGCAATGCCACTGGCATGTCTGGCTCTGTGCGGCTTACCCTGTCTATTCCTATTTATTCGGGCGGAGCAATGGGTGCTTCTGTTCGGCAGGCAAATCTCAATCAGATAAAATCTGAGCTGGACGCTTTTGCTACCCGCGATCAGGTACGCGAGGCTGTGATTTCTTCCTGGAATGGGGTGCAAAACGCCAATGCACAGATCACCTCTGCCCAATCTTCTGCAAATTCGTCACAATTGGTTTTGGATGGAGTTATCGAGGAACAACGAGTTGGACAAAGAACAATTCTTGACGTTCTAAATTCCCGATCGGATCTAACCCTTGCCCGCGAAAGTCTGATTTCTGCCCAGTCAGCCCGTATGATCGCTTCTTTTTCTCTGCTTTCTGCCGTTGGGCGCTTGTCTGCGGTTGAGCTTAATCTGCCGGTAAAAATTATGTCAGCCGATGGTTATTTGCAGAGTGTTGAAGATGTATGGTCTGAATTGCGCTCGGTTCCTCTTAATTAGGATCAAGGGTCCAAAACTGTCTCTATGCACAGGAACCTAAGCGCGAAGCCTTTGATCACTAGCTGGTTGCAGGCTAAAAATATGGCAGCGATTTGGCTTTTTGCTGCCATATTCAGGCGCAACCGCCATTCTCAACTTATTCACAAATTTTTAGCGCTACGGCACATATCCGTGGACATATCCAAACTAAACGTGTTCAGGCAAGTGCGGCGCGATAGTGTGCAACTTAGCGAATCACTTTATCAATGTTCAAACATGGGTACGCGTTAACTTATTTTTTGGTGAATTTTATTAATCTATAACTTAAAACTTAAGTGTCCTGTGGGGTTTGGTGGTTCGATATTTTTTAAGCGTATTCGTTTTTATACGGTTTCGTTTTTTCGACGTAGTTAAATTTTTTCGGCGTAAAGCAAGAGTATCGTGCGTAAACTGACAGGGGCAGATCATGAATAACCCGGCTAGCAAAGAACCCTCCATGGACGAAATTCTTTCGTCCATTCGACAGATAATTGCCGATGAGGATCAACCGGCAGAGCAGGATATTACTGCTCCAGCAGCTGAGCAGGGTGCTGCAACTCCAGCGGCTGCGGTGGCAATGCCAGAGCCAGCTCAAAGCGAAGCAGAAGCAGATCAGGCAATGATGGAGGCTCAAGAGGCAACACCGGCAATCCCGGATGCTTTAGAACCTGCTGATGCTGATGGAGGCGAGCCATTGGCTCTAACTCCAGATCAGATGATTGCACAAAACGCTGATGATACTGAAGTTGATGCAAGCACCGTTGATGCAAGCACCGTTGATGATGAATTGGGTATTTCGTTTTCTCCCGCGTCTTCAGGGATTGATGCAAATTCTCCTCCAGCGCTAGAGCCTGAAACAGAAATTGCTGAGGTTGAAACGCCAGCAGAGCCCGATGAAGAAATTGAACTGGTGATTGCTGACGATATAGCCTTTGATGAGCCTGAGAGCGCGCCCGAAGAACCGGCGGCGGCCGAGGCGATGCCTGATCCGGAACTAAGCACGCAAATGGCCGACAAACTGCTTGAACCAACGACTGATGCGGCGGTGCGCCACACATTTTCCAAGCTCAGCGCCCTTTCAATGGGTGGAGCAGATTTGACCCTTGAGGGAATTGTGCGCGATATGCTGCGCCCGATGCTAAAGGAATGGCTGGACGAAAACCTTCCCGCCACCGTTGAGCGCATGGTGGAAAAAGAAATCGAGAGGGTTTCTCGCGGTTCTTAGGGGCTGATTTTGCATGGACCTGAGGCCAAACCTTGGGACCAAATCTTGGGACCAAGTCCTGATGTTTTCTTCGCAAAATCCTGTCTTTGCCAAAATTTGCTCATCTATATGTTGACTTAAAGCCAATGGCTTGGTTTTACATTACTTATAAAGTTTCCGGCTCGCCGATACTGGCGGGCCTTTTGTTGTGAGCTAGGGCCTGCCATCAATGTTAGAAAAAAAATACCAACCCAATAATGTTGAGCAAAAAATCCATGAACAATGGATGAAAACCGAGGCCTTTAAGGCCGGAGCAGGCGCAAAGGATGGTGCTAAATGCTTTTCAATATTAATCCCGCCTCCCAATGTTACCGGATCGCTACATATCGGGCATGCCCTCAACAATACATTGCAGGACATTTTGGTGCGCTGGCATCGCATGCGCGGCTTTGATACTTTGTGGCAGCCCGGCGTTGACCATGCAGGCATTGCCACCCAGATGGTTGTGGAACGCCAATTGGCCGAGCAGAATCTGCCGGCGCGGGCTGAAATGGGCCGTGAGAAATTCATCGAAAAAGTCTGGGAGTGGAAAGAACAATCCGGTGGTGTGATTTCAAACCAGCTTAAACGGCTTGGTGCTTCTTGTGATTGGTCCCGCGAACGTTTCACCATGGATCCTGGCTTCCATGATGCGGTGCTCAAGGTTTTTGTTGATATGTACAATAAAGACCAGATTTATCGCGGTAAGCGGTTGGTCAATTGGGACCCGCATTTTGAAACTGCCATTTCTGATCTGGAAGTGGAGAATACCGAAGTTAAAGGTCATATGTGGCACTTCAAATATCCACTTGCTGCTGGTCAGAGCTATACCTATGTGGAAAAAGACGAGGATGGAAATATCACACTTAGCGAAGAGCGCGATTATATTTCCATTGCCACCACAAGGCCCGAAACCATGCTTGGCGATGGCGCGGTTGCAGTTCATCCAGATGATGAACGCTATAAATCTATCGTTGGAAAATTGTGCGAAATTCC
>VAPK010203500.1_pt1 | contig 14603 bp, 12 predicted proteins | sample 3395031 | NCBI WGS metagenome assembly VAPK01 (sample SAMN08290443, study PRJNA428436) | hydrothermal vent metagenome | isolation source: Deep-sea hydrothermal vent chimney 1 | place: Pacific Ocean: Juan De Fuca Ridge
ACCCGCAATGATGGAACATTGATTGACACTGAGGAAGTGCTTCGTTTGCCGGTGTTGACATTTGCCTGTGGCCCGACAAATTCCATGCGCGGGGCCGCTTATCTTTCCGGGGTCAAGCATGCTCTTGTGGTTGATATTGGCGGCACAACAACCGATGTGGGCGAAGTGCGAAACGGCTTCCCCCGACTTGCTGGCACCTCTGTTACGGTGGCGGATGTACGCACGAATTTTTCCATGCCCGATGTTATTAGTATCGGGCTTGGCGGAGGATCGATAATTAATGAAGATCACCCACAGGCCATCGGCCCTTCATCTGTTGGCCATAAATTATTGCGTGAGGCAAAGATTTTTGGTGGCGACACCCTAACCGCGAGTGACCTTGGCGTTGCAATTGGACGTGCTGAGATGGGCACGCATCCAGCTCCTGAGTTTAAGAACGCTAATCAACTGAAATCACTGCTGGACCAGATGATCAGTGATGCAGTTGCCCGTTCGCGCACTAGTGATGAGCAGATACCGGTAATTTCTGTAGGAGGGGGAAGCGTTCTAATGGGAAAATATGTTGACGGGCTGGAGGTGGTTCGTCCGCCGCACCATGATTTGGCAAACGCTGTTGGTGCAGCCATTGCTCAGGTTTCCGGGGAGGTTAGCAAAATTGTCAGGCTAGGTGATGAACTTGATCGGGAGAGCGCCATCTCGCAGGTGACAAAAGAGGCCAATGATGTTGCGATTTTGCGCGGTGCCGATGAAGCAAGCCTTAGTGTGCTTGCTATATCTGACGTACCTCTATCCTACCTTCCCGGCAATAATCTTGCGATTAATGTCACCGTGGTTGGTGACCTGAAAATGGAGGCTGCCAAATGAATAATTCCGAAGTCAAAAGGGTTGGATATCAGGAGCTGAAATTTATTGCCGATGGGGGCGCAATATTGGGATCAGGTGGTGGTGGCGACCCCTATGTTGGCCGCCTTATGGCCCAACAGGTGTTGGGGACACAAAAGTCGGTGCCGGTAATTGGAATTGAGGAGCTTCCTGAGGATGCTTTAATTCTACCCATTGCAATGATGGGTGCACCGACAGTTATGCTGGAGAAATTCCCAAGCGGAGAAGAAATTCCAAAACTATTGTCCATGATGGAGAGGTTTATGGGGAAAAAAGCTGCCGCAATTCTTTGTATTGAGGCAGGTGGGCTAAACTCGACCATCCCATTTATTGCAGCTGCCAAAATGCAGCTTCCGATAGTGGATGGAGACGCAATGGGGCGCGCTTTCCCTGAACTTCAAATGGTGAGTTTTACGCTGGGTGGCATGATGGCCACTCCAATGGCAATGATGGATGAGAAGGGAAACGGGGCGACTTTTGATACTATAAGTAATGCATGGACCGAAAAACTTGCTCGCGCTCTAACCATTGAAATGGGTGGGGCGGCCATGGTCTCGCTTTATCCCGTGACCGCTGGTCAGTGCCGCGACTATCTTATTCGTGGCAGTCTGACAAAAGCCCACAGGATTGGCCAGATAATGGCTGAGCACGGTGGTGGCGCATGCGCAGCTCTGGTTGAAGAATTTAACGGAGTGCATTTGTTTCAGGGCGGGGTTCGCGATGTTGAACGGGTTAGCGAGGGTGGATTTGCTCGCGGCACTGTTAAACTTGAGGGTCTTGGTGATTTTGCCGGCCGAGAGATTGTGCTTTCATTTCAGAACGAATTCCTCATAGCGCAAGAAGGTGATGATGTTTTGGCAACAACGCCTGATTTGATTACTCTGATGGATGTATTTACAGGCGATGCCGTTACAACAGAACTGGTCAAATATGGTTTGCCGGTAAACGTGCTTGGCTTGCCTTGCGACCCTATATGGCAAAGCCCAGAAGCACTGAAGCTGGTCGGTCCGCGCTATTTCAAGCTGGATTTTGATTATAAACCGATCTAGGGCCAGCAGCAATTAACCCCTTGGTCAGTGCAACTCTGATGGCGTCTCGGCGACTATGAACAGATAGTTTTCTGTAGATGTTTTTCAAGTGATATTTGATGGTTGATTCTGATACGCCAAGATCAAGCGCGATAGCCTTGTTGCTTGTTGCTTCAGACAAACGGTTCAATATGCCAACCTCTGAAACAGTAAACCCCAATGTTGCCCCGTTGTTGAGGTCTTTATTTAGCGGCTTCTGTCTGGTCAGCATTGTGTTTTGTAACCGTCTGGCAAAGTGAACGAAACGCTTGCGTTGCTTGCATTCTTTGCAAATAGCGGAGATGAATTCATGCTCGCTTTCCAACAGGAATAACCACCCTTGCTCCTCAATTGTCTTAATTGCACTCATGAAATGTTTCATAACGATATCAAACCGGCCACGATTGTGCCATTGCTTGGCCTGATACATGTGGTCCAATGCGCGAATGCGACAAAGTTTCGGGGGGTGCTCGGGACTTTCTCCCACATTTAGATGCCAGGTATTTGTGGTGGGCAGTAACAAAACAACCTGGCGTTCTGGCAGGTTACCCGGTTTATTTGTTGGCGGGATTTTTTCTTCAAGCAGAAATTCCTGACGCAACAATTGCATCGCGGGTAATAATTGTATCAATCCGCGAGCCCGCAACATTGCTTCATAACCACTATGCTGTTCCAGAACGTTTATATTTCCATGGCAAATTGCAGCACGAAATTGCAACGCCACAAGAACAAGAAACGTCTCTGGCCAGAATTCGCCCGAAATTATTTCTTCGCCTAGCGGCGCAAGTTGATCCGGGTCAGGCAAAATGGCGCTCGCCTCGGCAACAACCCAATGGCGTGTAATTTCCACCATGGCGTTTTCGCAAACCGGCGTGCCACATTTAATCAGTTGCTCATGGGCATTATCGAGTGCACGTTTTGCCTCATTTAATCTTCCGGCATAAACATGAATGAATGTCAGGTGCAAATGAACGAACAGCTGGAGGTAGTTGCTTTCACACCGCTGATAAGCGTTGAGCGCAAGTTTTGCCATTTCGAATGCTGCGCCTATATTGTTACGACGCAAGAACAAAACCAATAAAAGATTGTATATTCCTCCCTGACAAATGACATCATCCGGGTTAAAAAGACCAACAGAATCGATGTATTTCCATAGCTGCTTTTCACTTGGGTTTGCATTGGATTTTAGCATAAAAAGCAGTTCAAAAATAAGTAAACTTGCTTGATGCTCATCAAGTTGATCTGACTGATCAATTATTAGTTGATCCTTGTCAAATCCTATCATTGTGATCAGATTTTCATATCGTTTGATTGCCTGTTGATGTCTGCTCTGTTTGTGATCGAGCAGTATCTTTGTCAGTTGAACATCCAGATTTTCATCATCTATGTATTGGACCGCAATATATTCACTTGTCGGTGATGCAAGTGCTTCTCTAAAGGAAATTATGGATGGGGCTCCGTCCACGCCGAGCAGGTTTTTCTTGTCGCCAATACCATACGGATAGTTCAATTTAGTGACCTTCCCCTGGATTGGCCTGCATGAGCAAGCGTGAATTGATAGTTAAAAATTTTAGCCGATATTTTCCAGTCTAGTGCAATTTAGGCTGTTTTTTTCAAAATTGAGTTTGTTTCCAATCTGCGCTTTCAATGTGAAAATCCGCAGAGCAAAGGGCTTTTTCTTTGCTTAAAGCAGAATAACCTTTGCCATAGAAATCTATAATTATTTTAGTATTTATAAAAAACTTGACATAATGATGCAAGTTCTTTTTTTTAGTAATACTAAAAAGAAAGATATCAATTGCAAAACTCGCCTTCAAAAAAAGATAAAATTCAAAAAAACACCCTGGGTGAAAAGTTGCGCGCGCGCCGCCGTGAGCTTGGTCTAACATTACAAACAGTTGCCAATCGGGCAGGACTGACGGTTGGGTTTATTTCTCAGATTGAGCGCGATCTCACTGCTCCATCTCTCTCATCGCTTGTATCCGTCTCTCAAGTTTTAGAAATGCACGTAAGTGAGTTTTTGTCTCAGCCCAAGGGCGACAAATCAATTACCCGTCAGGATGAGCGCAGGGCTTATGCCGTTGGGAATAATTCAATGTCCTATGAACGGCTTTCATCAAACTTTGCCGGAAATGTCCTGCGTAGTGTTCTGGTTCACGAACCACCCGGCCACAAAGGGGAACCCATCAGCCATGACGGTGAAGAGATGCTGTTTGTTTTAAGTGGGATGCTGACTGCTGAAATCGGAGGAATTCATACCATTTTGAAAACAGGGGATTCCATTCATTTCCCATCCACAACGACGCACTCCAGTTGGAATCATACAGATGAAACCACAACATTTTTATGGGTGGGAACCATGGATGTGTTTGGGGAAGAAGGGGCGGAGCCGGATCCGATACACAGGAATTCTCGCTCATCAAAAGAGCAAGAATAAATTCTTGCGCAAAGACTGAACACTAAAGGGTTTGTTTTTTTATGCTCCTTGGCATTCCCAGAAAAAAGGTACGATTGGCGCAGTGCCCGTTGTAAACGATGAAGATATTTTCCCGGCAAGAACTCTTAAGCAAAAGGGGCAACATAATGAACTTGAGAATTGAAGAGTTTACCGAAGCACTCAGCGAGAAAAGCAATCAGCCTTTTCATAGTTTTGATGCATTTTATCGGCTTGTCGACGACATTGTTGGTGCAAAATTGTTTACTTTGACAATGGTTGACCCGCTCAGAAAGCAGGCCCGTCGGATTTTTTCCAACATGCCCGATGCCTATCCATTATTGGGCACCAAGCCGATAGTAGATGATGTCTGGACGCGGCAGGTCTTGGGGCAACATGAGATTTTTGTTGCCAATACAATTTCAGAAATAGCTGAGGTGTTTGGGGATTATGATTTGATCAGGTCTTTGGGCTGTGAATCCACCATGAATATACCAGTTACGGTTCACGGGGAGGTTCTGGGGACAATAAATTGTCTGAACAAGGCCGGGCATTATACCGCGCAGCACATATCGCTAGCTGCCCAACTCCAGCTCCCCGGCGCCACGGTCTTTCTTCTAAACAATTTAATCCTATCTCAAGGAGATAATTAATGGCCGATAAATCAATTCGTATTGCTACAGATGTTGGCGGTACATTCACCGATCTGGTTTGTTTTGAGACGGATTTGAAAACCGGGCAACACCGTGTTTTTACGGCAAAAACCGATACAACTCCGCCCAATTTCGAACAGGGTGTACTCAACGTTCTGGCGAAAGGAAATGTTGATCCTGCTGAGGTGGATTTTTTAGCCCACGGAACAACCGTGGTGATTAATTCCCTGACCGAGCGAAAGGGTGCAAAAGTTGGGCTAATTACCACCGAAGGGTTTCGCGATATTCTTGAAATAGCTCGTGGCAATCGACCGGATTTTTTCAACCTGCATTATGAGAAGCCAAAACCATTTGTGCCTCGATATTTACGAAAAGAACTTCCCGGCCGCATGTCCTATAAGGGTGAAGAGATGCGCACACTTGACCTTTCGGGCCTTGGTGCAATTTTAGACGGGTTCCGGGATGAGGCAGTGGAGGCGGTGGCAATCTGCTTTTTGCACTCTTATGCTAACCCCGCTCACGAACAGGCAACTCTGGCTGAAGTTGAGCGTCTATGGCCGGAAGTCTGTGTGGTATCTTCCCACCAGATCACTCGTGAATGGCGTGAATATGAACGTACAAGCACAACGGTTCTTTCCGCCTATGTTCAGCCCGCTGCCGAGCGCTACCTGCGCCGTCTTGATGAGGGGCTAAAAGCCAAAGGCTTCAAGGGAAGCCCTTATATTATGCAGTCCAATTGTGGTGTCGAATCTTTGGAATCAGTATCAAAAACCCCAATTACCATGGTAGAATCCGGTCCTGCATCCGGTTTTTGGGGCGCGGCAGAGCTGGGCAAGCATATTGGTGAAACAAACATTTTGGCCCTTGATATTGGAGGCACTACTGCAAAGTGCTCCCTGATTGAAAATGGCAAAGTCTCGATCATGACCGATTACTGGATTGAGAGGGATAAGACCTCAGCCGGATATCCAATCATGGTTCCGGTTGTCGATCTGGTGGAAATCGGCAATGGCGGCGGCTCCATCGCCTGGGTTGATGATTTTGAAAAACTTCATGTTGGTCCCCAGTCTGCCGGTGCCATACCGGGCCCCGCCGCCTACGGCAAAGGCGGACATGAGGCAACTTCAACTGATGCTAATCTTTGGCTGGGCCGCATAAATAAAGACTATTTTTGCGCAGGTGAAGTCATAGCCGATATGGATGCAACTAAAAAAGCCCTGCAGGCCGTCGGGAAAAAACTTGGTGTTGATACAGATGAAGCGGCGCGTGGCATTGTGCGCATCGCCAATAATAATATGGTCAACGCCCTTAAATTGATTTCCCTAAATCGCGGTTTTGATCCGCGAGATTTCACCATGGTAGCCTTTGGTGGTGGTGGAGCAATGCATGCGGTGGCTTTGGCGCAAGAACTCGGGGTGAAAAAAGTTATAGTTCCGGCAGCAGCTGCCGTATTCTCTGCCTGGGGCATGATGATGTCAGACCTGCGACGCGACTATTTTGTTACGCACCTGACTGACGTGGCTAAAGGATCTGGCGACAAAATCGAGAAGGTGTTTGCTGAAACTGAAAAACAGGCTCTGGAGATGTTCAAGGAGGAAGGCGTGGATGCTTCAAAGATCAATTTTCAACGCTTTGGAAAATTCCGTTATCAAAATCAGGAACACACAACAGAAGTCTTGCTGGATGAGGGTGTCATCACTGATTCTCGTATCGCTCAAATTGAGGCGAATTTCCACGATACCTATGAGCGCGAATATACCTACCGTCTTGATGCACCCGTCGAGATGGTGGGGATTCATCTGGTTGCGTCTGCAAAAGTTGGTAAACTGAAAATAAAAGAAATAAAACCAACTGGCACTCCCACCTCAATAGCAATAAAATCTGAGCGTGAAGTGGACTTTGCCCTTGAAGGAATTCATCTGAGCCAAATCTATAACGGGGATTTGCTGGAAAGCGGAATGAAGTTTAACGGCCCTGCAATCGTTGAAGATTCAGGCGCAACTACGCTTATCCATCCCGACAATAGTGTTGAGGTCGATGGATATGGCAATCTTCACATCACTTTGAACAAATAGGGGGCAAGTAAAATGAGCAATATTTCAAACGACCCGATTACGCTAGAAATAATCCAAAATTCCTTACAGGCTGCGGCCGATGAGATGTTCGCCGCCATGCGCAAAACCGCCATGAGCTCGATTATTTATGAAGTGTTGGATATGGGCACCGGCATTATGGATGCCAAGGGCAATCTGGCCTCATCCGGAGCTGGCATTCCCGCATTTGTGGGCGTTCTGGATAAAGCTATAAAGGTGTTTTTAGAAAAATTCGATCAGCCCAAAGACATAGAACCTGGTGATGTGTTTGCCACTAATGATCCATATTATGGCGGTGTTACCCATCTCAACGACATTATCATTGCCATGCCGGTTTTTGTGGAAGGCCGCCTGATAGCATGGACGGCAAACATTGCGCATAATTCTGATGTCGGGGGGATGGCACCTGGCTCCTTAAGCGGAGAGGCAACTGAAATATTTCAGGAGGGGTTGCGCCTTCCAGCGATTAAAATTATTTCCAAAGGTGAGCCAATTCGCTCTGTAATGGATATTATCAAAGTCAATTCACGCATGCCCGAAGTACTTGAGGGGGATGTATGGGCGGCAATTTCATCCACGCGTATCGGTGTGAAACGTCTGGAGGAACTTGCCAGAAAATATGGTGTTGATACGTTTGAACATGCCATGGTCACTTTTATGGATTTTGGCGAAAAAGTCTCGCGCACCGAAATGGCCAAGCTGAACAAAGGAACCTTTGAGCTAAGTGAAGAGCAGGATGATGGCAGCATCTTCAATGTAAAAATTACCATCACCGATGACGAGTTTATTGTCGATTTACGTGACAATCCCGATCAGGTGGTCGGGCCAGTAAACACATCACGCGACGGTGTGATGGTGGCCGCACAAATGATTTTTAAATCAATAACCGACCCCTATAGCGCCTGCAACGAGGGATCATTCCGCCCAATTAACCTGCTAACTCGCGAGGGTTCGGTTTTTCACGCCAAAGAGCCAGCGCCAATTGGGTTCTATTATGAAATTGAACTCAGAGTTTATGATCTGATCTGGCGATGTCTTGCCCAGTCAATGCCGGAACGGCTTGCCTCAGGGCATTTTGCCTCAGTGTGCGGCACATTTGTTGGCGGCACTCATCCAGATACGGGGCGCCAATATACCATCATTGAGCCGCAAATTGGCGGTTGGGGCGCCAGTGCCTCGCGCGATGGAAACAGCGCAATGTTTTGTGGTTTCCATGGGGAAACCTATAATTGCCCGGCTGAAATTAACGAAGCGCGCAACGGTCTGATTGTTGATCGGATGGAACTCAATATGGAACATGGCGGCGAGGGTAAATTTACCGGCGGACGTGGCATCAGGATGGATTATCGCCTCAGGGCCGACAATGGTTTCCTAACGGCGGGATATACCAGGTCAAAAATTCCTGCATGGGCATTGGATGGCGGGGAGCAGGGTTCTTCCAACTATGTGGAAGTAATCCGCACTGATGGCTCTAGCGAACGGTTTGCCTTCGTCTCCGGCCTTACCACCAACACAGATGACATCATACGTGTTGTAACCGGCAATGGCGGAGGACTTGGTGATCCCAAGAGCCGAGACCCTGCTGCGGTGCGTGAGGATGTTAAAAATGGGCTGATAAGTAAAAGTCGCGCCAAAGAAATCTACGGATTCACATCCTGAAAAATTTATAATACACAATCAAATCTTCAATTGAATGAGTATAATTATGGACGATAAAATTCAAAAACAACGTTTGCAAAAACTTCGCGAAACTATGAATGAAACTGATACTGATCTGTTAGCAGTTGGTCCCGGCGCTCACATGCAATATCTTTTGGGGTTTCATCCTCATGCAGATGAGCGGCCGTGCTTATTATTGATTGCTTTGAGTGGAGAGGTTTTTCTCATACCATCGATAAATGCTGAGGGTTCTCGCACCAAGACCGATATTGCATTTCAAATCTGGAGTGACGATGAAGGGCCGAGAGCGGCATTAAAAAGTGCACTGCAGAGCATCAATGCAGATGCAGCAAAAAATATCGTTCTGGACGAAACCATGCGAGCAGATTTTGCGCTGCTTTTGCTTGAACATCTCTCCGGTGCAAAACACCGGTTTACGCTCGATACTCTGGGCGCGGCTCGTATGATCAAGGGCGCAGACGAAATTACGCGATTAAAAGAAAATGCTCTGATTGCCGATCGTGCCATGGTGGCCGGGTTCAACGCCATAAAGCCCGGAATGAGCGAAACTCAAATATATGAAATAATTAAAAATCATTTTTCATCTGAGGGCGCACCAATCGAATTCGGAATTGTGGGGGGCGGACCTAATGGTGCTTTCCCCCACCATCAAACTGGTGAGCGGATCATTCAAAATGGTGATGCCGTAGTTGTGGATATAGGGGGCAGGAAAAACGGCTACCCCTCAGATATAACGCGCATGGCCATTATCGGCACAGCGCCCAAGGGATATGAGGAGGTGCACGCTATCGTTGAAGCAGCAGTGGTTGCCGCCATGCAAACGGCAAGGCCTGGAGTACGTGCCAGTGAAGTCGATGCAGCCGCAAGAAATGTTATAGCTGATGCAGGATTTGGCGAGTTTTTTGTTCACCGTACAGGGCATGGCATGGGTATTGAGGTCCACGAGCATCCCTATATTACCGCAACTTCAGATACGGTTTTGCAATCTGGAATGGTGTTTTCTATCGAGCCGGGAATATATCTACCCGGACGTTTTGGCATCCGTCTGGAGGAAATTGTTGTTCTGCGTGATGAGGGGCCCCAAATCTTCTCCCAATTGCCGCGAGCGGCCCATTTAGTGAACGGATAAACTTCCAAAAACTGGCCTTTTTACCATTTCAGTTATTCAAACCGATCTGGTCGCAAACCGATCTGTTCGTGGTGGCGCTTTGACAAAAAAACTTCGAACGCACCTGCGAGCGATAGTGCGAGCCGCTGCCAGCCTGCCGGCGTGAGGCAAAAAAGATTCCAGCGCCCCGTCGGAGCATGAGCGAAGCGAATTAGCGCAAGATATAAATGGCGGGGGTGTCGGAGACGGGAGCAAAGCGACCGACGGCGACAAGAAATATAATGGTGCCCTGGAGAAGACTCGAACTTCCACTTCCATACAGAAACTAGCACCTGAAGCTAGCGCGTCTACCAATTCCGCCACCAGGGCAATTCAAAAGGGGTAACAGGATTTGTGCCAGTTCACTATGGGGCAAGGCTCAGTTTGTCAATCCGCAACTTGTGCATTTGGTAGTTGTGGTTTTTAGCGCCATTTAATCGTTGATCTATAAAATTTGCCTATCTGTACCCTCGACAAGCGCCATGCATGGGTTTATCAAATTGATATCAGGGTTCTGCCCCTGAAACCATTGGGCAATCTATATGATATTTCCAATGATCCGGTCAGATATAAAGGGCGCAAATATCATGAATCTCGAATCTAAACTTGTCACTGTAATCGGCGGTTCCGGGTTTGTCGGGTCTCAATTCATTCAAAAGCTGGCAAAACTTGGTTGTCGTATTCGTGTCGGGGTCAGAAGGCCCGATCTGGCAGGACATCTGTTGCCCCTTGGAACCGTTGGCCAAATATTGCCAATTCAGGTGAATGTGCGCAATTATGATTCGGTGGCAAGGGCCGTAAACGGTGCCGATATTGTGATAAATCTGGCAGGCATCTGGTATGAGCGCGGCAAACAAAAATTTGATGCTGTGCATCATCTTGGTGCTGCAAATGTTGCTCGCGCCGCCAAAAATGCAGATGTTGAACGCCTTGTGCATATGTCTGAGCTTGGCGCCAACGAATTATCCAAAAGCACCAATTTTGTCGCACGCCAGCTTGGTGATGATCAGGTTTTAAAACTATTTCCCAAGGCAATAATCTTGCGCCCTGCCCAGATTTTTGGCTCTGGCGACAGATTTTTCAATCTATTTGGTACATGGGCGCGCATGTTTCCGGTTTTTCCGGTTATTGGAGCAAAATATAAACAACAGCCGGTATTTGTTGGTGATGTGGCTCAAGCTCTGGTGTTGGCTACCAGTGGCAAAGTGCGCAACGGCACAATTTATGAACTTGGCGGACCCGATGTTGAAACCATGAAAGAGCTTATGGGCCGGGTTCTTAGCACCAGCAATCGTTCGCGCCTGTTAATTCCAATGCCCACCGGTCTGGCAAAATTCGAGGCGGTATTTTGTCAGATATTACCCAATCCATGGCTAACTGTGGATAAGGTAATTCGCTGGAATACCGATAATGTTGTGTCGCAGGATGCCATTTATGAAAAGCGCAGTTTTGCAGCTTTTGATATGGAGCTTGAAACCATGGATGCGATATTACCCACCTATATGTGGCGGTTTTGTCGTCGCGGCCAGTTTGAGCAAGTCGAGACCGCATCAGCTAAAAACTGACGCGATCTTTTTTAATTTTTGGTAAAAAGACCCAATCAAGCCTTTTCAAGAGCCTGCTCAATATCGGCAATAATATCGTCAATATGTTCAATTCCGACCGAAATTCGCACCAGATCAGCAGAAACTCCGGCTGAAGCCAGCTCTTCTTCGTTTAACTGGCGATGGGTAGTGGAGGCCGGATGACAGGCCAAAGATTTGGCATCTCCAATATTTACCAGCCTTAGGATCATCGCAAGAGCATCGATAAATTTCGCTCCAGACGCTTCGCCTCCCTTGATGCCAAAACTCAAAATCCCGGATGCTTTGCCCTTGGTGATTTTATCCGCCGTTGGTTTAAAGGGGCTGTTTTGTAGCGCCCCATAGTTCACCCAGCTTACCTTTGGATGATCTTGCAACCATTGCGCAACTTTTTGCGCATTTTCACAATGGCGCTCCATTCTCAACCCCAGAGTTTCCAGCCCCTGCAGGGCTAAAAATGCGTTGAAGGGAGAAAGAGCCGCACCGGTATTGCGCAGTGGCACAACCCGCGCGCGGCCAATATAGGCAGCTTCTCCAAGGGCTTCGGTATAGATAACACCATGATATGACGGGTCGGGAATATTAAGTACTTCGAAACGAGCCTTGTTTTTTACCCAGTCGAATTTTCCGCTGTCGATAATTATGCCGCCGATGGAATTTCCATGGCCGCCAATATATTTTGTCAGGGAATGAACAACAATATCAGCCCCGAATTCAAACGGTCGGCAAAGATATGGTGTGGCCACCGTATTGTCGACAATCAAGGGCACGCCGTGCCTGCTGGCAATCTTGGCCAGTTTTTCGATATCAACAATATTGCCGGCCGGATTGCCGATACTTTCACAAAATATCGCTTTTGTTTTGTCGTCAATATGGGCCTCAATGCTCTCATAATCATCGTAGGAGGCCATGCGAACCTCAATTCCCTGACGCGGATAGGTATGCTTGAACAGGTTATAGGTGCCCCCATAAAGCTGGGAAGTGGAAACGATATTATCGCCAGCCTCTGTTATGGTTAGAATGGCATAATTTATTGCCGCCATGCCAGACGCCACGGCAAGACCGCCAATGCCGCCCTCCATTTCTGCCAGACGTTGCTCGATCACCGCCGTGGTCGGGTTCATGATCCTTGTATAGATATTGCCCGCCACTTTCAGGTCAAACAGATCTGCCCCGTGCTGAGTATCGTCAAACGTATAGCTTGTGGTTTGATAAATCGGTACGGCCGCAGCTTTGGTTGTTGCCTCGGACGTATAGCCATGATGCAGGGCCAAAGAATCCAGTTTCATGTGTAATTTCCCTTTTTCAAAATTTCAAAAGGGACATTACCCGAAAATGGCGCCGTTTCCAGCGATCAAATCAGAAATAGATTTTGCTGAATTGGTCGGTCAAAGGGTTTTTATTCTGGAAAACGCCAATGTGACGAAAAAAGAGCTGCCGGTAAAGGCTGATAGACCCGACCCATTAAGGCCATGGAGTAACCGGAAGGCCCTCAGCAATCCAGCCCGGTGAACGCGAAGAACCCGTGGTTCCCCCATAAACCGAAAAAATGTCACTGAACCCCATATCGCTTAATCTGGTCTGTACGATGGTCGATCGACGCCCGGATGCACAAATAAAAGCAATGGTTTTGTCCGGATTTTGCGCCTGAACTTCAGCCAACTTGTCAAGGAATTGCGCATCCAGCATGGAAATTGGAATAGCCCCGGTGGCCACACCGGATTGCGCCCATTCCCCCTCGGTTCTGACGTCAATCATCACCAGAGTTTGATTTTGCATTCCTGCAAACGCATCTTGCGCAGTAATGTCATTAGCTACAGAAAAATTCTGCGCCTGGGCAGATGTTGTCATTGCAAATGTTGTTATCGCAAGCGCTGCCACCAATAATGCGGCCATAACAAGCATTTGAAAAAACATCGCAATATTAAGTTTGTAAGCCGCCCGATTTGCAAAATTCATCACTATTCCTCATGGGTTACTATATATGTGGATACTTATATATAATTTTTTTCTAATATAAAGATCAGAGTTTGCCAACCCCATACTCAATAGGCCTTGTAAGCGTTAAGTTATTTTGAAAAATCAAAAATACCAAAGGGCAATCAGTCCAGCGCTGCCAATTACGATCCGCCACCAGCCAAAAAAACTAAACCCGTGTTTTGAAACAAAATCCAGCAGATAGCGAACCACTATCGCACCGACAATAAATGCCGCCGCAAAGCCGATGGCAATATCAATGCCCAAGCCGCCATTGATGATAAGGTCACGGTTTTTATAAAAATCAAAAACAAATGCCCCGGTCATTATCGGAAGGGCGATGAAAAATGTGAACTCGGCTGCCGAGCGTTTGTCGGTTCCAAATAATAAAGCGCCAACAATCGTTGCCCCTGATCTGGAAACACCGGGAACCAGCGCCAGCATTTGAAAAATCCCGATAATCAGGCACAGGTGCCAAGGATAGGTATAAATATCATCATATTTTGGTTTTAGGGGCAGGCGATCAACAATGATTAATATTATGCCACCAACGATCAGCATAATTGAGATGGTCATTACGCTTTCATAAATTACCCCTTGGATGAAATCATAAGCCCAAACCCCGACCATTGCCGCCGGTATCGAGGCTAAAAATACATTGAGGGCAAACAGCCACGCCCCTTTTTCGCCCCTTAATGCAGCCATCAAAAGGGAAAACAGCTTGGCAAAATAAATAGTGACAATGGCCAATATTGCACCAAGCTGAATAAGCACGATAAAGGTCGCCGGTTGCTTCATATCAAAAAAATATCCGGCCAGCAGCAAATGCCCGGTAGAGGAAACCGGCAAAAATTCGGTCAACCCTTCAAGAATGCCAAGCATCAGCGGCACAAAAATACCTTGATCCATATTCATATCATCCATTAGTTCATCTTATTGGTTCATAAACCGATTTGCTTAGGTCCGCCAATATTGTATTTTGGTGACCTAGGGTCAGGACCTATTAAATTCATACAATTCTGTTTGAAAGAGAGTGTTTAGATAAGGTGAAGCGGCGAGAAATAATGTTTATACCTTTTTGAGCGAC
>VAPK010787831.1_pt1 | contig 14601 bp, 12 predicted proteins | sample 3395031 | NCBI WGS metagenome assembly VAPK01 (sample SAMN08290443, study PRJNA428436) | hydrothermal vent metagenome | isolation source: Deep-sea hydrothermal vent chimney 1 | place: Pacific Ocean: Juan De Fuca Ridge
AGCCTGTCGAAGGAAGCCTGTCGAAGGAAGCCTGTCGAAGGAAGCCCTTCGGCTATGCTCAGGAGAGCCCTGTCGAAGCTGCCAGCTTCGCAATACGAGGCTCAACAATATGAAATAACTATTAACGATCCTGGTAGCGATTTAAATCCAGCAGTCCCGAGAGCATGGGTTGTTCGCGGGCATACTGCGCCTGAAACCAGTCGGCAATATCCCAGAAATTTAGCTGCGTCCGCCTTACCCCAAAGCGAGCAACAAATAATTCATAATCTTTGATGTTCTTTACTGCCGCATAATCACTGGCAAACTGCTCCACCTCGCTAAGGCTGAGATCAAAGAAAAAGTTGGGATAACTGCCTCCGAGCCCTTTAATCACCGTCATGCGATCATTCTTGACATCCCGTGACAGTGCCCAGGTGTCTTCACCATCATCTAAAAAAAAGGATAAATTCTTATAGGCCTTATCCCGGAATAGCGTATAAGCATAATATTGCCCAGCATCGTTTTTTACACGAACATAGGCAACATCGGGGAAAACACGAATCACTTCACCCTTAACCAGGGCAATTTTACGCATAACTTTATCAGTCCGTTTTTCAGTATCGAAGCCAACATTATCAACGCAATCATGGCAACGATTGATATAATCTTCCAGCGGTGCCACTGCTGCAAGCCTTTGCTGAAGATGCAGATAAAGCTCCCGCTGCGGATCATCACTCTGATAGCCCGTCACCCTGTCAATACTAAGCCAGTCTTTTCGGATACTAAAAAATGTCTCCTGTTTAGAACGCAGGCCTTCATACCATGCGCCTCTGATCGCCGCCCGATGGCTGGTCGGAATAAATGCCAGAAAATTATCCTCGCCTTCCATACGCAGAAAATTCATATACAGACGGGTATTCATTTGATGACCAATATTGCCAAAAACATTGAAACCGGCCACCAGCAAATAGTGGATTCGCTCAAACATAGGGTAATCGATCACCCAGGCGGTTTCCGGATAATCGCCGATTAAACCGTGCATAACCGAGGCACTGTCAAAATGGCGAAAAATAGTCAGTGCGGCATTCGGGTTCGCGCCATCTCCATCCCAGATATAGTTCATTGAATCTTCTAAGGTCACCGTGGGCATTTCACTGAAATATTTTTCCTTTGCATCCATGTAGTGCTTATAGCGCTGCCAGTAATCGGTCCAGATACTGACCATATTAAAGGTGTCACCCCGATCAGTCGGCAATTGCAGGTAGTCTGACACCTCGTTAAGAAAACCAGGACGATCCGAAAAAGTTTGTCGCTGCGGATTAAGAAACATTACCCAGAACCTGTCCTCAATCACATTCAATGCGACCTGTCCCCGACAAACCGGGCCTTTTATAAAGCCTTCAATAAAAAATCGCGCATCATCCAGTAAAAACCGGTAACGAGAATTAGGCGGGATAGCTGCAAAAGCCTTAAGCGGATTCGAGGCAATATCAGATTGATAGGAAGGTAATTTGGTGACCGCGTAATCGGGTTTTAAAAAAAGTTCGGCATAACGCTGCATACGTGCATTCGAGAGGGGGTAGACCACGTGATCCTTGGCAACAATACTCGGCGTATAACGTACAAATCGATAATAAAAATCAGCTGAATCGGAATCTGCAAACGGTGCTTCAAAGGGCCGCAGGCTGGCAATCTCATCAACCGCCTGACCAGTCGCGCTGCGCGAGCGAACTAGCCGATAAAACTCCCGAACTGGCGTATTTTCAAAATGAATATGCGCCATTGACAAATGTTCATAAAGATAACGACTCACCAGCTTTTCTTTTAAGCTATCCTGATTCAGGAAGGTTTCCCATTTTTTCACCTGCCTTTGTGCCTCCGGTGAAGCTTTGGCAACCTCATCCTGGGGGGATCCTTGCGCTATCCATTGCACCAGGGTTCGGTATTCTGATTCGTGCAAATTCGGCATCGCATAGGGCATGCCCCAATGCGGGGTTTTACGGGCATAATCATCAAACTCAGCCCGCGTCGGACAGCTCTGTTTGCGCCCCAGTTCCAGGCTAAAACCCTCGGGCACACGTCCAACCCGTGCCTGGGGATACAGCTGCTTCAAGCGCAGCATCTGATATAAAGTAGAATCCTTTAAATTCTGCTCAGGATCATTCGACTGGGTTTCATTAATAACCGGATAAAATTTTTTTTCCCGCCATTGCTGTGTGGTCTTTGCGTCAATAAACAGACGAGTAGGTTCAGATCCCAGCATACGGGAATCACCATAAACCTGTATTTTATTTGCCCCCCGCAGCAAGCCTTCATAAGAAGATAGCTTCAACTGACAGGGAGCATCATAGCAACCATGACAGACGGTGCAGCGACGGTCGAGAATCGGCTTCACTTCATGTTCATAGGAAATGGGCTCTGCTGGCAAATTTACTAACAGATTATAGTCAAGCGAAACGTGTTCACCTCCCGGTGAGCCACTTGGTGATGAACAGGCCGACAGGAATAGCACTATCAGAAAACCAAACAGGCGACCCATTTTGCCAGCAAACCCCACTTTTTCTATCAACCCCATGCCGTCAGTTCCTTATTTATTAAAGTTATTAACGCATTTCAACAACAGCCATGTCTGCCAAAAAAACGAATGACAGACTTTCTTTTTCTGTTTCAATAGTCTACGTTTAAGACCACAGATTGTCTGTCATAAGACAACCTGTCGCAAATGCCACACAGTATTTTGATATACGTCAAGGCAAAAAAATTTCATCGCAGCAAAATTACAACAAATTGAACTCGTATATTTTTATTAATCAAATTGGGAGAATATCCATAATGTTCAAATCAGCCAAACGCGCTCTATCCCTCGCAGCAGGGGTCGCTATCGGGCTGTCGGCAGCATCTTCAGCCTGGTCAGCATCATCACTAGAACAAGTGATGAAAGAACGCGGCCTAACTCAGAAAGATGTCCTGGCCGCAGCAAAAACTTACGTTCCTACTGGCGGACGCGACGAATACCTCGTCTTTAGTTCTGGGGGCCAAAGTGGTCAGGTTATCGTTTACGGTATCCCCTCCATGCGTATTTTAAAATACATTGCCGTATTTACACCCGAGCCCTGGCAGGGTTACGGCTTTGACGAAGAATCTAAAGCGGTGCTGGCACAAGGCCGCATCAACGGCAAGGATATTAAGTTCGGTGACACCCATCACCCAGCCCTGTCCGAAACCAAAGGTGAGTATAACGGTAAATATCTGTTCATCAATGACAAGAACAACCCGCGTATTGCAGTCATCGATCTGCACGATTTTGAAACCAAGCAGATCGTGGTCAACCCGATCATGAAATCTGAACACGGTGGTGCTTTTGTTACTCCCAATACCGAATACATCATTGAAGCCTCCCAGTACGCCGCCCCACTGACGGATGAATTCGTACCATTAGAAGAATTCAACGACAAATACCGTGGTGCCATCACTTACTGGAAATTCGACATGAAGAAGGGTCGGATTCAACCGGATCAATCCTTCTCCATCGAATTACCTCCTTATAGCCAGGATTTATCCGATGCGGGTAAAGGCCCTTCTTATGGCTGGTCCTTCACCAACTCTTTCTGTTCTGAACGCTATGTTGGCGGTATCGAGCGTGGACGTCCGCCTTTCGAAGCCGGTTGTTCTTCCAAAGATACTGACTTCCTGCACGTTATTAACTGGAAAAAAGCGGCCGAACTGGTTAAAGCCGGTAAAGCCAAAATCATTAATGGCCACAAGGTATTGTCCATCAAGACCGCGGTTGATAATGGTATTTTATACTTGGTGCCCGAGCCGAAAAGCCCGCACGGCGTAGATGTCAGCCCCGATGGTAAATTCATGATTGTCTCCGGTAAGCTCGATAGCCACACCTGGGTGTACAGCTACGAGAAAATCATGAAGGCCGTCAAGGCGAAGAAATTTGAAGGCAAAGACCCTTACGGGATTCCGATCATCGCCATGAAAGATGCCCTGCATACCCAGGTTAACGTGGGTCTTGGCCCACTGCACACCCAGTATGACAGCAAGAAATGTGTGGTTTACACCTCCATCTACGTGGATTCCATGATTACCAAGTGGAACTATTGTACCGGTAAAGTGCTGGATCAAATACCTATCCATTACAACGTAGGTCACCTGATGGCGATGGAAGGCGATTCGGTTACGCCTGATGGCAAGTATCTGGTTGCGCTGAACAAGCTGGCGATTGATCGTTTCAACCCGGTTGGCCCCCTGCATCCGCAGAACCACCAGTTGATCGACATTAGCGGCGATAAAATGCAACTGCTTTATGATATGCCAGTGCCACTGGGCGAACCCCATTATGCAGTTGCTATCAAGGCCGACAAGCTGAAGCCGGGTATTCGTTATAAATCCGGCTGGAACAGCCGTGAAGACAAGCGCTCACCCTTTAAAGCTCGCGCAGGTCGTGAAAAAACTGTTCGCTCACCGGGTAAGGTAGAAGTGTTTGGTACGCTGATTCGCTCTCACATCAATCCTGAAATTCTGGAAGTGACAGTCGGCGATGAAGTTATTATTCACCTGACTAACCTCGAACGTGCACAGGATGAAACCCACGGTTTCGCCATCAATGGCACCAACGTCAATCTTTCGATTGAACCGGGTAAAACAGTGACGGCTAAATTCATTGCTGATAAAGCCGGTGTTTATCCTTACTACTGTACTGAATTCTGCTCGGCACTCCATCTGGAAATGCAGGGCTATTTGCTGGTACAGCCCAAGGGTTACAAGGCCAAAGGCGGTGGTATGGTTGAAGGTGTGAAATACACCGAAGCTGACTACAAGAAACAGGTCAAGACCAACATTGATACACAGGCGGTTATTGACTCGGTAGTTGCTTTCATCACCAGCCACAACTACAAGGACTTCCCCATTGTAGTTGCTCTGGTTGAAGATGCCACCGATCAGCTTGGTTTTGCGGCTGAAGCGAAGAAAAAATCGGAAACTGCAGCGGCCAAAAAAGACTGGCAGAACGCCATGCTCTGGGCTAATCAGTGGTGGCAGTATCAGGTTAAGACCGCTGACATGGGTCTACGTGCCAAAACCCATCTGGAACAAAACGGCGCTAAAAAGATCAAATAATATTTAGATCTTTAATAACGGCAGGGGAGCACTTTGTGCTCCCCTGTTTTGTTAAGGCTGGTAGTTTATGAAAAACATTAATTTTTTTATGCCAGTTATCACTATAAATTAAGTTCTATTTTACAGAATTCATTCACGTAGTTTTTTCAGGCTTTATTTTTATTTATCAAAATAAAGCTAAAGAATAAAGTGCGCGGTTCGAAAACTAAATCAATCATTTTACTGGAGTAGTCATTATGACAATCATAACCAAAAAAACCTTACTATCCGCTGTCCTTTTAGCCAGTTTGGGTTTCAGTGGCCAGGCCCTGGCACTGGATGGCAAAGCCCTCTATAACAACCCGGCCAAAGGCGGCTGCGTCGCCTGTCATGGCAAAGATGCCAAAACCCCCATGGCCGCTTTGAATGCACCCAAACTTGCTGGACAAAGTGAAAAATATCTTCTACAACAAATGAAAGATATTAAAAGTGGTGCACGCAATAATGGCAACACCGCCGCAATGAAAGGCGTGATGGGTATGATCAAAGAGGCTGAAATGGCCGCTGTGGCAAAATATCTATCCAGCCTGAAATAGAATCTTGACAGATATCAAGGATGCTTCTGCTACTAAGTGAAAAAATCACGCCATAACCAATTATTTTTATTAGGGTACTGGACAACAACCGGCATCCATTAATCTGTACGACCTGGAGTTTGAATATGAAGAAGTTATTTGCAAGCCTGCTCACTACTGTCTGCCTCAGCCTGTCCTTCTCAGGAATCAGTCTGGCCGCTGGCTGGAATCAGGATCATGGCGAAAAAGATGTAGCCCTGCACCTCAAGGCCAATGTCGAAAACGGCATGGACGTGTTTGAAGTCTGCTCGGCCTGTCACATGCCTGAAGGCTGGGGTACCCATGATGGCACCTTCCCGCAACTGGCGGGGCAGCACAAAAAAGTACTGATCAAGCAGCTCGCCGATATTCGTGCGCGCAATCGTGATAATCCCACCATGTATCCTTTTGCCTTACCAGAATCCATTGGTGATGCGCAGGCGCTGGCTGATGTCGCCGGTTATATCGCCAAACTGCCGATGGATCCCGATAACGGTAAAGGTGAGTGGGTCAAAGGCACAACAGAATTTACCCAGGGCGAAAAACTGTACAAGGACAACTGTGTAAAGTGTCATGGTAAAATCGGCGAAGGTAGCGCGAAAAAGTACTACCCACGTCTTGCCGGCCAGCACTACAAATATATGCTGCGCCAGTTTGAATGGATTCGTGATGGCAAACGTCGCAATGCTAACCCGGACATGATCAAACAGATCAAGGGTTTCTCTAATAAGGATATGCAAATGGTGATCAATTATGTATCACGCATTCCAGTACCAAAAAAAGATCTGGCTCCCTCCAAAGACTGGTTAAACCCAGATTTTGACTAAACCTTAGACCTCATCGGTCATTGCACATAAAGTCGGGGCAATGACCGATGAGGCAGGCTTTTCTGCCTCATCGACACAATTTAAAACCCGTAATATTTTTATGATGTAAGCTGAGAAATAGTCTAGACTTACTCTATATTATTACTCGCTGATATAGTTTTTTTAGCAACCCTACACAGGTATACACAGCATGACGAACTCGACACCATCAAAGCAAAACTTGATTGTGTCCGGCCTGGTCGCGGCCGCACTTATTGTTCTGGCAATGATTTATTACTCGCCTATCTGGTGGGTATCACTCACCGCACCCAATTATCCAGAAGAAGCCTTTCCTGATGGTGTACGTATTCAGTTTCATATGAACGGCGTATTCAACGGCTGCAGAAAAATTAATAACGTCGAAATCGTCGAAGATGAAGCCCTCGACTGTGTGCACGAAATGGATACCATTAACCACTACGTCGGCATGTATCCAATTGCCGCCGGTGGCCCGGTTGAGCGCGCGTTCTCCCAATTTCTCATCATTTTCCTTGCCGTCATGCTGTTGGGTTTTGTTGCCACCAATCCCAAATTACGCATGGGCATACTCGGTACCGGCTTTGCCGCCATCTTTGTCTGGATGTATCTCACTATGTATAGCGATGACGGTATTGCACTTGAAAATAGCGGCTTCATCTATGCCATGGTCAATTCACTAGATCAGGATGCCAGCGACAAAGATGCCAGCGCAGCCGATCTTGATGCCGGTGCGGCACTGATTGCGCGCATGAAAGAATCCTTGAAAGCTTCCGGCGTTGAAGTCGAGGAAGATGAAAAAAAGGTATATAGCAGCGACAAAGAGCGGCTACTGGAATCCATCCGTATTACCTTTGAAAAGGGTCAGCAAAACCAGGATCCCTCTTTACGCGAAGCCTGGAACGGCAGCGCCTACCAGGTGATGGGCTGGCACTATGGTAAAAGCTTAGGCCGTTACTTCAATAACCAGGAAGAAATCGTGCCCATGGTCAAGACCCTGAAACTAGCCATCAACATGGTCTTTATCGGTCTATCTGCGGCCATGTTATTCATGCTCATCGCCACCCGCCGCACAGGTAAATTATTTTACTGGGTACTGGTCGTGGTACCACTGGCCTTACCTTTTTTCTTTATCGTCGAATATGCTGCCTGGCTCTGGTGGTTTGGCCATAGTTTGAATGAAATGGGCGCATTCACCGTGAAACCCTTTATGCCCACCGTATTTGGTCAGGGCAAAGTTGCACAATTCAGCACCCATTCTTATCCGGATATTGGCTTTTTACTGATGTTAATATTTTCAGTCCTGCTGTCCGCTGCCGCCCTGGTGCGCCGCCGTCAGCTCAAAGAGAATGATACCCTGTAGATGCGGTTATGGTACGACTGTAGGTACGACTTCAGCCGTACCTACAGTCGTACATGTCCCCTCAGGGATTTAATCCTCAAAGATAAAACAGGAATCATCGTTGCGCCCGAGCATTTATTTTTTCAACATCGCATTACTGAGCCTTGTTCTTATCACAACGTTCAGCCGCAGCGATGCTGAAGAAAGCCACTCAAACTATCCACCCTTACAGCCACTCATCGATGCCGCTAAAGCTGGGGATACGGTCGTCCCGCCTCCCGGCATTTATGCCGGCCCGGTAACCATCGAACTTCCCATCACTCTGGACGGCCAGAACAAGGTCACCATCGATGCCGGTGGCAAGGGCTCGGTCATCTATCTGAATACCGATGGCGGCAGTGTACGGAATCTACGCCTGATTAACTCGGGTGAGTCTCATAACGATATTGACGCAGGTGTACAGGTACGCGGTAATTTCAACGTCATCAAAGATAATATTATTGAGAACACTCTGTTTGGTATCGACCTGCAACAATCAGAAAGCAACATCATTCGCCGCAACCACATCAGCTCCCAAGATCATGAACTGGGTATGCGCGGTGATGCAATTCGCTTATGGTATAGCTTCAAAAACAAAATAACCGATAATGTCATCGACCGTTCTCGTGACTTTGTGGTCTGGTATTCCGCTGACAACCATATCGCCCGTAACCACGTTACCAATGGCCGTTATTCCCTACACTTTATGTACTCACGTTATAACCTGATTGAAGATAATCAATTTTTAAATAATGCCGTGGGTATTTTCCTGATGTATTCCGATGGTGTAATTATACGCCGCAATGTTATCAGCCATGCCACCGGTGCCAGTGGTATTGGTATCGGCTTCAAGGAAACCTCGGGGCTAATCCTGGAGGACAATAAAATCATGTACTGTTCTACCGGTCTTTATCTGGATGTCTCCCCCTATGATCCCGACTCAACGAACCTGATGAAGAATAATCTGGTGGCCTTTAATGCCATCGGTATTCGTTTCCTGAATGACTGGAAAGGCAACCAATTTATAAAAAATCAATTCAAAGGCAATATCACGCCCATCGTGGTTTCCGGTGGGGGATCGGCCAACCGCAATCTCTGGCAGGATAATTACTGGGATGGCTATGAGGGTTTCGACCTCAACCATGACGGTGTCGGTGACACCCCGCATGAAATTTATTCCTACTCAGATCGTCTCTGGATGGATGTTCCCGGTGCACAATTTTTTAAAGGCTCAGCTATTCTTGAAGTCATCGACTTCCTCGAACGTCTGGCACCGTTCAGTGATCCGGTGCTGATGATACGAGACAAAACACCACAAATGGTAAGCCATGAGGAACCTGCAGTATGAGCTCACCACCCCAATCAAAATCTCCCAAAGCAAAACCAAAACTCAGTAAGCGCCGCGCGCAGGAGGCACGTCGTCGTTTCCTGCGCTCGATGGGTATGGGAGCCAGCATCGTCGGTGCGGCCATGCTCGGCTACTACCCGGTGGCCAGCCAGGCTCATCCACGCTTGCGCCCCCCCGGCGCATTGATAGAAAAAGAATACCTGGCCTCCTGCATTAAATGCGGTCAGTGCGTGCAGGTCTGCCCGGTGAATGCCATCGAGCTGGCCGATGCCGAAGATGGCTTTGGCCTCGGAACTGCCTGGATCAATCCGCGCAAACAGGCCTGTGATTTTTCCTGTGATGGCCTGCAGTGCGTACTCGCTTGCCCCACCGGTGCACTGACCCACGAAACCAATTATCCACACGAAGTCCATATCGGCATTGCCCGGTTAGCACGACCAAAACTATGTCTGGCCGTTCAGGGCAAGGGCTTTAAAGGTAAAGTCCGTGATGCCAGTTTTACCGGACACTTCCGCTACAACGAAATTGATCGCTGGAATCCTATTCCGGTACGGGATCGGGACTTTGATCTACAAATCTGTGATCTCTGTGTGCGTCACTGTCCTATAGAAATCCGCATCGCTCAGTGTGACACTGGCAAGCCACCCTCAGGGGATGAAAATCAGTGCCCACCCAAACCCGCCATTAAACTGCAAGCCATCACCAGCAATGATGGTATAAAAAGAATGAAGCCCGTCATCCTTGATGGCTGTGTCGGTTGCGGTGCCTGTGAAATGGTCTGCCCGACCGAGCCTGCCGCAATTATTATTGATGTCGAAAGTATCCTGAAGGCCTGAGTTATGAATTTATTTAAAGAATCTTTCATGCAGCTCATGGGCCGTGCACCAACCCGCCCATCCAAAGAAGACATCACCCCAGCGGCAGTCAAAGTTCACTTCAGAAAAAAGGGTGAGAAGTTTGATGCCGATGAAGCCCGGCGGCTACACGAAATGCACAATAATAAAAAGTGGCTGCGACGACGCTGGAGCACTCTGATATTTATCAACCTGTTATTCGTGATCTCCTATTATCTTGATATACAGTTGCTGGAAGGCGCGCTGACCGCGTCACGTTTTCTGGGCTTCCACATGGCCGATCTCAATTCAGCTCTGCAAGTGATGCTGGCTTACAAACAAGTGCTGATTAATCTACTTATCGGCACGGTCACTATCTTTCTAATGTGGTGGTTGCTCGGTGGGCGCACCTTCTGTTCCTGGGTCTGCCCTTACCACCTACTTGCTGAATGGGCGGAAATACTGCATCTGAAACTCACCACAAAAGGCCTGGTGAAAGATCATGATTTTCATCGTGGCACCCGCAGTGTTCTCTATTTGATTTTTGTGCTGCTGGCACTGGTCACCGGCTATACCGTATTTGAAACCATTTCACCCACGGGGATTGTCAGCCGTGCCTTGATCTATGGCCCCGGTCTGATTTTAATCTGGGTCGCATTCCTACTGCTGTTCGAGATTTTTTACTCTCGTCGCTTCTGGTGCCGCTACGCCTGCCCCATTGGCCTGACTTATGGACTGGTTGGCCAGATCTCGCCACTACGGGTAAAATATGTACTCGAAGATTGCCAACACGAAGGTGATTGCCGCAAAGTCTGTATGGTTCCTCATGTGCTCGACACCGTTATAAAAGGTCGCGCCCTGGATACCGAAGTCCCCATCGGCGCAGACTGCACTCGCTGCGGCATGTGCGTAGATACCTGCCCGACATCTTCGTTGCAATTTGATTTCAAGGGATTGAATAAAATACTTTGAGTAATTATTGGGTTAAAATATTATTCACCGCAGAGGGCGCAAAGGTACGCAGAGAAAAACATATACTACACATGGTTTATAAAACATTAACCTCTGCGGTAAAAAAAACTTTAAAACACAGCCATTTTCACTTGCAACAAATTGAGTAATATAAAAACAGATGATTCGTTTCGATAAAGTCAGCAAGACATTTCGTCGCAACACCGTTCTCAATAATGTTGACCTGAGCATTGCGGCAGGCGATCGAGTGGCACTGGTCGGCTCTAATGGTGCGGGTAAAACCACCTTGATCCGCTGCCTTTTAGGTGAATACACCTGCGATGGGAAGGTGTTAGTGGATGGCAAAAGCCCACGAGAACACCGGCGTGAAGTATTGGCACGTTTTGGTTTTGTGCCCCAGTTACCCCCACCATTAAAAATGCCGGTGGGACAACTTCTACACTTTTCTGCCGCTCTGTGTAATGCCGATGTTAAAGAAATGGAATCCGTGGCAAAACGACTGGGCCTGGACCCGACTAAAATTCGTCACCAACCCTTCGTTAAACTCTCCGGTGGGCAGAAACAAAAATTACTCATCAGCATTGCCCTTGGACGCAATAGCGACGTGCTGATCATGGATGAACCCGCCGCCAATCTTGATCCTGAAGCCCGTCATGTATTCTTTTCTCTGCTCGCCGAAAAACAGGAACATGCTGCCATGCTCATTTCCAGTCATCGACTAGATGAAGTCGCGGCACTGGTGAACCGGGTGGTGGAAATGGATATGGGCCGTATTGTGCTCGATGATCATGTTGCCGATGACATTGATATCAACAGCCAGCTGCTCTGCCATATCACCCTGACCCGAGCCGAGCCCGCCTTTGCCAAGGCCATGGCAGAATGGGGTTTTAACGATTGTGATCATGGCACGGCCTGGAAAGGCACCGTGGCTGGCCCGGATCGTCTTCGCTATCTGGGCATGATTTCCCGCTATGCCGGGATTCTTAAAAATATGCAGATTGAGGAAATACCGCTATGAAATTCTTTCTAAGCAGTCTGCTCGCCCTGCTCTTACTCAGTGCCTGTAGTGAACCACAAACCGGTGCCATTGAGCCGCACTGGGATCGTGATGCCTGTGAACGCTGTCGCATGGTACTCAGTGATCGCTTTCACTCAGCCCAGGTACGCTTTACCGATGAAAAAAATAAATCTCGGGTGCGCATGTTTGATGATGTCGGCTGTGCCATCATCTGGTTAAAAGATAAAGACTGGCGTGATGCCAAAAGTACAGAAATATGGGTCAATGATCATCGTCATGGCAACTGGATCAATGCGCGTACAGCATTTTATGTAAGCGGCCACAATACCTCGATGGAATATGGCCTGGGCGCACAAACTGAATCATCCAGTGACAGTATGGATTTTTTAGCTGCACAAAAAGCCATTTTTGATAAAGAAAATAACAGTAATTCTCACAGCAACCATCATCACTAATGAAATATTTATTACTCACCGCTTACACCGACATTCTTGAGTCTCTACGCAGCCGCTGGTTTCTGGTTTACAGTACCGTCTTCGGCGGCATCATCGTGCTGCTATTTCTATTCGGCTTAACCGAGTCCCGGATCATGGGCTTCACCGGCATCACCCGCATGATGATCACCTATATACAGTTATCCATGGCCATTCTGCCAATTTTTATTTTAATCACCACAGTGCGCTCCGTGGCCGGGGATCGAGAAGCCGGGGTCTTTGAATACCTGCTCTCGCTACCTATATCCTTAAGCGCCTGGTTCTGGGGTAAAATGATCGGACGCTTTGTTGTAGTCTTTTTGCCAGTTTTCATGGCACTGGTGGGTGCGGTGATTTGGGGCACCATTAAAGGCTCTGAGGTTCCCTGGGTGATCTTTCTTTATTACTCAGCTTTATTATTTTCCCTGAGCTGGTGCTTTCTCGGCATCGGCATGTTGATCTCAACCCTGGCACGCTCTGCCGACGTAGCTCAAGGTGCAGCCTTCATAGTCTGGCTCACCCTGATTTTATTTCTGGATCTAATATTACTCGGTGTCATGATTCGGGAATCCCTACCCCCAGATGCAGCTGTAGCACTGGCACTGGCTAATCCCCTACAGGTCTTCCGCACCGCAGCTATGCTCCTGTTCGACTCACAACTGGTACTACTGGGACCTACGGCCTATGTGATACTCGATAATTTTGGCCGTATCGGTTATATGGTCTTTGCCCTGGCATACCCAATCACACTCGGCAGCCTTTGTGCTTATATTGGCTATTTGGTGTTCCGGCGCAGTGACTTGCCCTAGTTTTTCATGCCCCAAATAGCCTTTCATGCTGACTCTCTTTATACTTTGCGCTATCAGGAGTAAGCCATGAAAACATTATCCGAACAACAAATCATCAAACACATACAACAACGCAAAACCTTTAACGCAACGATCGAGGGTGGTGCATTCACCCTGAAAATTAAAAACTATCTACCCGCCATGTCTGCTGCTATTCACAACGGCAGCAACATGCGCGATGATTTGAAAAGCAACTGCCTGCTTTCACAGGCAGAGCGTTACTACGAAGAAGATCCCTATACCGGCAGTTTTATTGAAAAGCAGGCCATTACGTTAATTGCCCATGATTCACGCTATGAATATGACTTGAACCGAAGTACTGATGAATGTGTTTACGAAACAGCCTGGGGCAAGGAAGTATGGAAATCGCCTTTAAGTAAAGAAAATATCGCTGCCAGCAAGGGAAAGCATGCGCAATTTTATCGTATAGTTTCAGCCATAGTAGAGGCATTAGCAGAGGATTTCGGACAGTGCATTGTTTATGACAACCACGCCTATAATTACCGACGTCACGCGCGCACTGATCTTCCCGTACTTAACCTTGGCACTACATCCATTAAGAATGATAAATGGCGACCCGTCATCGACTCCTGGTTACATGCACTGCAACTCATGTCGGTCAACAATGTTGATGTCACTGCAGCTGAAAATGATATTTTTTACGGCAAGGGCTATTTAGCCGGACACTGCCACAGCCGCTACGAAAATGTTCTAGTGCTGGCAACTGAGACAAAAAAAATATTTATGAATGAACTCACCGGCGAAGCTGATAATATAATCTTGCCTGCTCTTCAAAAGGTCTATAACGAAACCGTCAACCAGCATACTGAAAAATATATAAAAGAGTTTTGTAGTGGCATCGTTAATTCAACGTAAGCGCCAAATTAACCACACCCTATCCAACTATTTTCTCCTGATATAACGTGAGCTATTTTATTGAAGGAAAAAGGCAATACAAAGACGAACAGAGTTACAGTGGCATGAGCGCGAAGCCTGCCCTTTGAATACAAGCTAAAGCTTCTGTATTAATCATTGCATAAGTATTCGCATATATTTTATCCCCTCATCCCAATTCTTTCCCTCGGACGGTTTCTTATACACAAGTCCTGAGTGAGGGGATGTAGCGTGTAAATGTAGGGTGGGCAACCGACGGAAGTGTCTGTGGTGCATAGAGTTTATGCCGGCCA
>VAPK010602992.1_pt1 | contig 14573 bp, 15 predicted proteins | sample 3395031 | NCBI WGS metagenome assembly VAPK01 (sample SAMN08290443, study PRJNA428436) | hydrothermal vent metagenome | isolation source: Deep-sea hydrothermal vent chimney 1 | place: Pacific Ocean: Juan De Fuca Ridge
AAAATATTTTTTATAAGATTGAAATAATAATAATCTCCAACACCAAATACTTTCAAATAGAAAAAAGCCAAAATAGAAATAATCCCACACTTTCCCGCAAGGAATGGTAAATATTTAATTTTGCTCCGGCAGAATTTTCCGAACTATACGTATCGGCATTTACTCCATAAAATTTACACATTTCCTTTACACGAGCCAAATGGAAACCATCGGAAATAATTAGAAACAATTTTTTCTTAATAACCTCTCCATTTTCGGCAACATCAGAATCTTTCATTTTAATGAACCTGATTTGCTCCGAAGTTGTATTCGTATTTTCCTCAAATGACAGAAAAGATTTATCCACTGAATGATTGATTAAATATTGATAGGCAGCTCTGGCTTCACTAACTTCACCGGGAGCATTTCCTCCTGTTAAAAATATTTTATCGACTATCCTTTTGCTTAAAAGATTTTTTGCCGTATTTATTCTCCCACTAAATAGCGGGCTTGGCTGATTCTTGTTCCAAACCGCAGCGCCAAGAACTACTGCATAATCATAATGTTTTTTTTTGATTTTTATTTTTTGATTTCCAAGAGAAGTAGAAGTATAGAGCACGCCAAACACCATACTGAGAAAACTTATAAACATTAAAAATGTAAATGATTTAACAAACAAGTATTTTCCTTTGTAAATCATCATTCCCCAAATAAAAATTGAGATATACAGTTGAAGTAAAATGCTGCTTATGGCGAGAATGCCCATTATCATTTTTTGCGGCGGATAATTTAATATTGGTGATGTACCAAATTTTATATCATTAAAGCCAATGAACAAAAATGCTACAGAGGCACTTAAGTAAAACGCCGAAATACTTACAGCAGTAAGTCCTTGCTTTAATTTTGAATTGTTTAAATTCAGTATTTGTATTATTAAACCAATAATAATTAGCAAAGTTAAACTTATGTTAAGTAAGTTTCCTACATACGAGACTCTAAAATCCCCTATTGATAAACCGTTTAGAGAATATTTAGCAAAAAACACAACGAAAAGATTAAGCAAGGCAATTACAATTGATGCAAAATAATACCGGTTTTGAAGGGAGTTTTTTTTCAATACAATTCTATAATTTTATTGGTCAGGTAAAAGAGTGACTTTTACTGCATCCTTATTTTCATCATAATGAACGGACGTATGAACGTTAAAGATATCAAGTATATTTTTCTCAGTCAGAATATTTTTTTTAATATCATTAAAAACAATTCTTCCGTTTTCCATTAAAACAACTTTATCGCTGTAATATCCGGCAAGATTAAGATCGTGTGAAACCGTAACGATAGTCAAATCGTTTTCTTCTTTCAACTTACTTAATATATTAAATATCGAAATTTGATGTTGTATGTCGAGATGGGCATTTGGTTCATCCAACAATAGAATTTCGGGCTTCTGAACAAGAGCCCTTGCAATAAAAGCACGTTGAGCTTCTCCACCTGAAACTTCATTTATTCCTTTGTTTTTTAAATCGGCAATTCCAACTGTTTCCAAAACATTGTCAACTATTTTGCGGTCTTTTTCAGTTTCAAAACCAAGCAATCCCAGGTAAGGTGTCCTGCCCATCATTACAATTTCGTAAACTGAAAACGGAAAAACAGAATAATTAGATTGTGAAACAAATCCAATTTTTTTGGCAAGCTCTTTCAATTCGTATTCAGAATAATCTTTATCACATAATTTAATAGTACCGATTTGAGGTTTATACAACCCTGAAATTATTTTGAGTAATGTGGATTTACCTGCTCCGTTTGGGCCTAATATAGAAACAAACTCGTGCTTAAGTAAATTGAGTGAAATATTATTAAGAAAAAATTGTTTATCTGTATTAATTGAATTGTAAGAATAAGTAATATTTTTTAATTCGATAATGCTCATATTAATTCAGCGATTTGACAAGTTGCATAATTCTACTGATTGTAATTTAGTATAAAAATAAATTATTTCTGTAAAGATAAACTTATTATTGCTATTTGAGATATTACAAAGCAAAAAAAAAGCTGCTACATTGTAACAGCTTTACGAATTCATTTATCGAATTTTGAAAAGTATGGGAATGGAAACCTGAACCTTAACCGCTTTACCACGTTGTTTCCCGGGTTTAAACCTTGTTTGTCTAACAGCCTTCATTGCTGCCTCATCACAACCTGCACCAATTCCTTTTATCAAAGTAACCTTAGTTACTCTTCCTGTTTCATCAACAAAAGCTTTTACAAAAACTCTACCTTGAACACCTGCTCTTCTTGCAATTTCAGGATAAACAATTTTTTTCTGAATTCCGGCAATGCCGCCAATCGGCTCTGGCATTTGTTCTACAGCAACAAAAAATACAACTTCGTCTTCCTTTTCCTCAACCGGCGGAGGCGGAGGCGGTGCAATATCAGCCTGCTGATCTATTTCAGTATCATTAATTTCAATATCATCCAAAACATCATCCGAAGGAGCTTCAATAGGGATTGGTGGTTTTGGTGGCGGTGGCGGTGCAGTTTCCTGCTTTGTTGCCTCAACGTCTTCTACATTTATAAGTTCCTGTGGACCGTCAATTTTAATTTTATCGTGCGAATTCCGCGGCATGTACTTAAAAGCCACAATTAAAACCGCCAACGAAATAATCAAGCCAATTTCAAACGTTCTTTGGTACTTTAATTTAAGATCGAATTTAGGATTTTTCTTCAGTGCCAATTTTTCCTCCAAAAAGAAATATTATTAACTTTAAGATAAAAAATGAGTTAATGTTTGTCAATGCCGAACTTTAGTTTTTACAGTAAATAATACAATTTTGTTCCAAGTATCAATTGTACAACTATTTTGAAACTATTTCTCATTTATTACGAAATATTGATAAATACGACAGAGCAATTCCAATCAGTCCACCGGCAAAATCAGCAACCCAGTCCAATACTTCGCAATATCTACCGGGAATAAGTATCTGATGAAGTTCATCAAGCAATCCATAAAATGAAATAATAAAAACTGCTGATAAAAAAGCGTATTCCTTAATCCGGTGAACTTTATTCTGCAGCTTGAAAGCTGAATAAAGAAAAAACCCCAGAATTAGATAGGCAAATAAATGCTCAAATTTATCGCTAATAGCAATTTTGGGCAAAGCCTTTGATGGAATACTTGTTGCAATAAATAAAACAATCCAATATAGTGCAAGTGGAATGTAGATAAACTTTTTTTTATGCTCTGATAAAATGCTATAATATCGGTTCAATTGAGTTCCTTAAAAACTTAATAGCTTGCGGTAAATTGGCAAATACACCATCAGCATCAATGCCAAATTCCGTTTCTGTTTGTAAAAGTAAATCCGCTGAAAGTGAATGCAAATATACTGCCGAAATAATTGAATTTTCAATTTCCCCCGATTGAGCAATAAATGACGAAACAATTCCTGTAAGAACATCTCCCATTCCAAATTTTGCCATTCCTGAATTTCCCACAGTATTTATTAATGCTTCTTTTTTCGGTGTGAAAATTATTGTTGGAGAACCTTTCAGAATTAAATTTGATTTAGTTTCAGCAACAAAATCCTTACCGTACTTCAATAAATCATTTTCTAATGCAAGTAATTCTACACCGATAAGATTTGCAAACTCCTGATGATGAGGAGTAAACACTTTGTTCTGCAAATTATAATTTTTGTACTCACCATTATTCAATGCATAAATTGCGTCGGCATCAATAACTATTTTTTTGTTTGGGAATTGTTTCAATATTTTTCTAACTGCTAAAACAGTTTCCTTGTTTCTTCCTAACCCGGGACCAATTGCAATAGTATCTGCCCATTTGATTCTTTGTTCAATTTCAGAAATATTTTTGACTTGAAGAATCCGTTTTTTATCATCGTTATATGAAAGAACAATCGCATCACTAACTTTTGTTTGAGCAAGCTCCTTCAATGAATTTGGAAAAGCCAGCAAACAGGCACCGGAACCACTTTTCATCACAGCATTTGTTGTAAAAATTGCAGCCCCCGGCAAATCACCGGAACCGGCTATTACAAGAACTTTTCCGGCGGAATATTTGTGCAGGTTATTTTTCTTAACAGGTAATCCCGCAAGTGCATCTTCAGGTTCAATTAAATAATCTTCAACTTCCAATTGACTAAAATAATCATCTCCGATTCCTATTGAGCCTTTAGTAACTTGGCCTGAACAAGGAATACCGTCTTGAAAAAACAGTCCTCTTTTTAATTCCGCCAACGTTACCGTTAAATCAGCATCAAAAGCATTTTCAGAACTTCCGGTATCAATATTTAATCCGGTTGGGACATCGATTGCAACTTTAATTGAATTGAATTGATTAATTTTTGATATTACAGAATTAAACGGCTCTCTTAAATTCCCCTTGCCCCCTGTCCCTAACAAACCATCAATAATTAAAGAACAATCTGATAATTTAGAAACATCTCTAATTGATTTGTAAAAATAAATTTCAGAACTTTTTACTGTCTGAACTAATTTATTCGTGATATTGAAGTTTAAGAGAGCATCTCCTTTAAAATCATTTTTATCACAAAATGAAAGTATCTTAACTCTGTAACCATGATTTATAAAATGCCTTGCAACTGTTAGAGCATCCCCGCCGTTATTGCCTTTACCGACTAACAGTCCGATTGGAGAAATATTTTCTATTTCCCCAAACGTGTTAAATATTGCATTGAAAATATTTATTGCTGCGTTTTCCATTAATACAATGCCGGGGATATTCAATTTTTCAATTGCATATTTATCAGCGTTTCTAACTTGCTCGGATATAAATAACGGAATCATTATTTTTTCCTATTCAAAGAAGAGTATTTCGTCATCAATTTTTTCAATTGAAAGAAAATGCTTTTCTAATGGCTTAATACTGATTATTTGATGTTGTTTAAAATCAAAAACATCCTCGCCTTTTTCAACAAGTACTAATTTAATAACATCATAATCGCGAATTTCCCTATTTAATTCAGGATAATCACAGAAATAAATTTCCGTAAAATTATCTCGAATACTGTATTTTGCACCGCTATCTTTTGAACTAAAATCCGTAATAATATCATCCTTAATTACCATCTTAAGTATATCTGCTGCAAACGGCAATAGCACTCTATTTCCGTAATAAAGACCATTCATTTTTTTTTCTAAAACCTCTGTTAATGTTTTCATATTATCCTCTCCCATAGAAAAATACTAACCAAACTATTGTAAATACCGGAATTAAAATTGGTATTGAATACTTAAACATATATGTAAAAAAACTCGGCATTTTTATACCGGCACGCTCTGTAATAGATTTAACCATAAAGTTGGGTCCATTGCCGATATAACTCATCGCACCAAAAAATACTGCTCCAATTGAAATTGCTCGCAAATAAAGAGCGTGTGCATCTTGAAATTGCACAACTTGATTCATCGAATCAACGTCCAAACTGAATTTTCCCATCGCAGCACTCAAAAAATTCATAAATGTTGGCGTATTATCTAAAAATCCCGACAATGACCCTGTTGACCAATAAAATACTCCTGCAGAAAGTTCATTACCGTAAACTTGAGCTTCGTGAGCAATTAACTGAAGTGCAGGAACCATTGTTACGAAGATACCTACAAATAAATATGCAACCTCACGAATAGGCTCGAATTCAAATTCGTTTTCCTTCAAAATCTCCTTATCAGCGTATCTATAAGATAAATACATTACGGAAAACATTATAATTTCCCGAAAACCGATTGGAAACGGTTTCAAATCAGGAACCCATTTCATTATACCGGGATCAACAAACACCGAAAGAAGAATAACACCGAGAAAAATTAGATTTTTATATCCCTTAAATTCAATTTTACCGGTATATTCCGTTGAAGTATCGTTCCCTGGATTTCGAGAATCAACTATATAAAATATTAATAAGATAACCAATACTGCAGGCAGCCAAATGAACCACATATGTTCAATAAACCAAAAGAATTCCACACCGCGTAAAAACCCAATAAATAAAGGCGGATCCCCTATCGGAGTTAATGCGCCACCGACATTACTAACCAAAAATATAAAAAATATTATGTGATAAGCCTTAATTCTGTTTCTGTTAATTTTAATAAAAGGACGAATAAGAAGCATGGAAGCTCCGGTAGTTCCAAAAACATTGGCAAGCAAAGCCCCGATAAAAAGTATTGCCACGTTAAGCATTGGTGTGGACTTTTTATCCACTTTAATCAGTATGCCGCCTGAAGCAACAAACAATGAGCCGAGAAGTGCGATAAATGAGATATACTCTGCTGAAGTATGTAATAAACTATGAGTATCGTGAAGAAATGCGGCATAATAAACAACAGTAATTAAACCTAATAATATTGCAATTTTAGGATAATGTTTTTCCCAAAAATGTTCATAAAAAAGTGGACCGGTTGCAATTGCAAGTAGTAGCACAACAAAAGGCAAAACCATTAAAGCTGAAGGCAGTTGATGCTCTGTACCAGCTTCTTGAATAGTAGTTGTAATAGCTGAAGTTGCTGCCGGTTCAGCAAAAAGCATTGAGCCCGCAGAAAATACTACGAGCATAAAAAACAAAATAACTCCGAGATTTTTTAATCGAAACATAAACGAACCGTAATTAGTATGTATATTTAGTTAATTAGAACTAACATTAAATTTTATTACAAACATCATTGAATAAGTAAAACCGTAGAAAACAAAACAATTGGAAACAACAATTCTCTCGCACAATAAATGCCATTTAATTGTCCATTATCAATTATAAATTATCAATTATTTTAAGGAGTATTTCTATAAATCATTCTTGCAAAAGGAATTGTTTCACGAACATGATCCAAACCGCAAATCCATGCAACTGTTCTTTCAAGTCCTAAACCAAATCCGGCATGCGGAACAGACCCGAAACGCCTCAAATCCAAATACCATTCAAAATATTTTTGAGGTAATTTATGTTCTTGGATTCTTTCCAATAAAATATCGAGATTATCTTCCCTTTGACTGCCGCCAATAATTTCGCCGTAGCCTTCCGGCGCCAAAACATCAACTGCAAGTGCAAGTTTTTCATCTTCCGGATCGCGTTTCATATAAAATGCTTTTACTTCCGCAGGATAACGATGCACCATTACAGGACTATCAAATTGATTTGAAATTATTGTTTCATCCGGCGCACCAAGATCGCCGCCCCATTCAAACTCAACACCGTTTTTATGAAGAATATCAACTGCTTCCGTGTAGGAAATTCTCGGAAACGGTCGTTTAACTTTTTCTAATTTGGAGATATCTCGATCTAAAATCTGTAATTCATGTACTCTATCTTTCAATACCATCTGAACAATATATTCCAAAAATTCTTCAGCCAAATTCATATCATCGTTCAAATCAAAAAATGCTACTTCCGGTTCTACCATCCAAAACTCTGTTAAATGCCTTCTCGTTTTTGATTTTTCTGCACGAAATGTCGGACCGAATGTGTAAACACGGTTTAACGCCATTGCACCTGCTTCTGCATAAAGTTGTCCCGACTGAGTTAAGTATGCACTTCCCAAATCGAAATACTCGGTTTCAAAAAGTGTAGAAGTTCCTTCTACCGCATTCGGAGTAATAATTGGCGGATCAAATAATGTAAAATCACGCTCGTCAAAAAAGTCGCGGATTGCTTTTGCAATTCTGTGACGAATTCTTAAAATTGCCCATTGCTTTTGCGAACGAATCCACAAATGCCTGTGATCCATTAAAAATTCAGGTCCGTGCTCTTTTGGAGTAATCGGATATTCATGAGCAATACTGATGACTTTAAGATCAATTGCATCCAATTCATAACCACCAACAGAACGCGACTCTTCTTTCACTTTTCCTGTTACTTCAAAAGTGGATTCTTGTCCCAAAGTATCTGCAAGAGAAAATACTTCCTCTGTAACATTTCCCTTGAATACAATACATTGTGCCAATCCGGTTCCGTCACGCATAATTAAAAATTTTACTTTACCGCTTGATCTTTTGTTATAAAGCCAACCTTTTAAGGTAACTTCTTCGCCTACGTGCTGTGATAAGTCTTTTATAAATGTCATTATTTGTTACTCTAAATTATTATTATTTAAAGTTGAAAAATAAAGAGAGGAAAATTAATATCAAAAGAAAAGAAAGAGTTGAGTAAGAATATTTTTATCAAATCACCATTCGTTAAAACAAAATCTAAAACCTTTTACGTTTTATAAAACCGACTCTCCAGTCGGTTTCTATGGCAGCATTAATTCATAATTATTTATCTGTTTTTTAACTTTTACTGCTCGTGGTAACAAAACAAACTGTCCATCGGACTCTGCGAGGAAAGTTTGTTTTACAACAATTTCAGAATAAAGTTAAATTAGAAAAAAAAGTTAATGTTTAATATGACTTAAAATATATTTGAATATTTGATACTCTATTCTTATTTTTTTAATAATTCCGCTATTCTACAATCAACTTTTTGGCAAACACTTTTTCAAAAAGTGATTTTCTTCTCTCTAAGCTCCAGATTTCAATTTCAGGAACAACATTCTTTATTTTTAACTTCATACGAATTGCATCATCTTCAATTGATGTTTCAACATCGAAAATTCTTTGTGTGTGTGTTCTATCCAACGAATCGGCGACTCTTAAAATTGCAGAAAGTAAATTTATTACATTTTTGGAAATGATGTCCATGTCAGCATAATCTTTGTGTGTTTCTTTTGGAAGGCTTTTTCTGTGATAGCGAGCAACATTGGCAATAATGCTAATTTCTCGTTCATTAAATCCCAACAGTTCACTGTTTTTAATAATGTACAAACTGTGGATATGATGTTGCGAATGTGCAATGTGATAACCAATATCGTGCAGCATTGCTGCATATTTCAAGTATTCCCTATGTTCGGAATTTAATCCATGAAGTGATTGCAAATCATCAAATATTTTACAGGCCAAAATTGCAGAATGTTTACAATGATTACGGTCGTAATTACACTTTTGTGAAAGATGACTTACACTTTCTTCACGAATATTTTGAAGTTCAGGGACTTCCCCTTTGTCAGAAAATTTCTGCATTGAATCAATAACAATTCCTTCTCGCAAGGACATTCCCGAAAGTACAAAAGATTTAACTTTCGTCAATTTTATTATTGAAGAAAGAATTATTACACCTGCTGAAATAATCTCTGCCCTTTTGGATTCAAGTCCAGGAATTTCTTTTCGCTCTTTCAAAGTTTGTTTTGATAAGATTAGTTTCTCAACTTCTAATAATTGTTTATCCGTTATTTCATAATTGTTCAATATTCTCGGTAACAGTTTGTTCGGATTATTCTTTGCGTAAATCATCAAACCGATTGCCATTGCCGTTCCTGATGAAGCAACAACTCTTTGAATTTCATGTTTATTAATTTCTTGTACAATCGGATAGACAATGCCCTCTGCCCATTTCCTACACTGCTCAACTTTGTTTTCATCAGCTATATCTTTGTCGAAGAACTTTTGTGTAAGCCTTACGGCGCCAAGTTTCAAGCTCATTGAATATTTGATTTCACCTTTTCGTCCAACTACAAATTCTGTGCTTCCGCCTCCGATATCAAAAGCTAATATTGTACTGTCAAATGCAGGTACAGCTTTAAGTACGCCAAGATAAATTAAACGAGCTTCCTCAAAACCGTTTACAATTTCAATGTCAATGCCGGTTTGTTCTTTAACTTGTTTAACAAACTCTTTCCTGTTTTTAGCCTCGCGTACAGCACTTGTAGCAACTGCTCTGATTTCGGCTTTGTGCACATCTGCGATTTCTTTAAATGTTTTTAGAGTTGCTATTCCTCTTTCCACAGCCTGTGCAGATAGATGCTTAATATCGCCACTGCTTCCCTCACCCAAACGCACTACTTCTTTGGTTTGATCGATAACATCAAAATTCCCATTCGATTTAATTTTAACCACAATTAAATGAAATGAGTTTGTGCCAATATCTATAGCTGCAAAATTTTTCATATATTATTTGATGATTGTACATCTTGTGTTCATGCATAAAATAATTCTATTATCGTACAATAGTCAGTTCACGATTAGTTGTACCAATTTGACAGATGTTATTTTAGAGTAATTTATCCTAATATTCTTTCGGCTAATTCAAGCACATCTTTTACCGAAACAGAATCAATATAATTTCCCTTTTTAAGCCAATATTTATTTCCACCAACCGGTGCCCAATTATTTGGATTTGTAGGACCAAAAATTGATATTTGCGGAGTATCTACCGCTCCGGCAACGTGCATAATTCCCGTATCATTTGTAATAAACAAGTTCGATTTTGAAATTAAAGCTGCAACTTCCGGTACTGTTTTATTCATAAACAATTTCGGCGAAATATCTATTTTTTCAAGCACTTCCGTTACGCTTTGCTTATCGGAATCAGTTCCGGTTAAATAAAATGATGCGTTCCACTTTTCAGAAATATCATTAATCAACTCAGCAAATTGTTCACTTCCCCATCTGTTTGGGATTTTACCTGCCCCAACATGCAAACCAATAATTAGTTGTCCATCTCCAATTCCATCATATAAATTTAGAAATTTATCAGCAACTTCCAAGTCAGATTTATCATAAGAGATTTCAGATTTAAGATTATCTGTTCTTATTCCAAGCGGCTTCAAAATGTCTTGCCCAAAATCCGCTACATTCCTTTCAGGCATATCACTCCAATTCATATTCACGGTTTTATTAAATATATAAGAATAATTATTTTCTTTCCCCTCTAACTCAGCCGGACCAATTTTTAATTTCGCATCCGATAATCCTGCAAGAATACAGCTTGTTTTAGAAATGGAAACAGTTACCGGAACAATGCAAAGATCATAATTATATTTTAAATATTTTGAAAAGTTAAAAACATAATCCGGATTAATTATTTTACCTTTGTCAAATATAAATAATCTATCCACAAATTGGTTTTTGCTTAATGCATAATAATTTTCGGGGCTTACGATTACAGAAATGGAAGAATGCGGATAGGCTTCTTTAATTGCACGGAATAAGGCTATACTTGCGAGTAAATCACCAAACTGATTGTGCTGACGAATAATTAAAATTCTTCCAATATCATTTAATGAATGCGTAGTCTTTCGATTTCTCTGTTTAGAAAAATAAAATCTAAGCAGTTTATCAATAATTGTAGTGGAAGACATTACGAATTTTCAGATGAATTTTCTTTTACGTTTTCACTCGGCGGTAAGTCTTCAAATTCGGCATCAATTATATCCGCTTTATCAATTTTGGTTGATTCATGTACTTCAGACTTAATATCAGTATCATTTTTTAAAGAGGATTTCATAATTTTTTTATAAAAACGAAACACTTTAAAAACAACATAGAAAAAAAAGAACCATATAATAGCTTTTATTAACACAATAATACCTTAAGAACCAGGAGTAAAATACTCAATGAATCCTCTATCCTTTCTAAAAATTTGGTTAAACAATTCGTCAAAATCTTTTTGTTTTTTCACAAAATCAATTTCAGTAGTATTTACAATTAACAATGGAGTGTTGTTATATTTGAAGAAAAAATCGTTGTACGCTTCACTCAATTCGGAGATATAACTTCTTGATAAATTGCGCTCAATTTTACGCCCTCGTCTTTTAATGTTCATCATCAGCCTATCGATACTTGACTGCAAATACACTACCAGATCAGGTTTAGGCAAGTCTCGTGCGAGCAAAGGGAAGATATTTTCGTAAAGTTTTAATTCTTCTCCATTTAGATTTAAATATGCAAATATTTTATCTTTTTCAAAAAAATAATCTGATACGATATAATCAGTAAATAAATCACCTTGGTTTAATCTCTTTTGTTGTTCATACCGGTTAATTAAAAAAAACATCTGCGTTTGAAACGCAAATCTTTTTCTATCGCCGTAAAATTTTTCCAAAAAAGGATTTTTTTCAAATTCCTCAAAAATATATTGCGAATCGAGTTTTTCAGCAAGTTTTTTCGCGAGTGATGATTTGCCCGCCCCGATAACTCCTTCAATCGCTATGTAATTTATTTCTTTCAAATTATGTTATACTTTTAATTTTATCCTTTTACCGGATTCGCTGTGATGACAATATTTTTAATAAATTCATCATTATATGTAAATACTCTACATTTAATAAACTAATTTAATAATTTTACTCGTTTAACACCAACAATATGATTTTTCAAATTAATTAAATAATCATTTGTTATAAACGTATCGGTTCCCGGCAAAAGGAAATCACCTTTTATTTCGTGGAGTGGTTTTAGCGCAAAATCTCTATTAATTAAATCTTTATGAGGCACAATTAATTTTTCACTTTCAAACAGTATTTCATTAAATAATAAAATATCAATATCTATTTCTCGAGGTCCCCAACGGAAACTTTCGGTTCTACCGATTTCCAATTCGGTGTTTTTTATAAATTTGTGAAACTCTTGCAAATTCATTGATGTATTTACTTCAATAGCTGCATTCAAATAATTTGCCTGTTCCTCCACGCCAAAAGGCAATGTTTCATAAATTGATGAATATTTTATAATTGAACACTTCAAATCTTGATTAAGCAACTCAACAGTTTGAATAATAAAATTTAGTTTATTCCCTTTGTTTGAACCAAGCCCTAGATAAACTTTATTTTTCATTTTTCTTTGTTACTTCTGCTTCTACATTATCAATAAGTCCGCCAATAGGCACACTATTTTTGCGAATGCGTACCGTGATTTTTTCAATTAAAGGAATTTCAAATAAAAGCTTATCGGCAATTTCAGTTGCAAGAGTTTCAATTAAATTAAATCTTTTTCGATGAACCAATTCATTAATTATTTTATAAACATCGACATAATTTACTGTTAATTTAAGGTTGTCGTGTTTTGCAGCATCGGAAAAATTAAAATGCATTTCCACATCGGCTTCAAATTTACCGCCGATGCTTTGCTCTTCTTTTAATGCACCGTGGTATGCATAAAATGCAGCATTTTTTATTCTTACAATACTCAAACCGTTTCCACTTTTTTCTTTTTACTAAAATATTTAATGAGACCTCGCAAATTAGCAAATAATATTCCTACAAGCACAAGAACACTGCCAATAAAATTCAGAAAAGACAAACGTTCACTAAGCAGCAAACCGCCTACAATCAGAGCAATAATCGGCGTAATAAAAGATGACAGCGATAAAATAACAACGTCAATTCTTTTCATTAACCAGTAGTAAGTTGTGAATGTAAATACAGTTCCAAACAAAGCAAGATAAACAACAGACAGTATTGCGGAAGTGTTGAAATCCCATTTCGTTCTATCCTCAAAAAGCAGACCGAAAAGAAGCATTGTAATTCCGGCAATTAGTAAAGGAATAAAATTCATCGAAAGTGAATGAAGATGATTTCCCCACTTTTTTATTACAACAGCAATGGCTCCCTGCAAAGCGGCACTGCAAACAACTGCAATCATTCCTATAATTAAATCACTTTTTGTAAAGGAAATTGAATCGGAAAATATTACTACAATACCACCGAAAGCCAACAAAACACCAAGCAATTTGAACATTCCTATTTTCTCATTTGGAAAAGCAAATCTTGAAAAGATGATTACAAAAAATGGAAAGACTCCGAACAAAACAGAAGTAAGCCCGGAACTAACATATTGTTCGCCCCAATAAACAAGACCAAACGGAATAACAAACGAGAAAAATCCCATTGAAATATATAAAATAATTGAAAGTCTATCTGTTTGTAAACGTGCACCGGAATATTTCATTATGGCAAAAATAAAAATAGAAGCTGTGGTAAAACGTAAACCTGCTGCAAATATTGGCGTAAGTGAGTTCAATCCTATACGAATTGCATACCAAGTCGTTCCCCACAATATAGAGATGAGTGTGTAACCAAGAATTATTTTGATATTTTCTTTATTCATAATCTGATAGTTATTTTTTTATTTCATAGCGATAACGCCAAATGCACGCCCTGATTTTTTACCTTCACGTCTGAACGATTGTAAAAACTTCTTGTCATAACTGCACAATGTAGATTTTTCAATATTTTTTTTGGAAACACCAAACTTCATAAGCATATCGTAATTTGCTTGCGAAACGTCAAGCAAAAATTTGTCCTCTCTAACTTTATAATATTTAGTATCGAATAATTCGGCAACTTCTGCCCCAACTTCATAATTCTTTTGAGAAATTGAAGGAGACAAATAAACCATAATATTTTCAGGTTTGCAATTAAATTCTTCGCCTAAAATATTTAATGTTTTGACAAGTATCTTTTTTACAGTCCCTCGCCAACCTGAGTGAACTCCGGCAATTACATTTTCCTTTTTATCATAAATAAATATTGCCGTACAATCCGCACTTGAAATTGCAAGCCCGAGATTTTTAACATTTGTTATCAACGCATCGCTTTCGCCGGCGTATCCACTTTTATCAACAGTTGTAACAATATCGCTGTGAATCTGCGATTCAGAGTCAAATAATACAGTTTTCAATATTAAATTGTTGTTGTAGAACAAACTTTCCTCGCAGAGTCCGGTGGACAGTTTGTTCCTGGTTAAATGT
>VAPK010657097.1_pt1 | contig 14571 bp, 15 predicted proteins | sample 3395031 | NCBI WGS metagenome assembly VAPK01 (sample SAMN08290443, study PRJNA428436) | hydrothermal vent metagenome | isolation source: Deep-sea hydrothermal vent chimney 1 | place: Pacific Ocean: Juan De Fuca Ridge
ATCTTTTATCTTTTATCTTTTATCTTTTATCTTTTATCTGTATTCCAGTCCCATTGCCTGACGCACTTCCACCATCGTCTGGCGCGCCACATCGCGAGCCCGTTCGCTGCCTTCATTGATGATCTTGCGTACCAAGCCCCGATCCTGCTCATACTCCTGGGCACGCTCACGAATAGGCGCAAGTTCGGCCTTGACCGCATCAATCACCGGCCCTTTGCAGTCGATACAACCAATTCCAGCACTGCTACAACCTGTTTTCACCCATTCCAGAGTATCCTCTGCCGAGTATACCTGATGCAGTTTCCACACCGGACATTTTTCAGGGTCGCCCGGATCGGTTCTGCGAACCCGTGCCGGATCAGTCGGCATGGTACGAATTTTTTGCTCGATAGCCTCGGGTTCTTCCCGTAATGATAAGGTATTTTTGTAAGATTTGGACATTTTTTGACCATCCAGCCCTGGCATTTTCGAAGCCGGCGTCAACAAGGCTTCCGGCTCCGGCAGAATAATGCGGCCACTGCCTTCCAGATAACCCAGCAGGCGTTCCTTGTCACTCAGCTTGATATTCTGCTGCGCAGTGATCAGAGCTTGGGCCGTAGCCAGAGCCTCCGAATCACCCTGCTCGGTGTATTTTTTTCGCAAGCTGTTATAAATCTTGGCATTTTTCTTGCCCATTTTCTTGATTGCCGCTTCTACCTTTTCTTCAAAACCGGGTTCACGACCATATAGATGATTAAAACGCCGTGCCACTTCACGCGTCATTTCTACATGCGCAACCTGATCCTCTCCTACCGGCACTAGCCCAGCTTTGTACATCAGAATATCGGCACTTTGCAGCAACGGATAGCCCAAAAACCCGTAGGTGGCCAGATCACGTTCTTTCAACTTTTCCTGCTGATCCTTGTAACTGGGCACCCGTTCCAGCCAGCCCAGCGGGGTAATCATGGATAGCAGCATATGCAACTCAGCATGTTCCGGCACCCGCGATTGAATAAACAGCGAGGCCGAACCGGGATTGACGCCCACCGCTAGCCAGTCGATAACCATTTCCCAAACGCTCTGTTCCAGAATCGCCACTTCTTCGTAGTGGGTGGTCAAGGCGTGCCAGTCGGCAACAAAGAAAAAACATTCGTACTTGTGCTGCAGTTTTAGCCAGTTTTTCAAAACGCCATGATAATGGCCTAGATGCAGTGCACCAGTAGGCCGCATGCCGGACAGCACACGATGCTGCGTATTCGCCAGGGTGTTCAATCCTCTCTCCTGAGATGGTTAATGGAATTTATGGGGGTAATTGGCAAGTGATGCCTGTTTTTGCTGCCAATTATACTGCAATCCGCCGCCTCTCTGTAGCGATCTTCATTTATTAAAAGAGAGTGTATTAAACGCAGAGGCGCAAAGGCACAGAGAAAAAATTATGTCACTGCTTACCCCGCAGATTGCAGAACCGTACCTATTCGTCATTCCGGCTAAAATCATGCCGAAATGACGGGTATCTGAAGGTATGAGCAGTTACAAAATTATAATAAACATCCGTCATGCGATGAAATCCGGCGCACCCATGCCATGTCGCAGAATTTCCGGCACCTCACCGGTCATGTCAACAACAGTGGTAGGGTCAATCCCGCAGTGGCCGCCATCGATGACCAGATCCACCTGATGTTCCAGCGTCTCACGAATTTCATAAGCATCAGTCATGGGCATATCCTCGCCGGGCAGAATCAGGGTGCTGCTCATTAGCGGTTCGTTCAGCTCCGCCAATAACATACGAACAATATGATTATCCGGTACGCGCAAGCCAATCGTGCGACGTTTAGGATGCATCAGACGACGCGGCACTTCGCGTGTACCTTTTAATATAAAGGTATAAGGGCCCGGTGTATGAGCATTGAGCAAACGGTAGGCACTATTGTCTACCTTGGCGTAGCTAGCAATTTCGGACAAGTCCCGGCACACCAGGGTAAAGTTATGTTTATCATCTACCTGGCGAATACGGCGAATACGATCCAGCGCCTTTTTATCGCCAAGGTGGCAACCCAGGGCGTAAGCCGAGTCGGTGGGATAAACGATAACGGCACCATTTCGAACCATTTCTACCGCCTGATGGATCAGGCGCTGCTGGGGGTTATCCGGATGGATCTGGAAATACTGGCTCATAACGCGAGGCTTGAGGAATCAGGCGCAAGCCTTAGCAGAGGGGAATCCCAGTCCGGACTTTCCCAGAGGGGAACACAGTTAGCCGGCATCATAGGCAATTTGCCCATATCCATATAAGGATTTTCCGGACCATGATAATCTGAACCGGCTGAGGCTAGCAGGCCAAAAGTACGGCACAACTGTGCCATGCGCTGAATTTCATCCCGGCTATGACTGCCAGAGACAACTTCCAGGGCACAGCCGCCCAGCGCCTGAAATTCACCTAGCAACTGGCGCAAGCGGGTAGCACTCAGACGGTAACGGGCTGGGTGAGCAATCACCGCCTGTCCCCCCGCATTGTGAATCCAGTTCAACGCCTCTTCCAGCGTGGCCCAGTCACCGGGCACATAACCAGGCTTGCCTTGCACCAGATAACGTTTGAAAACCTGTTTCATATCTTTGGCATAACCCTGTTCGATCAGAAAACGGGCAAAATGTACTCGGCCAATAATATTACCCTTGGCAAAACTACGTGCGCCTTGCAGTGCTCCCTCGATACCTTTTTTCGCCAAACGCCGAGCAATTTCCTCTGAACGCCACCGGCGAAATTCACAAAGCTCCTGCAAACCATTGAGTAATATGGGGTTGTCAATATCTAGATTGAGGCCGACAATATGAATAGTCTTGCTGCGGCTCCAGGTTACCGAAATTTCGGCACCGGCCACCAGCTGTAGATCCAGGTTGGCCGCTTCACGCTGCGCCTCCTTAATACCGTCGATATTATCGTGATCAGTCAAGGCCAGCACATCAATGTTACGTAGTTTTGCTAAACGTACGAGTTCCGCCGGGCACAGGCTGCCATCGGAAGCAGTAGAATGGGAATGTAAATCATACTGAATGGACATGGGTCGCGTAGTTTAGCCGATCAACAGCATAAGAGCATCGATTTTTGGAACTTCCTGAAAAAAACAGGGTCTTTGTTTGATACTCGATCAGGTTTGATTTTAATCTGAAGAATCTCGCTGGAAAACTGTGCCCGTCACGCTGTAGCTATGCTAGAGTGCCTGATTTAAAAAATGGATAGCATGCGGGAACCCATGTCAGATCTGGAAATGGATGCACAAACACTATCGCAGACGCTAAGTCGGGTAGCCGACTACGTGATTGAGGCGCGCAGCGAAGCCTTTACTGGGGGCAAAAATCACGAACCGGATCAACTGGATGCCGATATCGATCGGTTTCTTAAATTTATCGATCTGATCCACAAAGGCCAAGAATACCCGCTCCAGACTGCGGCTTCGACCCCGCAGACTGATCGGGATCTGATGGCCAATATTGGTCTGCAGGTTATTCACACCCTCAGTCACTGGGCTATCCACCTGCAACTGGAAAAAGCCGTGGGTGAGCTGGAAAAACTAACCCTGTGCGTGGCGCTCTGGTGCGCGCGTCAGCAATGCCAGCTTAGTACACTGACAGCACTGGTGGATGCCGTATCCGACTATGCTAATCGTCAATCTGAATCAGAAACTATGAGTGAGCTAACTTCGGTTGTAGGTGAAATCATCGACGCCATTGAACCAGACATAAAAGCTGATCGGGATAAGAGCGATCCTCATCGCCCCTGGCGGCTACTGAATGTCAATTACGGTATTATAGCTACCCGTAGTCTGGAGCCTGCGATAATGGAACAAGCCTATGAAAATATCATCCAACGCTTCCCCGATGATGCGGCCGAATTCTTCCGTGAAGGCATGGAACAAATGCAGATCATCGATTATCCAGATCATGTGCGCACTGTCATGGAAAAATATTATCATACGACCAATAATCCAACCTTACATTAACTCAACATACAATGATGAACCTGCCCTGCTATGAAGTTATTATTTGATTTTTTTCCTATCCTTCTATTTTTTATCGCCTACAAAATATTCGGTATTTACGCAGCCACAGCAGTCGCCATTGCCGCCGCCGTGCTTCAGAATATCGTCTTCTGGTTCCGTCAGCGACGCTTTGAAAACATGCATCTCATCACCCTGGCACTGATCACGGTGCTCGGTGGCGCCACCTTGATACTACAAGACAAAAGCTTCATCATGTGGAAGCCGACAGCGGTAAATTGGATGTTTGCCCTGGCCTTTATCGGCAGTCAGTTCTTTGGTGAGAAAACCCTGGTCGAACGTATGATGAGCCACGCTATCGAAATCCCTCAGCCAGCCTGGCTGCGACTGAATATAAGCTGGGTGATTTTCTTTATCGCCATGGGTTTCGCCAACCTTTATGTCGCTAATTTTTATTTTATTGCCGATGCCGCGCTGACTGCTGCAGCACATGCACCGGTAGAGGTCGATAACTGCGCGGCACAGTTCAGCGGCCAACTACTGGGCCTATGCCAGGCTAGCAAAGATGCCGAGGAACAATGGGTTAATTTTAAACTCTTTGGTATGATGGGGCTGACAATCCTATTTATGATTGGTCAGGCTTTTTATCTGGCTCGTCATATCAAGGATGAGGAAAAAACCGCCAGTCTGAAAGAGGCTGAACAAGAACAGGGAAGCTGATATGTGGTATGCCATTATCTCAGAAGATACAGAAAACTCGCTGGAAAAGCGCAAAGCAGCCCGCCCGGCGCATCTGCAACGTCTACAAACTTTGCAAGATCAGGCGCGCCTGCTAATAGCCGGACCACACCCAGCTATCGACAGCCCGGATCCCGGCCCCGCCGGTTTTACTGGATCGCTAGTAGTGGCCGAGTTTAACTCGCAGGCAGAAGCTCAACGCTGGGCCAAGGCCGACCCCTATTTTGAGGCCGGTGTTTATGCCCAGGTTATTGTCAAACCCTTTAACAAAGTCTTGCCCTGAACTCCTTTAACCTTCAATATTTTTAAAACAACTACACCAAGGATATCCTCAATCATGAATAAAAAACTCTCAGGTTTTCTTATTAGCGGGCTGATGCTGGCGGCCTCCTCGTGGGCTGTTGCAGGAAACACCGTTGCCTCGGTAAACGGCAAACCCATTAGTCAAAAGGACTATGATTTCTATCTGCAGCAGGCCATGCAACGTCGCGGTCAGAACAAGAGTCGCGGCGGCGTTAATCGTCAGGCCGTTATCAATGAACTGGTCAACCGTGAACTACTACACCAGGCTGCGATCAAGGAAAAAGTTGAGAATGACGACACCGTAGCCTTCCAGCTTAAGCAGCTTAAGATCGATGCGATGATCCAGGGGCTGATCAACAAACTATCAAAAGATAATCCGATTACGGACAAAGAACTCAAAAAAGAATATGACAAACGTATCGCAGGTGCCAAACTGACCGAATACAAGGCCCGCCATATTCTGCTGAAAACCGAAGAAGAAGCCAAAACTGTCATAGCGGAACTTGACAGCGGCGCAAAATTTGAAGATCTGGCGAAGAAAAAATCCACCGGCCCATCAGCAAAGGATGGCGGTGAATTGGGCTGGTTCAATCCATCACAAATGGTGCCCCCTTTCTCCCAGGCTATCGCTCAAATGAAAAAAGGCGAGTATTCCAAAAAACCGGTTAAAACCCAGTTCGGCTGGCATGTAATCAAACTGGAAGATATACGCAAGCGCACTCCACCCAAGTTTAAAGACATCAAAGCCCAGTTGCGTATGGTGCTTCGGAACCAGCGCATTCAGGAATACATCGTTAAATTGCGTAAAAAAGCAAAAATCAAGATTAAATAACAGAAAAATCTGACTCAAGCTCCCCACAACATGCACGCTGTGGAGAGCTTGAGCCTCAGTCAAGCCCACAGCCACCCCCCCCTTCGCCGAACGCCTCCCTCGCCCCAATATTCCACCTAGTCACAAGCATTGTACACCACGGGTACTCCTTCGGCCGCCCAGCCTATTCAGTTTTATCCTATTTCACGGCTATCCCGTACCCCCTCTCCCCTGCGGGGAGAGGGCTGGGGAGAGGGGATGGCTTCGATTTTGGCATGACCTAATTTCATATCTTCAATGACCTCGATTACGCTAAAGGTTCGCATGATCAGCAGCTTATTAAATATCACGACTATCTTAACGGGACAGCAGTGATCCTATTTTAAGCTTCTTTAAGTTTGATTTAAGATTTATGCTTTAGGCTTGAGGGTATAGAAAAGCAAAATCTTTTTAAGGAGCACACTGCCATGCCACAACCTGAAACGATCAAAATATGGGATCCTCTAGTACGCCTGTTTCACTGGTCACTGGTGCTGGCCTTTGCCATTGCCTATTTTACCGAAGAGGATTTACTCGACCTGCATGTCTGGGCGGGCTATGTCGTACTGGGACTAATCCTGTTCCGTATTTTTTGGGGCTTTGTCGGCCCACGCTATGCGCGATTCAAAAATTTTGTCTATTCCCGCGATGTTATTAAAGCCTACATCAAGGATATTTTTGCACTTCGGGCCAAACGCTATCTGGGACACAACCCCGCTGGCGGCGCCATGATCATTCTGCTAATTATCTGCTTGCTGCTCACCACTTTTAGCGGACTGGCTATTTACGGCATTGAAAAACACGCAGGACCACTGGCCCCCATGCTCGGCCACCTTGGTGGGTTCTGGAAAGATGCCGCCGAGGAAATTCACGAATTTTTTGCCAACTTCACCTTGATCCTGGTATTTGCCCACGTTGGCGGGGTGATATTTGAAAGTCGGCTGCATCACGAAAATCTGGTTAAAGCTATGTTTAATGGGTATAAAAAACGCAATACCCCGGATAGCAACGGAGAACATTGACATGAAAAGAAAATGGCTTTGGCTTTTGTATTTCTTTTCTCCTCCCCTGCTAGTACTAGCACCACAACTAGCACTAGCTGACAACGATCACGATCTAGCTCTGGAATTGAAACAAGCTGGCGACATTCTGCCGCTGGAGAAAATTTTGGGTAAAGCACAGCGGTTACATCCCGGGCATGTGCTGGAAGTTGAGTTGGAAAAGAAAAAACAACGCTATATCTACGAAATCGAGACCGTCGATACAAAAGGCAATGTCTGGGAAATGCGGTTTGATGCCAAAACGGCAGAACTATTAAATGCTAACCAAGAAAAGTGAAACTTCCCTATGCGATTGTTATTAATTGAAGATGATGCAGAACTGAGCGCCAACCTGAAAAAAAACCTTGAACGGGCGGGCTTTGCCGTTGATAGTGCCGATAATGGTATCGATGGTGAATTCCTCGGCAAAACTGAACCCTATGATCTTATCATTCTGGATCTGGGACTACCGCAACGCAACGGCCTTGAGGTATTAAAAAACTGGCGTCGTGCCGGACTCGGCATGCTAGTACTGATTCTTACCGCCCGCGACGAATGGCATGAACGCGTCGAAGGTTTCAAAACCGGTGCCGATGACTACCTTGGCAAACCTTTCCATGAGGAAGAACTGGTAGCGCGTATCAATGCTCTGATTCATCGTTCGAAACAACAACACTCCGGTTCCATTATTAAGACCGGAGAACTCATTCTGGATGAAGAATATCAAACTGTGAGTAATGGCAAGAACATAAAACTGGAACTTACCGGTACCGAGTTCAGACTACTGCGGTATTTTATGCTCAACCCAGGGAAAATTATTTCCAAAACCACCCTCACCGAACATGTCTATGATTATAATTCAGACAAAGACAGCAATGTAATCGAAGTTTACGTTAACAAACTACGGCAAAAACTGGGCAAACAACGAATTGAAACCCGTTGGGGCCAGGGCTATATATTTCGGGATGCTATATCGTGAAAGCCAACTCACTGCAACTACGGCTTGGCCTGAGCTTGTTGCTGAGTCTGATAGCGGTATTTATTATACTTTGGTTTTTAATCAGTCATTCCATTCGCAGCCTAACTGAAGACTATGCTCTTTCGCATCTACAACACGACACAGAAAGCCTTCTCGCCACGGTCCACTTTGACCAACAAAAAAGACCCCTGTTGGATAAAACTAAACTCAATCTTATTTACCAACGTCCATTTTCGGGACATTATTATCAGATCAACCAGGCAGGTATCCCCCAGCTGCGTTCCCGTTCGCTCTGGGATCAAGATCTGGAATTTGACACACCTATAAATGGACAAGCCATTAATCTGCACAGCACCGGTCCAGAACAACAACCCCTGCTTCTTTATGTAGCCAGTTACACCAAGTCTGGTGTCAGAATAACGATTGCTGTTGCCGAAGATCTATCTCCCATGGAACATGATGTAGAGCGTTTTCAGCATTATTTTGCGTTAACCGCATTGCTGGCTTTTTTGATTTTGCTCATATTACAACGCTGGTTATTGAAACGTAGCTTTCAACCACTTGAAAAATTGCAAGCTGAAGTACAAGAACTCGAACGAGGAGGCATTAACAAGCTCAGTCAAAATGTGCCGACTGAAATAAAACCATTGGTTGCCGAGGTCAATCTGCTGCTGTCACTGATGGCCGAACGCCTACAGCGTTCACGCCACACACTGGGCGATCTTGCGCACGCCCTGAAAACACCATTAACCTTGCTGCGACAACTGGCCAATGATGAAACTCTCTCAGACAATACCCACATAAAAAAAACACTATCCCAGCAAACCGATAAAATGTTGCGTTTAATTAACCACTCTCTCAAACGGGCCCGTCTCGCCGGTGAAGGTCCAGCTGGTAGCACTTTTTCTATTCACACTGATATCCCTGCTCTACTCGATACCCTTCAACACATGCACAAGGATAATGAATTCGAATTTATCCCCAGCGAATCTCTGCCTGACAGACTACCGCTGGATCGTGAAGATATGCTGGAACTCCTCGGCAACCTGCTGGACAATGCCGGAAAATGGGCCAGGCAACATATTCGTTTTACACTTAGCGTTAGTGAAAACATCCTCAGATGCACCATCGAAGATGATGGCCCCGGTGTCGACCAAAGTAATCTCAAACTGCTCACCCAACGCGGTCTGCGACTGGATGAAAGCGCGGATGGACACGGATTGGGGCTGGCTATTGTCAAAGACATCATTCACCAGTATTCAGGCAACATTCATTTTAGCCCGTCAGGCACAGCCGGAGGGCTACAGGTAAGCTTTGAAATTCCCCTCTCGAGCCGTGAGCATCACTGACATAACTCGCGGCAGAAAACCGCCCTGACTGTATCCCATATCTTCTGTCTCATCATACAGTTACCGGTCATTAGCCACCACTGCCTGTCACATTACTGTCACAGCTCACATCTAAAGTGTCATCTTAATGAAACACAAAAGGTGTGTATTAGACATGAAGGGCGACTGCAGTATTACAGACTGCCATTTTTCAAAATCTGGCTCATCAAGCCACAAGATCAACGGATGTTCCTCTATGAGCATGATCGATCTAATCAGTGTACTAGATCAAATAATTGATCAAAAAACCGTATTACCGGTTTTTCAACCTATTGTTAATATTCACCAACAAAATATTCACGGCTATGAATCACTCAGCCGAGGCCCATCAAACAGTCCCTTGCATAGCGCTCTGGCACTGTTCGATGTGGCTGAACGGGGCAATCGCCTGTGTGAGCTTGAGCTCCTCTGCCGACGGCTGGCACTGGCACAATTTGGCGAGCAGAACCTGCCTGGCAAAATTTTTCTCAACGCCAGCCCCATGACCCTGATGCAGACGGAAAATCATCCCGACAAAACTCTGCAGTTGCTGAAAGCCATTGGCGTGGCACCAGAGCGGGTTGTGATTGAATTAACTGAACGTCATCCTCTCGACGACTACGACATCATTCGCCAGGCCACACTCCACTACCGGGAAATGGGCTTTCAAATTGCTATTGATGACCTCGGAGCAGGCTATGCGGGGTTACGGCTATGGTCTGAGCTACGTCCCAACTACGTCAAGATTGATCGCCATTTTGTTCAGGGTATTCATGAAGACAAGGTCAAACAGGAGTTTGTCCATTCCATCCTGGATATTGCCAATAGCCTTGATTGCAAAGTCATCGCCGAAGGTATCGAGATTGTCGAAGAGTTTGAAGTCATCAGCGACATGGATATCGAATTTGGCCAGGGCTATTACATTGCCCGGCCAATGGCAACACCCGAGAAATTTGTCAGTCAGGAGATGTTCAGCCACCGCCAACGCAGGCAGTTTCTAACCCGGCCTGCCCGGCTATCCGAATCCGTTGCCTTACTGCTACGCGAAACCCCGAGTGTCAGGCCCAACGCTCGGGTAGAAGATGCAGTCGATATTTTTTATAGCAATAAGTCACTCATGACCCTGGCCGTAGTGGACGAGATGCAAAAACCAATAGGCCGGGTACGACGCAATATAGCCATGGAACTGTTCGTCAATCTATACGGCCGTTCACTATATGGCGACAAACCTATCAGCGAGTTTATGGAAAATAATGCGGTTGTCGTCGAAAAATCTATCAGTGTGGAACAGGCCAGTAAACTCATCACCGATAATACACGTTTTGAAATTGAGGATGATTTCATTATTGTGGACGAAGGCAAATTTGTCGGCATCGGCAAGGTAGTCGATCTGCTGAAAAAAATAACCGATTTGCAAATCCGCAATGCCCGCTATGCCAACCCGCTGACCCTATTACCCGGCAATGTACCCATCTATGAATTGATCGATCAATTGCTGGAGGAAGAGAAAACCTTCACCATCGCCTACTGCGATCTGGATAATTTTAAACCCTTTAATGACGTCTACGGCTATAACCAGGGCGACAAGGTGCTACGCAAGGTCGCCGAAATATTTACTGACCATGTCGATCCCACACAGGATTTTGTCGGCCACGTCGGCGGCGATGATTTTATTCTAATCTTTTGCAGTGAAGACTGGCAGATGCGTTGTGAACAAATTCTCACGGTCTTTAGCCACGAAGTGCTTAGTTTTTATTCGACCAATGACCAAAAACAGGGTGGCATTCTGGCCCGTGACCGGCAGGGACAAGAACAATTGTTTTCAGTCCTCAGCCTCTCGATCGGCTCAACGCGACCGGATCTCAAACGTTGCCAGTCACATCATGATGTCGCTGCATTGGCCTCAGAAGCCAAACGGCAAGCGAAACTTCAAAAAGGAAACAGCCTGTTTCTGGATCGGCGTAGCGGCCCGGATACGCATGATGAGAACATAGACGATCAGATTAAACGAGCCTGACTTTTTGCTGCCGCAGCAGACTAAAAAATTGGCGGAGAAGGAGGGATTCGAACCCTCGGAAGGCTCGCGCCTTCACTTGATTTCGAGTCAAGCCCATTCGGCCACTCTGGCACCTCTCCTGGGATGATAATCGCTTATATATCAATAAGTTAATTATTAACTACTGTGGCAACTTTGTCAAAAGCTTTCGCCCGGCAGTATAAGTGAAAACGGCCTTCCAAACCTGGTTTTATTTATCTGGAATATAGATCGCAGTCCGTTCCAGATCTTCGTCCTGTTCGTTATCAAAGACAAACATATGCTTACCAACCTGGATGGTATCGCCATGCTTGAGCCGCACTCGTTTGATTTTCTCGTCATTAACCCGGGTGCCGTTGGTACTGCCCAGATCCTCGATATAGATGTCCTTGATAGATTCCAGGTAGGCACTGGCTTCGATTGTGATACAGGCATGCTGGCCACTAATGGCAGGATCATCCAGTTGAATATCATTGCCGGATAGACGCCCCATTGAGACTCGTTGACCTTCGAGCTTATAGCTACTCAAGGTCACCCCCTCATACTTCAATAACAGCTTTGCCAAGCCAGCTCTCCCTGTTAGCAGTTATCTGCGTTATTCTGCAACTGCAGTAAAGCACATGGTATTGCCTGCCACCTCAAGTATATCTCCATCATTCAAAGGAACACTGGCTGCTGACATGGGTTCACCATTGATGCGCGGATTGGCAGAATGATCCCCTGTGCCACCCATGGGCATCATATAATAAGATGTGCCGCGCCGGGCAATGACTGCAACCTGGCCGCCAGGCTTGCCTAGCGTGGTATAGGAGCGGGATAATTTAATGGTTTTACCCTTGTTCGGCCCCTGGATCACCTTGACCACATAACCATTTTTGCCCATTTCCGGTTCCGGCGTAACCTGGTTGGGTGACAACACCACGGTGCTATCGAAGCTGTTGGCCCTTTCATCCACGAACTTGAGTTCATGCCGACCAATGCGCACAATATCACCATGTTCAAGCTGTCGTTTACTGACTTTCTTGCCATTGAGCAGCACCCCATTGGTGCTGTTTAAATCTTCAATATAGATATTCTGTATCAATAGAAGAGCGGCATGTTCACCGCTCACCGTTGGATCATCCAGTTGAATATTATTCTGTGGCTTGCGACCAATAGTGGTGCGCTCTTTATCCAGAATATATTCCCGGACTATCGTTCCTTCATGCATTAATATCATTTTCGCCATGATATAACCTTATAATATCCTTAAAATTTACTCATCAAGACCCTGGCTATCAGAGAACGCTTTCAGCCTGGCTACCAGCACGGTCGATATATTATCCTTGCCGCCCTTTTCATTGGCGCTGGAGACCAGCGAGGTGACGATGGACTCCAGTGCGCTGGCAGAATAACCGTCCGCATAACTATGTTGTTTAAAAATACCAGCAATCTCGTCATCTGTCACCAGATCGGTCAAACCATCGGAACAGAGTAAATAAAGATCATTGATACGGCAGTCGTCTTCTATCACATCGACTTCGACTGTATCAGCGATGCCTAACGCACGAGTGATGAGGTTGCGGCTAGCCGATGTCATGGCTTCTTCCTCGCTGATATAACCGTTGTCAACCATCTCCTGCACCAGAGAATGATCGGTGGTCATCTGGGACAATGTTGCATCCCGATAACGATAAATGCGTGAATCGCCTACATGACCAAAAATCACGGAATTATCATAGAACAGTGATAGCACAATGGTAGTACCCATGCCGGCACATTCCTGACGTTCCAGTGCCACCTGGACAATTTCACTGTTAGCATACTGTATTGCTTCATCGACAGCGGCATGGCGATCCACCGCTTTTTCAATATCCGGAATCAAGACTCCACGCAGGGAGTCAATGATACAGTTAACCGCCAACTCACTGGCGACTTCCCCGGCATTGTGTCCACCCATGCCATCGGCCAGCAAAACCAGCCCCAGATTTTCATCCCAGGCAATCTTGTCTTCATTATGTCCACGCACCAGGCCAACATCCGATAGCCCGTGAATGATCAACTTTGCGTTGTCACTTATCACTGCTGGTTTCCATTGTTACTTTTTTCTTGTTCTTTACGTTCATTCTATCCCGGCAGCGTATCAGTGCTTTGGCAAATTGTGAACCGGTTTGGAAACGCCGCTCGCTATCCTTGTGCAGAGCCTTGTTGATAATCTGGCTAACACAGGAAGGCAGATCGGGCTTGAACATACGGATGTCTGGATGCTTCTCATTGGTGATCTTATACATCAAGCTGGCCAGCGAATCAGCTACAAAAGGCAACTCTCCGGTCAGCATTTGATAAAAAGTAACCCCCAGAGAGAATAAATCGGAACGTCCATCGACCTTTTTTCCCGCCAGTTGTTCTGGCGACATATAAGATGGGCTGCCCAAGATGGTGCCGGTCCGGGTCCGGCTGACATCGGTGAGACAAGCGACGCCAAAATCGGTCACGGTAATATGTTTCTCTTCACGGTGATAAATAAGATTAGCCGGTTTGATATCACGGTGCACCACCCGCCGTTCATGTGCATATTCAAGCGCACCGGCAACCTCAACCATAATAGCAAACACTTCCGTTGGTGGAAGCAGTTTATCTGGCTTGCTGTATTCCAGCAGGTTGGCACCTTTCAGGTAGTCCATCGCGATATAGGACAGGTCCTGATCCTCGCCCACATCGTAGATGGTGACAATGTTTGGGTGTTTCATTCGGCCCGCCGTTTCTGCTTCGCGGAAGAATCGTTTTTTGACATCATCCAGGCGATCGGCTTCAAACTCCTGTCCCAAACTCATGGTCTTGATTGCTACCGTGCGACCAATTTTGGGATCATGTCCCAGATAGACCATGCCCATCGCACCACGACCCAGTTCCCGATCAATTTTATAACGTCCAAGCATGGGTTTTTCCACGCCCTGGCTATTGATCATCATGGTTGCATCGACAGTATTGGCCGCCATCGAGCTACCATTACCCAGGATCTGGTTGGCCACTTGCTGGTTTCGATTCAGGCGCTCATGCACATCGTTGTAGTTGGCTTCATAAGTACTAATATACTTGAAAGCTGTCACCGCTTTGTTGAACTGACGCTTGCGTTCATAATCCAGTCCCAGATTATACAACTTGCTCAACAACGACTTATCCAGACTGCAACTGCGGTATTTTTCAAACGCCGCATCCAACTGACCCTGCTGGTGTAAAAACTGACCCAAGGCCTGGTTGGCATCGGATAGTTCGTCATGAATATGCTTCAATCGACCTTCAATC
>VAPK010774258.1_pt1 | contig 14564 bp, 13 predicted proteins | sample 3395031 | NCBI WGS metagenome assembly VAPK01 (sample SAMN08290443, study PRJNA428436) | hydrothermal vent metagenome | isolation source: Deep-sea hydrothermal vent chimney 1 | place: Pacific Ocean: Juan De Fuca Ridge
GAAATTTTTCTGAAAAGAAAAATTTCCTAAAAAAGAGTGGCTCGAACCCACTTCTCCAAGATAAAAAAGTTCTTTATTTCCCACGCAAAGCGTGGAAAATCGTTTGGGGGCATGACTTTGGCGCCCTTCGGGCGCCTTCTGCGTCCGCCTTTGGCGGACACCAAGTTTGGCAAAACACCGAACTTGAAAACCTACTGCCAGACTAGGACTCGAACCTAGATTGACCGGACCAGAACCGGCCGTCCTACCATTAGACGATCTGGCAATGTATCTTTTGTACATTACATTTTCACCTTCTACAAGCACTCAACCTTTATCTGCGGACTGCGATTTATTACCAATCGCTATGCTCTTGGATAAATTGGGAGCATTAGACAATCTGGCAATGGTGTGATTTTAGCAGATTTTAACTTATTTTACCAGTATAATGCTTGACTTTAAGGTACTTTTATGCTATCATTTTAGTAGCATTTTCGTACATTAACAGGAGAATTTTCAATGGAAAAAATTATATTTTTACTTATCTTTGTGTTCCCTTTTTCTATCGCTATGGCAAATGAAAAATTAAAGCAGGCAAAGGCAGATGAAGCAGTTGCCAAGTATGGCTGTATTGTAGAAAAATACGTGCTTCATTTCGGAGCAGTGGTGTCTCCAAGTTACATAGTTGCCGGCATTCTTCAAGAAAGCACAAACAACACAGAAGCTGTCAGCACAAGTAACGCAAAAGGCCTTTTGCAAATAATTGCATCGAGAGCACTTGCTCAAGTGCGATTATCATTCCCTGGTGAACACTTCAGTGATGACTTATTCAACCCTCAGGAAAATATAAAAATCGCGGTTGCTTATTACACATACCTTGCAGTAATTTACAAAAAAGGTACAGTGTACAACTATCCAGAAGCGCAAGCTATTGGATACAACGAAGGCCCCTCAAGAGGAGAAGCAATTGTTGCAGGAAATCCTTTTGAACATGAATACGTTAAAGGAATGTCTGACTGGCTCAGTTATCTTCCTACCGTAGTTTGTAATCCTCATCGAGATATCTAAATCAGACATCTCAAAGCCCGTTTTGCTTTCGCAAAACGGGCTTTTTATTTTTTCTATTTACGGTATTGACATTATCCCCTCTTAGCGATATTATCTAATCATCACCAACGGAAAAGTCGCCCCATAAGGTTTCGTCCTTATGGGGTCTTTTCTTTTTTATATTCTAATTTATTCTTAAGATTGTTCATGTACCTTAGGTATGGTCTGAATATCTTAATCTTAAATAAGGCAGAAAACTTGAGTTGATTTGGAATAATAATCACTTTAAGTTTTTCTTCCCCAAGAAGATATTTCACCAAACAGTGAAAATCTCCATCACCTGTCACAATTATCGCCTTATCGTAATTAGGATACTCAATCATTGACTGCAACACTAGCTCTGCATCACAATTTCCTTTTGTTTTTCCATCTTTGTATACTAAAGTCGGTTTAAAAATACAAAGATATCCAGCCTCTTGTAAAAATTTATATAAATCTTCGTTCCCATCTACATATCCAATAAACAAAAAAGCTTTTGACACACCATATTTATCTAAAAGATACTTACGGAAACGCGTAAAATCCAATTTCCAACCAAGAGATTGAATACTTAAGTTTAAGTTTTGACTATCAATAAATGCGTAATTGTTCTCTTTGTCCGTCATGTATTACTTCTTCCCTAGTTTTATTCCCGCTTTTAAAAATGCAGTGAAAATTGGGTGCGGTGAAACTGGGCGCGATTGGAATTCTGGATGAAACTGAGTGGCGAGGAAGAACGGATGTTTATCACGAGGAAGCTCCACTATCTCCATCAGTGTTCCGTCTGGAGATCTACCTGAGAACACAAGTCCGGCTTCTTCTATTTGTTTGATGTATACAGGATTAACTTCATAACGGTGGCGGTGGCGCTCAGAGATAGTGTCTTGTCCATATGCACCGTGCGCGATAGTCCCCTTTATTAAATTTGCAGGATATGACCCAAGTCGCATACTTCCTCCGTAGTCTTTTTTCAAAAGCTTCTTTTTTTGATCGGGCATTATATCTATTACTAAGTGCTCTGGATTAGGATTTATTTCAGCAGTATTTGCATCTTTAAATCCCAAAACATTGCGGGCAAACTCTATCACGAGAAGTTGCATACCATAACACAGCCCAAGATATGGAATATTATTCTCTCGTGCGTATTTTATAACATTAAGCTTTCCTTCAATCCCCCTCTCTCCAAAACCACCAGGAACAAGAATCCCATCAAATTTTGAAAGTTTTTTGAGACTAGCACCACCTTTCTCAAAATCCACCGCACTAAGCCATGTAAGATTTGGCTTCCTCCCTAGCTGGTATGCAGAATGTTTGATTGCCTCGATAACAGAAATATAGGCATCAGTAAGAACAAAATCCCCCGTATCAAAATACTTTCCAACAATAGCAATATTTATCTCTCCTTTTGCAGTCTTTGACTTTGCCACAAAACGCTTCCACTGCGTTAGGTCTGCTTCTTTGTTTTTTGCCTTGAGGTTTAACTTTGAAAGCATCTTGTCGCCGAGTTTCCCTCTTTCAAAATTAATAGGGACATCATAAATACTCTCAACATCAGGCGCAGAAATCACATCATCAGGAATGATATTACAAAAGACTGCAATCTTCTCGCGTCGTTTTTTATCTAATGGCTTTTCACTTCGTGCGATTATAAAATCAGGCTGTATTCCTGTGCCATTTAATAAACGTACGGCGTGTTGTGTTGGTTTTGTTTTCATCTCTCCAACTTTTGAAGGAATAGGCAAGTAGCTCACCATCATAAATAAAACACTTTCGGGATCTTTGATATGTAACATACGTGCTGCTTCCAGAAATAGAATGTTTTCATACTCTCCCACTGTTCCACCAATCTCAATTACAGTTACGTCGGCATCGGCCTTATCACTCGCTTTTTCAATTCTTTTGATTATTTCAAGAGGGATATGTGGTACTACTTGTACACACTTCCCTTTATATTCAAGGTTACGCTCCCTTTGTATTACTGTCTGATATACCCGCCCTGTGGTCATGTAATTATCCGTCGGGATTGTGATATTTAGAAATCGTTCATAATTCCCCATATCCTGATCTGTTTCGTCACCATCCGCTAATACAAAAACCTCGCCATGCTCGGTTGGATTCATTGTGCCTGCATCGATATTCACATAAGGATCTATCTTCATTGCAGTAACGGTAAGTCCACGGGATTGAAGTATTTTTGCAACGGAAGATGTTGTTACACCTTTCCCAACTCCGGAAATTACACCACCAACTACAAAAATATATTTGTGAACTTTTTTACTCATTTATATTATATTTTTAAATATCGCCTTACTGCCAAAAAGCTTGATGTCGCGCCGAGGACGACTCCAGACAACAAAAGTATTACAAATATTTGATTGAAATTGGTAACATAGTATTTAAACAGATCAATACCACCATAAAATTCTCCTGTTGCATTTTTAAGCCATGAGGTAAGCGGATAAAAGAGAGCCGTCGCAAGAAGCGCTGCGACCACACCATAGATAACCCCCTGTACCACAAACGGACCACGAACATACTTATTACCCGCCCCAACAAGCTTCATTACACTAATCTCTTCACGAGATATGTATATAACTAGCCTAAGAGTATTGAGGGTAATAAACACCGATACAAGAACCAACACCACCGTAATTATAAATCCAAATTTTTCTACCCCATTAATTATTTTTGACAATCGATCGATAACGACCTTGTTGTCATTATAATTTACTTTATTCACTATTCCGACTCCATTTGCCGAAAGCACAGCACTCTCTTTCAAAAAATTAGCTATATTTTCATACTGAGATGTATCATTTGCTTTTATGTTGAGTACGGCGGGTAGTGGATTTTCATCCAATTCACTTAAGACATCGAGAGTGTCTTGACTATTTTCATTGCGTTTGCGGAAATCTTCCAATCTTTGTTCTCTTGAAATATAATCAACATTTTTTACTTCGGAAAGCATTTCTAAAGAACTTTTTAGTGTTAAAATGTCATCTTCGGAAGCATCAAGATTGAAGTGAATATTTATATCGATTTTATCCTGAACAGTCGCAAGTGTAGACTGAAGGAATGCACCCATTAATATTGTTGAACCTATCATGGAAAGAGCAACCACCATCGCCAATATGGCGGACATAGAAACAAGCCCACTTCTCCAAAAGTTTACAAAACCTGATTTAATTATTCTTTTTGTGTCTGTCCAAAGCATAATTTATTTTTTATAAAACGTATCTACCATTTGAGTCGTCTCTTACTATACGACCCCCGTCCATTGTTATAACTCTTTTACCGAGTGAATCTATCACTCCTTTATTGTGTGTTGTTAAAAGTATTGTCGTACCCATATCATTTATCTTTTTCAATATCTGAACAATGTCATATGTGTTTATTGGGTCAAGATTACCGGTTGGCTCATCTGCTATTATTATGTCCGGTTGGTTTATTATAGCACGAGCAATGGCAACACGTTGACGCTCCCCTCCGGAAAGTTCATGCGGAAAGTTCCACATTTTGTGCCCCAAATCAACAAGCTCAAGCGCGTGTGGTACATCTGATGCTATTTCCTCATCACCCCTTCCTGCAACCTCCATAGCAAAAGACAGATTTTCGTATGCTGTTTTATTCGGCAAAAGTTTAAAATCCTGAAAAATTGTCCCTATTTTTCTTCTTAATTTTGAAATTTCTTTATATTTAAGAGAATGAATATCCGTTGATTCAAAAAAGACAGCCCCCGATGTGGGCTTTTCTTCTGCAAGCAAAAGTTTAAGAAGCGTTGTCTTCCCCGCGCCTGAATGCCCAACAATAGAAAGAAACTCACCAGGTTCAACTGAGAGATTTACATCTTCAAGCGCTATGGAATTATCTGAATATATTTTTGAAACTTTATCAAAATAGATCATGGTTTAGTAAATAGTTTGTAGTTAATTTAAATTACAATTCTTTTTCAGCTTCTATAAATTCATCTATCTCTCCTTTCTCTAAGACAGCATCTATATCACGAACTTCAACATTTGTACGATGATCTTTTACCATTTTATACGGATGTAGAACGTATGAACGTATTTGATTGCCCCATTGTATTTCTGTGGTCTTGCTTATATACATCTCTCCTTCTTTTTCTTTCCTTTCATCCTCTCTAAGTTTAAATAACTTTCCTTTAAGTAGTGCTAGTGCTTGTTCTCTATTCTGTGCCTGCGACCGCTCTGAATCAGAATGTGCTGACAAATTTGTAGGTATATGTACAATCCTTACGGCAGTCTCTCTCTTGTTTACGTTCTGTCCACCAGGACCAGAAGAACGACTAAACTCGATCCTCAGATCATCCGGTAATATTTCCACTTCGTCTCCTTTTTTAAACTTCGGCACCACCTCTACAAGAGCAAATGATGTATGACGCAGTTTTTTTGCGTTAAATGGAGATATGCGAACCAAGCGATGTACCCCTGATTCATTCTTTAGTGTACCATAAACACCTTTACCTTGTATTTCAAATGTTATATTGCGATATCCTCCGTGGTTGTTTTCATTCTTGTGTACTAGATATGTATCCCACCCACGATTATCTACATATTCAATGTACATATTATATAGAATCCTAGCGAAATCCTCGGCATCGTCTCCCCCAGCACCTGCAAGAATTGTCATCACGGCATTCCCTTTATCGTACTTACCAGCGCCAGAAAGTTTATCTTTCAACTCTCCTATTTCTTTTATCACCCCTTGTGCTTTAGTTTTATCAGACCAAAAATCCGTTGATTCCATTCTATGCTCAAGCTCCTCGATCCGCTCTTTGATATCTTCCATAAAGAGATTATATCAAAAATTGGGTACAATTTCAAAAAACCAACATAAACAGCACATTAAAACCTTTCGATATATCGAAAGGTTTTAATGTGCTGTTTATGTTGGTTTTTATCCAATTGAGCTAGAGCGGCGATATATATCCATTACTCTGCATCAAACAAACAGTCATCGTACAGATCCATACCAAATGAATCACGCACGAAATCTGTGAATTTTTTAACTGAATTATCAATAGCTGACTCTGACAGTTCCCACGCAACATGACTCTGCCACCATATCGAAAACTCACAAAACGCAAAATCGGTGCTGATGAGGTCATATCTAACAAAACCGAGGAATAACGCTCTTTGCAGAAAAAGCTCCGCGATACGAATATGCCTAATAACCGTCTTCTGTTTGAACTGTGTTTCTAAAAACTTTTCATATGCCGGCAATAACTCTTTCTCTATTTGCTTTTTGAAAGGCTCCTGTTCTTTTTCCATTTTAGCAAGCATCTTTTTAAATTCACTCTCACTCATCTGTGCACCACCAACACGTACGCGCATATTCGAATTGTCTTTTACAGGACTTGGGTCGTTATCCTGCGCCTCTTTCACCATATCGTATGGCGACTTGCCATCAAGTCCCTTGTGTGGAAGATAATTCCAAAAATCAGACCATATTTTTAACACCTCATTAAATTCATCTACGGATAAATTCTTCTTGGAAAAATGAGTTAACATTTTTGTCAGCAATCTATTATTATCTTCAATAGGACAGTTAAAAACTTCGTTTTCCAGCTCGTCAACATCCAACTTTTTATCAAGTTTATATTTTCGCAGAAGCTCCTTTAGAGCGCGCGCCACTTCTTTTTTGCTTTTTTTCTCCAACATAATTTTACTAACTAAACAATTTCAGGTTTATTTTTTGATTTTTAATAATGTTCCCAATATCTTGTTTGCTGAAATATACTTTCCCCTTGTACTTTATTTTTTCAAGCACGCCTGTTCTAATCAAAGTATCAATTTTGCCGGCAGTTAAGATTTTATTCTTTATTAAGTTCACTTTAGAAATATGATCTTTTTCAAAATCGCTCATCTGTTGCTTCAGAAACTCCTTTTTAGTAATAGGTACGGAAATCTTTATTGTTTTGTTATATTTTGATCTTGCTTTTGCCATTTCTAAATTTTAACACATATTTTCATAAGCAGTATTTCAGAACAGCTTGAGTCGCCAAGTGTAAAAAGCTTATTTTACACTCCCAATGAATGGCTCAGCCGGCTGAGCCATTCATTGGGAGTGCCTATTTGGGGGTATAAAACACATTTTGTCCGATTACGCCGTGTTGTGTCAGTTTCCCCTCCTTTTCCAGCTCATCCAGATACCGCTCCGCGGTGGCATCTGATACACCGAGGATTTTCTCAACATCTCCATTCTTCACTTTTCCATTTTTTCGCACAAAAGCAAGCACCTTGTCTTTATTTTCTTGCTTTTTCCTGCTCTGTCCAGGGATAGGTATTTTGTTTCGCTGTGCAAAATATGCTCCAAGCACAATTCCAGCGACAGCGACAATAATTAAAATTAAGTAGTTCATTTTTGTTTTCTAGAAAGGAATTTCTTTAGGGTCAACATCTTCGCTATCATCGGGAATATCAGGAGTCTCAATTACTTCATCTTCCTCAAGGTCTTGTTTAACTTTTTCAAATTCATTTTCTAATTTTTTAAGTTGCTTCCTGCTTTCTTTAATCAGAACAGCGCCTTCTTTGACCTTTTCAAGTCCTGTCTCAACATCTGCTTCTTCCTGCGTGTCAAACCAATCAACAATCTCTTGAAGTTTTTTTAATGAGTCTTTTAGTTTTGGTTTTTCTTCTGTTGCCATTATTTTAATGCTCTTAATTACGAAAAGGCTCCGTCGTGAGATTTCACAGAGCAAAGCAATTTGTGCAAAAACGAATTTTATCGTAGCAACGCTACCTAAAATGAGTTTTTTGTGCAAATTGCAAAGCTCTGGGGAATCGCAACAGGAGTGAGTTTTGTGATTGAGAGGTCTAGTCTTATCAACTTATAATATCTTCTATCTTAGACTTTATTTTACCATCAGAAATTTGAATATCAATCTCTTCTCCAATTTTAATTTGCTTTATACTTTTTAATATCTTGCCACGAAATGACACTATGCTATACCCGAGCTTAAGCTGTCTTGTTGGATTAAAAATTTTTAATTCTTTTTCTCTGTTATCCAAAGCGCTATCAGTCATCTCTAGCCATATTTTTATGTTATTTGAAAGAGTATCAGCATAAACATCAATGCTTTTCATCGCTTCTTTAATTTTATATCCAATTCCCGACAAAGACTCTTTAACGCTATATCTAAGTTTTTCAAATTTCTTAAAAATTAAGTCAAATTGTTTATTAAGTTTTACTGAAGATATCTCCAGATAACCACTTGCTCTAATTAATATATTCTGATACCCCTGTAAAATATCCATTTTAATAGAATCAAAACGATCTATGCTTGAAAGTATTTTTTGATATTTATAAAAAATATCTTTTTCAAATAGAGATACGCTACTCAAAGCTTTGTCCCACGACTCATCAAGAATACTCGTTACTGCGGTTGGGGTAGAAACAGCTTTATCGGCAACCAGCGACACAAGTGAAACATCTTTATCGTGTCCAATTCCACAAATTACCGGTATTTTAAATTCAGCTATTTTCCTAACCAAAGCCTCGTTGTTAAAAGCTTGCAAGCTTTCCAAGCTTCCACCTCCTCGGATGATTACTAAAACATCAATATCTTTGTCTTTAAAATAATCAACAGCAGATATTAAATTACGAACTGCGATTTTTCCCTCAACCCGCGAATTCATAAATTTAATATCATATCCATGCTTGCCAAGGTTGCTCAGAAAATCATTGATAACCGCCCCAGTCTCTGATGTAATCAGACCAATTTTTTCAGAAAATTCCGGAATCTCTTTCTTGGCTTCAATATCAAACAGCCCTTCTTTTTCAAGCATTTTCTTCAGTTTGTCGTAAGCTTTCTTGAGTACACCCTCACCAACTAATTCCACAGACAAAGTTTTGAAAGACAAGCGCCCTGAAGGCTTCCATATATCAGGCATACCGCCCAGTACAACCTCCATCCCTATTTCAAAATCGATTCCATTCAATTCATAATCACTTTTCCATATAAGACAGCTTATAATGCTTTCATCTTCAGAATCTTTTAGTGTGAAATAAACCACCCTATCCCTAATATCCAAACTGCTTATCTCCCCTTGTATGCGCGCTTTGTGTTTCTTGAGATTAAAATTAAGATAGTTAAGGTAATGACTTACTGTGTACGGCTCATTGCCTTCTTCAACATTTTTTTCGGGAGCAACAAGGCTTTCTCCCAAACCACCATCAACCAAAGATAATATATCGCTTCCATATTTCATAAACTTTTTTTCCTTTATCCCTTTTATGGAAATCAATTCCTCTTTTGTTTTTGGTTTAAGTAGGGCAATGGCTTCTACTGCTTCGTTAGACAAAACACGATAAAGCTCCACGCTCTCCTTTTCCGCGGCAGCCTGTCTCCACTCTTTCAATTTTTGCAATAAAGTAAGGTTCATTATCTACTAATTTGGATATCCTCATCATATCAACTATGCTTAATAACCTAAGCAAACAAACTCCGTTGCTCTGCTCGTTCTTTTATCGCCTCTTGTTTTAATTCTTTTTGATATTTAGCAAGCTCTTTCAGTGGCATATACCTGTCTGTAAGACCAAAAAATATTTCTTTTCCTCTCCGGTCTTTTTCTTCAATTATATTCACCTCCTTCAGAGGAGCAACATAATAACCTGAAATATTGGATTCTGCTTTTTTCAAAATCTTTGATAACTGTTTTTGACTTAAATAACTATCAGATTCTATAAACTTTTCTATTACTTCAATTTGAGCATTAGTCAATTTTAAAACGTTAGTTATTTCGTCCCAAAGAAATTTCCCAAGAAGAACCATTGCCTTTTCAACTTTTAGTGATTTACTAGATGAATCCAGTTGACCAATAATCTCTCGCACCGAAGTCATTATTGAACGAATATCTCCATTATATAAATCGTACAACTTGTAGATCACAGCATCTTCCACTGGCTTTGTATATCCACTAACTTCATCCGATTGCAACAACCGCATCCTATTATCAAACGCTTGTGCTATTTCGGTTTTTGACAAAGGCTTTATTTGTAAAGGTGTTTGATAGAAAATACCCTTAACTCTTTTCTGTGTACTAATAATATCTTTATAAAAGTTTTTTGGTCCTAAAAATATAAAATATACATTTTGCTTCTGGAGAAAATCCCTGATTTCATTAAAAAACTTTATAACTTTTTGTTTTGACTCCGCAGAATCCATAACTACATCAAAATTATTCGCATGAACTATTAACCCAGAATACTTATGCCCTCCTATTTCGTTATTAATAATAAAATCAAGCAACGATTGAAAATAACCTTCCAATATGGCTTCAGATAACTGCATCGGCTGTGTTGTACCACCACCTTTGGCAATGCTCCCGCCATACCCCATAACACTCGCCCCAAAAGACAAATCCAACGTCTGACTAACATCTACCAAATTAATCAGCTTTTTTAATAAGTCATCTTTTAATAAATCAGGTTCTCTCAATTTTATTTCTTGAAGAATAGAACCAATAATCTCAATGATAAAATTCTTTTTATTCAATAGGCGGTCATTTGCCTCTATCTCCCTACGAGCAGAAAACAACAATTTTTCTTTTTTATATTTCCAAATAACTTTTTGAAAATTAGCTAAACTTGTTTTACCAACACCAACATCACCACAAACAGTCAAACAGAGCCTGTCTTCAGCATTAAGCAAATTATCAATGAAATTGCGCTCATTCTCTCTTCCGACAAACGCATCTTCAATGGAAATATAGCCGCCCTCTACAAGAGGAGTAGTGTCATAGGGGTCTTTTTTTAATCCAAATTGCTGCCAACTTATTAAATTTGTCATGATATATTTATATATATAGATAATTAAATTTTTCCTATATATACTATAGTACCTTAGATACAGCCGTTTTTCAACTTATCCACAGTGAGTATATTCATTGTTTTTTCTATAACTTCAATTACTTTACTGTTTCTCTTCCTGCAACTCCTTACCAGCCGGAAACCACCTGATTTTCGGATCAAGTATTACATGCGGTGATTTTGGAAAGTCTTTTGGTATTGCCATGGTATTTTGGTTTTCTAATTATTTGTGTGCTTTATTATGGCTGAGCTGAGAGCGGGATGAAAGCCGAACAGCTTCGCCCTGTCGCTCGCGAGCGACGGGGCGAAGCTGCGAGATTTTCACATGCTCATGACTCGGCTAACGCCTCCCTGCACTACTGCTTGCAAGCCAAGGGAGCCTCGCTTGAAATTATAGGGTCAATACCCCGCCCTTCAGGGCGGATAAGCACGAGCGCTCCCTGTTTGCCCAAGAGTGTAGCGATTGGAGGCAAATAGCAGTACCCTTGTGGTGGAGCGAGTTCCGCAATACCTCGTGCCCTTAGTCCGAGGATCCTTTATGTTTGAACTCTCTTGGTATATTCTGTTAAAAGGCACCTGACACCTTTTATTTTAAAATCTGTTTTTATGAGGTTTACTTTTATGTTTTACACAAAGTCCAGATTCGCAAAACACGCCAACGATTTTTTTCAGCTCAGCATCATCTAAAATTATTGGCTGACTTTTAATAAACTGGACAAGATCATTCCCGCGAAGAATATGCACCCCTAGAACTTCTTTGCGATCGATATTAATCCGGGTCATTGAGGAGGTAAACACGACCAACGGAGAGACCCACACGCTCTTCTCAATTTTTGTTTTTATAAGCTCACTTATTGCATAAGCCTGCCCTTTTGCTTGCTTTAAAAAATCTTTCTTCTTAAACTTCCACCAATCTCGAGTAAGCTCAGACCCATCAAACCGAATAATTCCTCTATGGCTTTTTATTTCAACGGTGTAAACACCCGTCGGCCCAACAACCACAAAATCAATATCCCCCCACAATCTTTCTATTTCTTTGACACCCTGAAATACATGAAACGAATCTGGTAATTTTTTCAATAAATACCAAGCTCGCCCCTCCCCTGTGTGCCCTTTGTGAAAGTTATCCCGCTCTTTTGCGTAACGGTCCATCTTTGGCAAAATAAAGAAGTAAACAATTACATCAACAACCCAAAGTAAGATTGAGAACTCTAAAAGCCCTGCACGGTAAACAAAAGCATAAATAAGCACCGCTGCTATTGCTGCAGTAAGAGCCACAAAACCAATAATCGCATAGCAAAGAACCGTCTGCTGGTTTTTATTCTCCTCATTGATTAAATATTCACTTTGTCCTCCGTAAAAATGCGCCATAAATTAATTATTTTTCTCTACCAAACTCCTTCGCAAGCAAATACCTCTGGTATGATTCTTCATACCTTATACTACCTCCAGAGCTATATAAAAGTTTCCTTACACCCCTCGCCGCTTTTCGGCTATCGTCTTTCCCCGCGGTTAAAATAACATCAAAAAGCTCCTTAAATATTTTCGGGGGTTTTGTTTTGTCGGTTCTCATAGATTTATTTTAACACATCTTTTAAGCCCCAGAACATACTGCTTCCTTTTTCGATTAGCATGTTAATTAAATTCTCAACATCGACTTTTAGTTTATCTTTCTGGTAAATAACCTCCAGTGCTTCTTTGATTTCCTTATCTATTTCAAACATCGATGCTCTTCTTTTTTGGTTTAATTCCTCGTTTTCACCCAAAAGATAATTTTCAATAATGGAAAGCGTGTTTTTCGGGTCTTTTTCTGCAAATTTTGGTAATCTCTGCATAAGTCCATACTCCCAATCAAGCTCGCCACTGGAGTTTTCCAAAGTTGTTGCCATCTTTTCTACAACTTTCTTGTCATCCAAAACTTCTTTATTGGGATTTATCCAATAACCAAATCCGGAAAGTACTTTTTTGTCATCAATATTTTTCAACGCCCAATCCCAAAATTTAATAAGTTTCTTTTCAATAATCTGATTCTTTTCTAAGAAATCATCGCCAGCTCGATCTGTAGTTAAAACAGTCCTTCCAATAAATGATATGAACTCTTGGTGTCGTGTTTGATTATTTGAGTTTTTAGTTTCCCAAAACTTCTTTAGCAATACATCTTCAAATCCTGTTTTTTTATCTACATCAATTCCAAAGTTAGTAAACGCAAGCGCCATATGTATAGCCAGCGCCTCATCCACATCTTTAAAATGTTTTTGATTTGGGTATTTTGTATTTTCCAGCTTAATCCATTCTTTATATAATTCTTTGAAATCAGAGTCATCAAAAATTTCCTTGTATAAAGTTTGGGTTAGATACCCCTCAACACTTGCGAGTCTTAAAAACTCATCTTTTTTCTCAACAAAAATTTGAGGGATCAAAAATTCTTTTGTCCATTTTTTATTTCTAAAATAAAATGTTGGCAAATGATGCCCGTGCATAAACATCATTGTTCTTGTATTTTCCCCTCTTATGATTTCTTCATATAAACTTATCACATCTTCTTTAATTTTGACCTCCTTTTTCTCCAACTCTTTCCCGTCTTGATACACAAACATCAAAAATGCTTGAAAAGCTCGCCCCCGCACACTATTTATCGCTATTGAGTAGGGGTCGCTAACCAAAAACTCACTATCGCCCGGAAAACTTATTTTTGACTTTGCGGTTTCAGTTTTCTCGTCTTCCGGTTTTGGGTCTGGGTATTGCAAAAGAAAAGCTAAAATATCCAAAAAGTCATCTCGATATTTCTCAAAATCACCAACTGCAACTTGTCCGTCTTTTTCACTCAATAATTCCTGTAAAATATCAGGGATTACATAATAAACCGCTTTCCAGTCCGCAATCCAAGTGTCATAAAATCCCTCTTCCCTTTCTTTGTTTTTTAATTTAGCGTCAATTAAACTCTTTAATAATTTTATAAACGGTAGCCACTCATCATCATTAACTCTTTTCTCGCTCTTAATCGCTTTTTGCGTGCCACGCAAAAACGCGTGCGTATAATGCGCGTCTATTTCTTGCTCATCAAAAAACTTTTTAGAGTTTCCTATAAATTCTTCAAACCTTGCGCCAACTCCTGTTTGAAGCAAGTTTCCGGCACCTTCCACATTTCTCGGTCTATGAAAATCTTTATTCTCATTTTGTTCGTTTAATTTTTCCGGAGTCCAATCCTCTCGCAAAAGTTCCAATATTTCATCAACCGGCTTCCTGTCAAATTCTTCCTGCGATATTGGACCCTTTGACATTATACTGCTCGCAAATCCGCTCATCTTAATAGATGGCTCCGATTTATAATTATCAATAAACTTGAATCCTTTTTTCTTGGCTTCTTCAAAAAGTTTTATCAATTCTTCGTTTTTTTCTATTTCATCCTTAATCACAGTAAGAATTCTTGAGCCATATGTTAAATGCCAATTTTCTTTTTTAATTTTCTTTTCATCATCTTTCTTTTTAAAATATTCAATAACTTTTTCTATATACTCTTTTCGCTCTTCTCTTGAAAGAACTGCAGAAAATCCTTTACGTAGCGCTTTTTCATATTCCGCTCCTGATATAATTTCGTAATATGATTTTCCTTCATCCATTACATCAAACAACCTGAAAAACGATTTTTTAAGTTCATCTTTAAACGC
>VAPK010642570.1_pt1 | contig 14558 bp, 12 predicted proteins | sample 3395031 | NCBI WGS metagenome assembly VAPK01 (sample SAMN08290443, study PRJNA428436) | hydrothermal vent metagenome | isolation source: Deep-sea hydrothermal vent chimney 1 | place: Pacific Ocean: Juan De Fuca Ridge
CCATCTCGAACTCGGAAGTGAAACGCTTTAGCGCCGATGGTAGTGTGGGGTTTCCCCATGTGAGAGTAGGTCACCGCCAGGTTTTATTTCAAAAACCCCATGCTCGTTTGAGTATGGGGTTTTCTTTTTTTCGGATGTTAATAATTATAACTACCGTTATCCTTACTGATCGTGTCAGTGTCGACTGTTAGTGTTGTTCACAATAAAACGCGCAAGTTACATATTATTTAACCATAGATTCCAAGGTTATGGCTTGATGGGTATTTTGGTGAGGAAGCGCTGATCTTCGCTGGCAAGCGAAATGCTTCTGTTATTATGGGGACAGAGGGTGTGTTGATGAATCTATCCAGGGCAGATTTTCTGGAGTTGTTCAAAGAGCCGTTGCTGAACTGGATCAGTTATGTCGAGGGTCGTGAGTTGGCGATTGATGGTGCGACCTGGGCTGATTCGCTTGCTGGGTGAATATCAAACACGACATATTCAACACAGAGTGAACATTCCCTTGCTGTTGTTGCGGGCCAAGTTGGAAAAACTGGATTGCTCGTCGTGGTTCAAATGCTGCTTATTTGTTGGCGCAGCGAGATTTTGACAGCTTCGTACGGCAAGGTTCGCTGGACAACGTGCCTGCATCGGAAATGGCTTAGCCTCTGGAGGATTTCCCTTGCGTGTTGCTTTTGTAAATACATTTTGTAACCCTGGATAATGACTCTCGCTCAAACGATTTTGACACTACTGGCTGATGGTGAATTTCAGTCTGGTCCCGCTTTGGGGCAGGCCACCGGTTATAGCCGTACGGCTGTGTGGAAAGCGATACAGTCATTGCAAAATACTGGTCTGGAAATTTACTGTGTGCGTGGTAAAGGTTATCGTCTGGCGCAGCCAGTAGAACTATTGAATCGTGACAGCATACTTGCAGCATTGGATACTGATACGCGGCAGGCTGTACAACAGCTCGATGTGTATCATGAAATTGATTCCACCAATGCTCGTTTGCTGGAAGTGGCCAGACAGGAAAATACTTCTGGCTATGTTTGCATTGCTGAATGCCAGCATATGGGGCGTGGGCGTCGAGGTCGCCAGTGGGTATCACCCCTTGGTGGTAATCTCTATCTCTCATTGTTGTGGCGATTTCATGCGGGCGCAACTTCGTTGGGTGGTTTAAGTCTGGCTATTGCTGTGGCGGTGGTGCGCGCTTTGCGTGATAACGGGTTAGCGTCAGCACAACTGAAATGGCCTAACGATATTTTGCTGGACGGCCATAAACTGGCGGGTATTTTATTGGAGTTGGCGGGCGAATCCGCAGGACCCTGCGCTGTAGTTGTGGGTCTGGGGCTGAATATCCGTAGCCCTGCGGCGGAGATGTCGGCGGTGGATCAACCCTGGACTGATCTTGAGTCTGCCCTGGGCAAAACAGTGTTACGCAATGAACTGACCGCATCTCTGCTACGCCATTTGGTGCATGCTGTTACGGATTTTGAACGGCAGGGTTTGATACCCTTCATGGACGAGTGGGCGCAATGGGATGCTTTGGTGGGCAATGAGATTATTTTGGATTTACCGGGGGGGCCATTGCAGGGTGTGGCGCGCGGCGTGGATGAAAGCGGTGCATTATTGTTGGCGCGCAATGGTGAATTACAGCGCCATCACAGTGGGGAGGTATCAGTGAGACTCTCGGCAAAAATGGAAAACCCGGGTACATATGGAGCAGGGCAATGAGCGTGTTGTTGCTGGATGCGGGAAATACCCGCCTGAAATGGGCGCTTTGTCAGCGGGGGCAGTTTTTACAACGCGGAGTATTTACCTATGAGTGGCCAGCATTACTCACACAATTTCAAACGCAGTGGGGGGACCTGGCAAAGAAGGGCATGATCAAGAAACTGGTGCTGAGCAATGTAGCGGGTGACCGGCTTGAATCACTGTTGCGCCAGTGGTGGCTTGGCAATTGTTTACAGGAAGAGGCATTACAGGAAACAGCCCTTTTGACGATAGACATTGTGCGGGCGCAGGCACAAGCTTTCGGTGTGCAAAATGCCTACCGGCAACCTGGGCAATTGGGTGCCGATCGTTGGGCTGCGCTGGTGGCGGCCCGACACCATATCACCGGTGCTTGCTGTGTGATTGCTTGTGGTACTGCACTGACTATCGATGTGCTTAGTGCAGAAGGTGTGCATGTAGGTGGTTTGATTGCTCCGGGCATGACGATAATGCGGCAAAGTCTATTGGAAAATACTGCACAAATTGAAGTTGGTGATGCAACGAATGCATCAATATTTTGTGTACGGGATACAGTTAGTGCAGTGCAGGCAGGTATAATGGCTGCCACTACAGGAGCGGTACAGCAGGTGTTACAACAGTGTCATGAGCATGGGCAGTTAGTGCCCGTCTGTGTGGTAACTGGCGGCGATGCGCAATCGCTTTTACCGGCCCTGCCCAAAGGTAGCCTACACAAAACAGAATGGGTGTTAAAAGGTTTAGCTATTATTGCCGGGTGTAATGAATAGATAATCAATAATGGAATCTGTCATGTGGGCTGGTGGGATGTGCTGTAAATGATAAAAATTCTTTTCCTGTTTTTTTTACTGCTTAATGCTGTTTATTTTTATACACAGTTTGATGATACGGATGAGCCGGCATCGTCCACAATTTTGAAGCAGCCACCATTGCCGGAGGGTGTTGAGAAGCTGATTTTATTGCGTGAGCGTGGCTTGGGTGAGGGAAATGTTTTGTTTGCAGCCCCTCCTTCAGACAAACCATCCATAAAGCCAATTGACACGTCGGCGAAAAAAACTGGAACGCAACGTGAGCCTGCCTGTCTCACTCTTGGTCCTTTTTCCAATGCGGATATTGCCAAGCGTAGCGCCAGAACATTGGCTGCATTAGGTGTTGATGTTAAACAGCGTGAAATATCCCAGCGCACCCCCAGGGGGTATTGGGTGTATCTACCTTCCTCAAAAAGTTATCAGGCTGCCAAACGCAAAGTCACAGAGTTGCAGAAAAAAGGCGTGAAAGATCTGTATATTATGGGCAAAGGTAGGTACGAGAATGCAATTTCTCTGGGTTTGTTCACCCGTGAAGGTGCTGCAGACAGTCGTTTTCAACAGGTCAAAAAACTGGGACTGAAAGCAGTGCTGGAACCCCAGTATCGTGACAACAAGCAGACTTGGCTGGATTTGATGGTACCTGCTGGCCAGACCTCCATGGTGGTAAGCATTACCGAAATGGCAGATGACTTACAGCAGGTTGAGTTGAGTCAGCGCAAGTGTCAATGAAAAGGGCTGATATTCTCGTTCGGTTATGGTGACTTTTCGTTGCGAAAGAGGGGGCAAATGCCTACAATAGCGTCCCTGATCAACAGGCCGACGTAGCACAATTGGTAGTGCAACGCACTTGTAATGCGTAGGTTCGCGGTTCGAGTCCGTGCGTCGGCACCATTTTCTGTACCACAAACCCATTGTTTAGTGATTGTACTTAGATCCATCTGCGAATGAGGGGGCTTTTAACAATGCAAAGTAATATGCTCAGGCGAAAAGGCTTTTGCGTCGGGCAGGTGTTGCTGGCGCTGACTCTGTTTAGCGGGCAATCATTTGCGGATATCTCAGGTGGCCAGGCGGCTATTCTCAAAGGGGATTTTCCCCTTGCGTTCAAAGAATTTAAAGTAGATGCAGACAAAGGTATCGCTTATGCACAGACGACGGTGGGTGTGATGTTGCACCTTGGGCAGGGAGTGAAGCGTAATCTCTCACAAGCTTTTTTCTGGTATAAAAAGGCGGCAGATCAGGGCTATGATGCGGGTGTGGCGAATGTTGGTATGATGTATTACAAAGGGGCAGGCACTGAACAAGATGATGTGAAAGCCTACGCATGGCTGGACCTGGCCAGCCATATTCGTGGTGGTCGGGAGCATAATGCCAAGGCCAGAGCAGCCAGTTTTTTGTCGCCAGCGCAATTGAAAAAGGCCCAGAAGCTGGCGGCATCGTTGCGCAAGAAATTCGATAAAAAATAACCTGAAAATGTGCCTGTTCGGGTTTTGTTTGTTTATTCCTGTTGTCTGAATCGATAGCCGTTTACATCGATGATCTCTCTGCTGGTTGTTTTTGAAAAACATGGGCTTTTGTTTGCAAGCCAATTGTTCGTCAATGCGTTTTCCTGTACTGGTGTTTGTTTAAAAAGCTCGTTAGGATGTTGGCCTCTGTTGCAATGCGCGGATGGGATTTGTGGGGATGGACGGCGATAACAAAACGCAAGACACAAAGACAGCAGGCCGACCGGAGGCAGAAGACAAACGTCTGGCTCATCGGCACACGCTGGAATTGGATACGGAAGTGCATTTTCACGAGCAATATGTGAAAGGGATGTTCCGCTGCCGTACGGGCAATATCGGTCTGAACGGTGTTTTTTTACCATCAAAAAAAATGCCCATTATCAGCAAAACGGACATTGAACTGGTGTTTCATGCACACACCGGGGCTGATCCAACACAACACCGTATCTCTGCCAAAGTGGTGCGCACGGCAGCAGATGGTGCCGCACTGGTTTTTTGTCCCAAAGATGAGCAACAAATACAGGAATTGCGGCATTTTTTGCTCAAGGCTAAGGTGGCCAGCCGACAATAATTACCCGCCTTTTCCTTTCCTTATCCCCTAGTGATTCTGTCGGGCCTTTCTCGTTGTAAAACAACGAGGCATAATATGCCCATAAATTTCTGTGATTGACACAAATAAAATAGTGCAAGGAGTAAAAAACGATGGTGGTTAAAGCGCATAAAGAAACCCTGGGATTTCAGACAGAGGTGAAGCAACTGCTGCATCTCATGATTCATTCACTTTATAGCAATAAAGAGATTTTTCTGCGTGAACTGATTTCCAATGCCTCGGATGCTGCAGACAAACTGCGATTTGAAGGCCTGTCCGATGATGCTTTGTTTGAAGGTGATGCGGATTTCAAGATCCACGTTGCGTTTGATAAAGAAGCACGCACTATCACCATCAGTGACAACGGTATTGGCATGTCACGCCAGGAAGTGATTGAACATATTGGCACCATTGCCAAATCTGGTACGGCTAAATTTTTTGAATCCCTGACGGGCGATCAGGCGAAAGATGCCAATTTGATCGGTCAATTCGGCGTGGGTTTTTATTCTTCGTTCATCGTCGCAGACAAAGTGACCCTGATTACCCGCCGCGCCGGGTTGGGTGCGGAGCATGGTGTGCGCTGGGAGTCGGCAGGTGAAGGCGAATACAGCCTGGAAACCGTGGAAATGGATACCCATGGTACCGTGGTGCAATTGCACCTGCGCGAAAATGAAGATGAATTTCTGGATGGCATGCGCCTGCGCAACATCATCGGCAAATACTCTGACCACATTACGTTGCCCATTATGATGGAAAAGCAGCAGTTTGGTGTGACGGAAGACGATGAGGAAAAAGATAAAGATAAAGCTGCGGAGCCGGAACTCGAAGTGGTTAACCGTGCATCCGCGTTATGGGCACGCCCCAAAAGCGATATCACCGACGATGAGTACAATGAGTTTTACAAACACGTAGCCCATGATTTTGAAGACCCGCTGGCACGCACGCATAACCGGGTGGAAGGAAACTATGAATATACTTCGTTGCTGTATATTCCGGCACGAGCACCGTTTGATTTGTGGGACCGGGAGCAACGTCATGGCATAAAGCTCTATGTGCGTCGTGTCTTCATTATGGATGATGCTGATCAACTGATGCCAAATTATCTGCGTTTTGTGCGCGGTGTTATTGATTCTGCGGATTTGCCCTTAAACGTATCCCGGGAAATCCTTCAGCACAACAAGGCCATTGATACCATTCGTGCCGGTTCAGTGAAAAAAGTGCTTGGTCTGCTTGAAAACATGGCCAAAAATGACGCCGAAAAATATGCCGCGTTTTGGAAAGAGTTTGGGCGTGTTATCAAGGAAGGGCCGGGTGAAGATTTTGCGAACAAGGAACGTATCGCCAAGTTATTACGATTCTCCAGTACGCACACCGACAGCGAAACTCAGGATGTGTCGTTGCAGGACTATGTGAGCCGCATGAAAGACGAGCAGAAGGATATTTATTATGTGACCGCAGAAAGTTTTGCGGCAGGGAAAAACAGCCCACACCTGGAAATTTTCCGCAACAAAGGCATAGAAGTATTGTTATTGACGGACCGTGTTGACGAGTGGATGATCAGTTCATTGACCGAGTTTGATGACAAATCATTGAAATCGGTGGCTCAGGGTGAGCTGGATCTCGGTGACATGGAAGACGAAAAAGAAAAGGCTGAGAAAGAAGAAACCAGTAAAGCCTTTACCGAAATTGTCGAGCGCATCAAGACGGCATTGAATGATGACGTGAGTGAAGTGCGCGTTACCCATCGCCTGACATCTTCGCCAGCCTGTCTGGTCACTGGTGAAAATGATATGAGCGCCAATCTGGAGCGCATTCTCAAGTCGGCCGGACAGAACATGCCGGGCAGTAAACCGGTTTTTGAAATCAATCCCGAGCATCCCCTGGTGTTGAAGCTCAAGGATGAAACTGACGAAGCTCAATTCACAGAATTGACAAAAGTGCTGTTTGATCAGGCTCAGCTAGCTGAAGGTGGTCAGCTGGATGATCCGGCAACATTTGTGCGTCGCATGAATGAATTGCTGCTGTCCATGGCGAAATAGTTTTTCGATAGCTGCCGCTTGAAGTTTTCGCAGCCTTTGATCGAAGGACGCCTGCTCAAACGTTATAAACGTTTTCTGGCGGATGTTGAATTAAAAAAGGGTGAAGTAATTACGGCGCACACTGCAAATACCGGCGCGATGGCCGGTTGCAGTGAGCCCGGCAGTCGCGTATGGCTCAGCGTTTCTAATAATCCCAAACGCAAATATCCTCATAGTTGGGAAATCGTGGAAGTAGCTCCGGGGGTGTTGTGTGGTATTAACACCTTGCTGGGCAATCATCTGGTGAACGAAGCTATTGTTGCAGACCGGATACCTGAGTTAAAAGGTTATGCCCATATTCGCCGTGAAGTACCTTACGGCGAAGAGCGCAGCCGTATCGATTTGTTACTGGAATCTTCCGGGGCTGCGCCTCCTTGTTATGTTGAAGTGAAAAACGTCACTCTGGCGGACAACGGCGTGGCATTATTTCCTGATGCTGTAACGGTACGTGGTACAAAGCATCTGCGTGAATTAACCCATGTTGTTGAGCAGGGTGCGCGAGCGGTGATTTTTTATTGTGTACAACGAAATGATTGTTGTGAATTTCGTCCGGCAGAGACAATTGATATGGTTTATGCTCAAACGTTGCGCGAGGCGATGGGAAAAGGCGTTGAAGCTATTGCCTATCAGGCAGACGTTAATGTGACCGGTATTCGTCTGACAAAGGTCATGCCGGTTTGTGTGTGATTATTTGATGTGCTCAAATTAAGCACTAAAATACCCACTTTAAAAAATCACCGGGTATTTAGCGCAGAGGACACAAATTTTTTCGTGTTTTTCTCTGCGTCCTTTGCGCCCCTGCGACCTCTGCGCTTATAACACACCACTTTACCCGTGTTACGACATGATGTATTGGAACGCTTGTCTGGAAGGGGGGCTCTGGAGTTCGGCGAAAAACATGCCGAAATAGCGATATTTTCAGTAAAAACACACTAACCGTGTGATTGAATTCTTAATTCACACTAAAGACTGTTTGGCTGTGTACCAACAAGAATTTCATCGGATTGAGCCTTATTTTTTACCCTGCTTGGTATCAGCATTGCGGTAAGTTCATCGTGCGGCATAGGTCGGGCAATGTGGTATCCCTGAATGTATTCACATCCCATGCGGCTTAATTCATCCTGTGAAATCTGATCTTCGACCCCTTCAGCGACAACTTCCAGCCCCAGGTCATGTGCAAGGCTGACCGTGGCACGCACAATGGATGCATCGCTTTCATCTTTTGCCATATTCAGCACAAATGATTTATCGATTTTCAATTCATCGACAGGCAATTGTTTCAAGTAACCCAATGAAGAATAACCTGTGCCGAAATCATCAATGGAAAGACGTACACCAAGATCATCCAGCTCCTCAAGCAGTTTTTTAGCGTGTGCCGGGTTAGTCATCATTGCTGTTTCGGTGATCTCCAGACAAAGTTTGCCGGGAGAAACATCCCAATAATGGAGTAAATTGGAAATCTGGCTGCTCAGTGTTTCATCGTGCAAATTCCGCGCAGACAGATTGACTGACACTGTGAGATATTTTCCCATGTCGCGCCATTCGGCACATTGTTTGATGGCGGTGCGCAATACCCAGTCCGTCAGCGATTGAATCAGGCCGGTTTGTTCGGCAATTTCAATAAACGTATCGGGCGGGATGTATCCCTGTTGCGGATGTATCCAGCGGGCCAGTGCTTCAACGCTGCCAATTTCATTACGACGTACATCGAACTGAGGCTGGTAATGTAATTGCAGCTCTTCGTTGTGTATGGCATTGCGCAGATCATGTGTCAGCCGTAGGCGTTCGGCACTGTGGTTGTCCTGGCTGGCATCGTAGACGCTGGAGTCGATAGCCAGTTTTTTTGCGGTGTGCAAGGCGGTTTCTGTTTTCTGAATCAGCTCTTGTGCGCTCTTTGCATGTTCCGGAAAAATAGCGATGCCCAGAGTGGCGTGTACATAAAGGCTGTGGCCATTAATTTCATAGATGGGTTCAATGCTTTCCAGTAATTTGCGGCAAATATTTTTTGCATTGTCAGTTTCGCTGCGTTTTATCATGACCGAAAACTTGTTTCCACCAAATCGGCCGATGTACCCTGAGCCCTGTAGCGTGTGTTTCAGGCGTTGGGTCACCTGGTCCAATAAAATATCACCACTTTTGTGCCCGAGGCTGTCATTGACTTCCTTAAGTGCATCAATATCAACCAGACAGAAAACTAACTCTTCGTTACGGGCTTTGGCAGATTCCATTTCCTGTTGGACACTGCGCCCAATAGTTCCCCGATTGGGTAACCTAGTAAGCAGGTCATGGCTGGCCTGGTATTCCAATAGTGTATTTTTTTCACTGATTTGCCGGAACAGTCTGGCGAGTAAGAGTGCGGCCCAGACAGAAATCCAGATGCTGATAAACAATGTTGTACTGAGCGGAGTGCCGACATAACTGAAAAAAGTTGATATATCGCTGCTGTTCCGGAGATAAGTGTTGGCGATAATGTACTGGCTGTCAGGCACCAGGTCTGCGGACCACAGATATTCCTGTTTGCCAATAGTAAAGCTGCCTTGTTGTATTTTGTTGCTGGATTGAATTAACAGGTCGGCTAATAAATGCGTGCCAAGGTTGAACCCTCCGCCCGGCAGTATTTTCTTCTGCGAAATGTCAATGATGCTGAAAACATTATCGCGGTTTTCGTGATGTGGCACGATGTCCTGAAGTTGGTTCAGCAAAGGCAGTGATGTATCCAGCATTTCAAACAGATGTTCATTGCTTTTGTGCAAACGTACCTGTTCAACGTGTTGGGTGTAGTCGCGAGCACTGATGTAGGCGACAATACTGAAAATACTGACGACCATCAGGCTGATAGTAATGAACGATAATATCAGTTTAAGTCGTAGTGACATTTATCGAGGTGTTCAGGATAACAATTATTTTTGATAAGTGTTGATGCCCGCAAGGGCATAGACCGGACAGGAGCGTAGTGCGGCGGCAAGAAGATTAACGATGCCAAAAATACTCAATAACCAGCGTGTCATCTCATTGCTAATGTAGCTTGTATCGACAAAACTAAAATAAATTAATGTGATGCCAATAAGTGTGCGTATGGCAATATCAATCTTGTGAAGATTTCGTTTGATGGCCATTGTGTTTTTTTTTGAAGTAAATGCCAATGTTTTGTCAAAAATATCGGTTAACGGCGAGTTTGAGTAGTGGTTTTTATCAAGCCATGAGCCAGCAGGTATCGTCTTGCACGAGGCAACGGATGTCTGTTGATTGCTACAAACTTAGCGGTGTAAAACCGGGAAAACTTTAATTTTTTAGTGGGTTATGCCGATTGTCCGGGCGTGGGTTTGTGCGGGAAAACTTTTTCGGGATTAAGAATATTGTGGGGGTCAAAAACCTGCTTAATGTTCTGCATCAGGCGTAATGTCGGGGGGGCAATTTCACGGGCGACAAATTCCCGTTTGACCAGACCAATACCATGTTCCCCGGAAAGAGTACCACCCAGCCCCAACACCAGTGAAAAGACGGCATCCAGGCAGGTTTCGGCGCTGGCCAGTTGGCGGGGGTCATCAGGATTCACCAGCAGGTTCACATGGATATTACCATTGCCGGCATGACCAAAGTTAACAATGGTCACGTCGTGTTGCTGTGCCAGCGTTTCCAGCCCGTTCAGCAATGCCGGAATTTTTGAAACGGGTACCACCACGTCTTCGTTGATTTTTTTCGGTGCCACGTTGCGTAGCGCCGGTGAGAGCGCTTTGCGTGTGGCCCACAGGGCCTGAATTTCTTCCGCTGTGTTAGCGGTTTTCAGGCTTAGCAGACCCTGGGTTGTGGCGGCCTGACTCACTGCATCCACCATTTCTGCCATAGCCGATGTCGGGCCGTCCACTTCAATCATCAGCAATGCACCGGCTCTTTCGGGTAACTCCGCCGTGGATATTTCACGCACCATTTCAATGGCTGCACCATCGATAAATTCCAGCGCACAGGGCACCACCGGTTGCGCCATGATGCGTGATACGGCTTGCGTTGCCGAAGCAATATCAGCGTAGATTGCTTGCAAGGTGCGTTTGGTTTCGGGCAGGGGAGTGAGTTTGAGTGTGGCTTCGGTGATAATCGCCAGGGTGCCTTCGGAGCCAATTAACAAACGTGTGAGGTCGTAACCCACCACGCCTTTGGTGGTGCGTGTGCCGGTACGGATTTCCTCCCCGGTTCCGGATACTGCACGCAGTCCCAGGGTGTTTTCCCGTGGCGTACCATATTTTACTGCCCGTGGTCCTGCAGAATTGTAGGCGAGATTGCCACCGACGGTGCAGACCGCTGCACTGGTGGGGTCGGGTGGCCAGAAAAACCCCTGTGCCGCTGCGGCTTCCTGCACGGCCTGATTAGTCACACCGGGTTCCACCACCATCAATCGGTCGTCAGGTGAGATTTCCAAAATGCGTGCCATGCGTTCGGTGGAAAGTACGATGCCACCGCTCACAGGCACGGTGGCCCCCGTGGTGCCGGTGCCACGGCCACGGGTGACCAGCGGAATTTTATCGTGACAACAGCGCTGCACAATGGCGATTATTTCGTCGTGACTGCGAGGGAATAGCACCAGTCCTGGTAGCGCCTGTTCGCGGCTGTTGTCATACCCATAGGCCAGCCGATCGCTGGCCGCAGTGAGCACTCGGTCTGCGCCTAATAATTGAATCAGCGCCCGGGTAACATCAGCGGGGATGTCCATTACAGAGGGTTATAGATATTCAAACACCTTCACCACACGCTTCACGCCAGAAATTTCGCGGGCGATAGCCGCAGCCTGATTGCCGATTTTTTTTGTTACCAGCCCCATGAGGAACACGCTGCCATCCTCGGTCACCACCTTGATACGCGTAGAGTCAAAACCCTTGGTGGCGAGCATTTGGGTTTTTATTTTCGAGGTAATCCAGGTGTCGTTGGTGCGTGAAGAAAGCCTGGTGAGATCGGCAACCCGAATTTCATTGTGTACGCGGCGTACTTTGTCGAGGTGGCGCACGATATCCACCACCTTATCGCGTGTTGCTCGGGATAGCGCCTCGCCGGTCAGCAGCACCACACGATTGAAACTGGTGACGTTGATATGCACACGTTTGGCCATTTTGACATCGGCGTAAATAGCATCTTTGGCTTTGGTTTCGATCAGTTGGTCATCAATCATGGCCTGGTTGCTGCGCTTGTCGTGCGCAACGCTGGCACCACCAGCAGCGCCAGCCACCAGTACCGGCGCAACACAACCGGTGCTCAACGTGAAGGCAGCAATGGCAAATAAAAGGAGTAACAGTTTATCGGGTGTCATGGTGTTCTCGTTTTGTGTCAGTTATTAAAATAATGCTGTATTACTACTTATTCAGGCCTGAAAGGCATCGATAATCCAGTCAATGGTCTGTTGCCCGTTTTCCGTGGTGAGCGCCACCACGTCAAAACGACAGACGCTTTGTGCCGCCTCGGGATGTTGCTGTAAATAGTGCTCGGCAGTCGCCAGCAATTTTGCCTGTTTGCGCCAGTCAACGCTTTCCGCGCTGCTGCCAAAACGGTCATTACGCCGATAACGCACTTCCACAAAAACCGTGGAGCGTTTGTCCTGCATGACCAAATCGATTTCGCCGCGCCTGCACAGGTAGTTGCGCTCCACCAGCGTCAGCCCCTGAGCCTGCAAATATTCGCAGGCGTAAGCTTCAGCCTGTTTGCCCGTTGCGGCACGGGTGTTATTTTGGCGGTTTTTGCTGAACATCGCAGAGGTCCGGGTTTATGGGTCTGGCGGTGTGTCTGAATATTCGTTGAGCAACTGCGGTATGCCACGTTCAAACTTCGCCCATAATAACCGCCGTTGCAGGCGATTGGCTACGTCCAGATACAGGTCACCGGTTTCCCCAGGGTAAAATGCCGAACGGTTGCGCCGCAGGGTATTGAGTTCACCGATCACCCGATACGCATCCACGCCCAATGCAAAAAGGCGCGAATAGCGCTTGCTGGCGTTAGGCCAGATGGCTTCGATATCGGCCTTGAGGGCATGGGTGGACTGCTCAGTGTGCAGCGTCCACGGCATGTCGGCGAATGTGACACCGTCCATATCTCTGTCCATATCCGCATTGATGCTGCCACTGTAACTATGCGATGTGGCGTACACCGGCACTTTGGGTGCGTGGTGAAAACGTAATTGCGGACGAATCAGTCGTGCCTGCCGTGAACCGGCGGCCATGAAAATGAAGTCGATATCCTGTCGGCGGCGAGGAATGAATTCCGTTTTTTTGCCCAGCACCCGGCGCAGGGCTTTGTGGCGCTGCCCGCTTTCATCGACATTGAGCAGGCGACGAATCGGGAGTGAATAGTCACTTTTTTTGGCATCATAAGTCTGTTTTTCCACCACATGGCCGCCAAACTGCAACCAACGCTCGCTGAATGCCTTGGCCACCCGCGTTCCCCAGGCGGACGAAGGTGTGATGATCGCCGCACGACTGTAACCATCCAGCCAGGCACGTTCAGCGATTTGCTGGGCCTCCTGTTCCGGTGACAGACTGAGCTGGAACAGATTGTCGGGCAAACCCTTCGCCGCGTCTTCACCGTGTTGCTCGCTGTAATTGAGTGCCAGCACCGGCACCGGCAATTCATCATGTGCAGCCAATTGATTGACGGCATCCTTGTTGAGCGGACCCACCACAAATTCGGCACCGTCATCGACGGCCTGCTCATAAATCAGATCAATAAATGCCGGGTCGTCACCCGCATCATAAATGGCGATACTGGGCACCACGCTGGCCGGCGTATCAAACGCAGATATACTATCGACACCGTCAGCCGGGTTGTCGCTGTTTTCCAAACCGGGGGAATTCACAGACGCATTGTCGGGTTGCGCGTAATAGGCGGCAAGAAAACCATCACGCACGGCACTGGCAGCCTTGGCGAAGCGATTATTCAGCGGCAGGATTAGCGCGATTTTTGTCGGCAGAAGTAATACCCGGGGGCGCGCTAACAGCACCGCCACGATAATATCATCTTGTGCCGGATGGGCAGGATAACGCTCACGCCAAGTGACCATATCGATGCCACCTTGCGGGTTGTCCGCCATTTTGCTGCCGAGCAGCACCAGTTCCAGCCAGCCACTGAGTACATCCGGCGGCCCAGCGGTTTGCAGGGTTTGCAAAGTGCTGGGGGAAATATTTTGCAGCGCGTTGAGAATAGCCTCCTGATTGGCGAGCACGGCCTCCGGGTCATCGAGCAGAGGCTCCAGCAATACCCGCTCACGAGCAGATTCCAGATGATTGCCCAACTGCGCAAAGGTAGTAGCGCGTAGCTGATGCAAACGCCGTATGTCTTGCGGGTTGATTTCGTCCATGGTCATCAACAGGTTTTCCGCCTGATCCAGAGAACTCAGAGCCATATCCGGCAACTGTCGCGCCAGGGAAATGCTGGCGGAAAGCAGGGCATGACGAATCTGTAAATCGGCTGAGAGTGTGGCAGCGTCAATTTCATCGAGCATTTGGTGGGCCTGCGGTACATAATTGCCCAGCACCAACAGCTCGGCAGTGCGCAGCGTATAGTGCTCACGTTGCGGCGAAGGAGTATCCGCTGCAAGCCTGGAATAGGCCAGCGCCGCATCAAGGAAACGACCATCGGTGGCCATTTGCTCCAGCGCCGCAATGTCAGGAGCCATGGCATCCAACTGTTCCTGCTGGACCGGTGGTGCGCTGACACAGGCCACCAACGTCACCAACAGCAAAGACAGCAAGCTGAGCAGGAAGAGTTGACGTTGACGCCTGAAACTTTGTGTTAGATTCCGCATGAACCGGAAAGTATGTGGATGAGGTGAGGCAGTGTCAATGAACGAGTTAGTGGAAGCAGGTGTTTTATA
>VAPK010276079.1_pt1 | contig 14554 bp, 9 predicted proteins | sample 3395031 | NCBI WGS metagenome assembly VAPK01 (sample SAMN08290443, study PRJNA428436) | hydrothermal vent metagenome | isolation source: Deep-sea hydrothermal vent chimney 1 | place: Pacific Ocean: Juan De Fuca Ridge
ATCTCATCAATATTGGTAGTCTTAGCCATATAACCTGCGATTCTTAAAGCAACCAATCTGCTGAAAACATCCTAAGAGAAAGCCTCTGAAAAACAAAAAAACCAGTTGAAGTTACGCTTACCCGGCTACACTCGAATAATCCATTGAATCTACCACAAATGAGAATCAAAATCTAGTACTTATATCACTTCTATCAATAACACAACCAGATCTTTCAACCAACAGCCTGGGGCTGAATAAAGAAGACCAGGGTGTAATTATCACAAGGTAGGGCTACAGATTTGTAACAAAAAAAGAGATTCGGCCTACCAGCTTTCATCATAAAGGCATCTATGGTAAGCTTTCTGCAATGAATACAGGGATCGACATTACCTTAATTGAGCGCATTAAGAGACTTGCTGGAGAAGATGCCTTCTCCGGCAGAGTCTTTACCCCAGGTGAACTTGCCTACAGCGCTGGCAAGAGAGAGCCTGCTCGCCACTTGGCAGGACGCTTTAGCGCAAAAGAGGCCTTTATGAAGGCCCTCGGTACGGGCTGGACAGCAGGGGTCTCATGGCAGGATATAGAGGTAAGGCAAACCAAAGACCGCCCTACCATCATCTTATCCGGCAAGGCCGCAGAGCTTACCGGCTCGCGACCCACCCACCTAAGCATCGCCTATTCAAAAAAACTCGCAATAGCAACGGTGATAATAGAATAACCGCCTGCGCCGAGACACTCACTGCGGAGAGCAAAGCCCAATAGCAAGACCGATATTATGCGTAATAAAAAGCCCTATTAATAAATATGCTGTACGCAGTACCCTGCGGAGAGCAAAGCGGCTTCGCCGCAAAAACCCATTAAGAGAAAGGCTAATAACAACCTACTTGTCATGCTGAATTTAGTTCAGCATCTGTTTTTCTAGAGATGACAGACTGAATGGTTCAAGTTGCAAACTTGAACCAACTAAAGCACCCGGTTACACCGGGGGCAAAACGGCTTCGCCGCAAATACCTAACATACAATTAACATCTAACTTGCCTTTTAGATGTCTCGCTGCGTCTCCGCCCCGAGACAAATAGCAAGGCTAAAGCCTCGCCCTACATTAAATTATCAAAAAGACGTTGGGTTTCTCTCAGGAGCTTTGCTCCTTCGCTCTACCCAACCTACTATCTGTACGCAGTACCCTGCGCCGGTTGCACCGGAGGCAAAGCCCCTTCGGGGCAAAGACAAAACATTATTAATAGACTCCGTGCTGCGCATAGTAAAAAACCATATTGCGGTGGGGCAAAAGACCATCAAAAAAATATCTTCATTTTACAGGCTTATTCTATCAACCTGAATTCAGCAGTAACGCAGTTACCCCATATGCACGGCAAAGGCAACTAACTTCTCGGTAGCCCTTATCCCTCGGCTCTCACCCTTATCGACAAAGACCATATTACCGGCCTTTATCTCCGTCTCCTCGCCCTCTACCGTCATAACCCCCGTGCCTTCTATAATATAGAAGACACCCGTACCACTCGGGTGAGGCGCAATAACCTGCCCAGCCTCCAGGCATATCAAAGGCACCTTATACCCGGGACTTACCTTCAGTATCCTCGGCACAAACTTCTCGGCAAAGCCTATCCTATCTTTTACATCGATTATTTCCATCGTTCCTCCTTGCTCCATACTAGGTTGAGACTAATGACTTAAAAGCAATCACCGTAAACTTATTTTTTGAGACTAAACTTTTGAAATACAAAACCGCTTCGCTACGGCAAATTGATTATACCTTTCACGACACACTCAAACTCATCATCATAGTAACATACCATGCTCGACCAGTCGTACTTTGATACGTAGTCCTTCAGCTCATCCATCTCAATGCCCTCTCGAAACTGCGCCACCCCCCTGATCGCAGCCTCAAGGCGCAAGCAAAGGCCGTCAAAATCATTATACAGGTATCTTTCGCGCATCTGCTCAGGTATATGCTCTGGATATGCCAAACGGTTCGGCAGTATAGGCAATGTATTCATATAGATTGCTTCTACAACAGAGCAGCCAAAAAAATCGTGAGTAGAGGTCACAGGCAGAATATCGGCACGCCCGAGCCACCGGGCATACTCACTGCGATCTTTTAAAAAGCCAAAATGCCTAACCCTTGCACCTAACCGCTCTCTTGCCTCTTCAAATATAAGAGGGTTTTTACTGAAGTTCTCACCGAGCACAACGACCTCAAAGTCCAGCCCCTTCTCTGCCATACGATAGAGGGCCTTAAAAAAGACCTCAGGGTTTTTGTCGTACTCCCACCTGTGATTCCATAGGATAAGCGCAGGAGCATCTCTACCTGACTCATCCGCACTTCCAGCCAGCCCCTCCAGACGACCAAGGGCCATGCCTGGATATAAGACGCTGCTCTTTCTTCTGATCTGCTCGACCGCTGCCTGCTCGTTATACTCGGGCATACCCTTCAGGTATTTTTCTAATGCCCCTAGAAACGACTCTTGATGATATTTAGAGTTAAAAAAGACCTTATCCGCTGCGAGTGCAGAGCTGAGGTTTATAAAGCCATAGTGCGCGTCCCTGCCCTTTTCAACGTCTCGGTCTCCGGCCTGCCACGGGTAGGTGAGCTGATTTTCATGAAAGTAGATCGCAACAGGGGTATTGGCCGTAGCCTGCCGGGTAAGGGCCAGGAATGTCGTAAGATCCAGCATATCGCTTGCAACGATCAGATCAGGCAGATCAGGCAGATCAGGGCTCATTCCCTCTTCCATGAAGCGATTAGCCAGAGTCACGGCCCCGCCGTGCATACGCCACTTCCAGTACCGCCCTGGTAGCGTCAGCAGCTCTACGTTATGGCGACTATTTTCCGCGAAGCCCTCGGCCCACTGCGCATGAGAACCGGTAAAGTACGGTTCTATTATAAGGATATCCATAACTTAATCCTTCCATAAAAAAGACCGCTTAGTCAAGTATTCGAGACGACAAATTTCTACAACTCAGATTAAAAAACTTTAACTAATCTTCCTTTGACTTCACATGGCAGTTAAACTACACTATATAAGATAATTTTATTGAGAGCCGTCACAAACGGCATACGCCGAAGACAGCTTTCGCTGAAACGGTTAGGAGGCAATTTATGGTAGTAGAAGGTAGTGGCGGTGGTGGCAGACTCGGCGGCGGCAGTAACGACGACGGGAATGGACACGACAAAAATGGCCACAATGATGATCACGATAACGACGAACGGAAAGAGCGCAAACCTATCGAGTTTGAAATTCCCGATGTCGTGGATCTATTCAAAAAGAAAGCAAGAAAGATTCACGCAAATGCCAAGAAGGGCGGCGGCGGTAGCAGCGGAGGTGGCGGTGGCGAAGACCTCTTAAAGGATCTAAAAAAGAAGATCCCTGCCCTCGGTCTGATAGTAGTCGTTGGCATAATTATAATAGCCTTCTTCGGAGCCTTCTATACGGTAGCCCCCGAAGAGATCGGCGTTGTTAAACGCTTTGGTAAGGTCGTACGTACGACCGATCCGGGGCCGCATCTGAAAGTACCATTTATAGAGCAGGTCCTTAAGCCGCAGGTCACAAAGGTACACCGTATGGAGGTCGGCTTTGAGACGATAGACCCGGGCCCACCTGCACGCTATAGGTCAATAGCCAAAGAGGCCCTTATGCTAACTGGCGACGAGAACATCATCGCAGTAGAGTTTATCGTCCAGTTCAAGATCAGCGATGCTACGGCATTCCTCTTTAATATAAGACGTCCGGGCAAGGCGATAAAAGATGCCTCAGAGGCCGCGATGCGCGAGGTCGTTGGAAAAACAATGATAACAGATATCCTCACCGAAGGCCGCTTTCAGGTACAGCAGGAGGCCAAGCAGCTACTCCAGCGTATCCTTGATAGCTACGACTCTGGACTAAGCATCGTTGCCGTTCAGCTCCAGGACGTCCTGCCGCCGGATCAGGTAGCAGATGCATTTAAAGACGTTGCCAGTGCCCGTGAAGACCGCGAACGCGCCGTCGAGCAGGCCGAGGGCTATCGCAACGACCTGATACCTAAGGCAAAAGGCTATGCAGAGAAGATAATCAATGAAGCACAGGCATATAAAGAAGCCAAGGTCAACGAGGCCAAGGGAGATACAAGTCGCTTCCTGCAGGTACTTAAAGAGTACCGCAAGGCAAAGGACGTAACGCAGAAGAGGATATATATAGAGACTATGGAAGAGGTACTCTCGCGAATGGACAAAGTAATAATGGAGGGCTCGGCGGCAAAGAACGTCCTGCCGTACCTGCCTCTTCGTCCTGAAAAACCAATAAACAAAGGGAGGACAAACTAATGAAGAAAGCTCCCTTTATAGCAATTATAATAGCGGCAATCGTAATCATCGCATCTCAATCATTCTTCACTATTGATCAGACCCGCTTTGCCATGGTCGTCCAGCTTGGTAAGCCGGTAAGTACGCTGAAAGCACCGGGGCTGCATTTCAAGACGCCCTTTATCCAGAAGGTCATCTACTTTGATAACCGCAGGCTCATCTATGACGCACGCCCATCGGTCATCATCACAAAGGACAAAAAGAACCTTGTCGTCGATAACTACGCACGGTGGCAGATCATGGATCCGCTAAAGTACTACCGTACCGTTAAGAACGAGATAGGAGCGCAGACAAGGCTCGATGACATCATCTTCTCAAACCTGCGCGAAGAGCTCGGCAAGAGAAACCTGATCGAGATCGTCGCCGGTAACAGGACCGAGCTTATGAAGATAGTAACCGAAAAGACCAATACCGCCTCAGCGGCATACGGTATCTCCGTCCTTGACGTACGCATAAAGAGGGCCGACCTACCACCTGAGAACGAACGCGCCGTCTATGACCGCATGAGGGCAGAGCGTGAGCGCGAGGCCAAGAAATACCGCAGTGAGGGCGAAGAACGCGCACTTGTAATTCGCGCTGTAGCGGATAAAGAAAAGACCATTATCTTATCCGACGCCACTAGAAAGTCGCAGATCCTAAAGGGTGCTGCTGATGCCATGGCGACCAAGCTATATGCCGAGGCCTATTCACGCGACGCACAGTTCTTCTACTTCCTAAAAACAATGGAAGCCTATAAGAAGACAATGAGTGAGAAAGACCTGCTCGTTACTACTCCTAATAGCGAGTTCTTCAGGTATATGAAAAGATCGAAGTAACCGTCACTAACGCTTAGGATTATAAAAAAGGGACAGGCAAATATGCTGTCCCTTTTTTTTATTTCACCGCAAAACAAATACCAACCATGATCCTTCGATCCGTCCCCGCCCCGAAACCCATAAATAAGGGTCACCAAAACACATCCTGATAGAATAATTATTTCTCAATCTCACCTCACTATTGATAGATCAATAAATTTTTTAAAAAACCATTTCACATCAACAAACCAATGACTAGACGTATCAATTAATGCTTGACAAATATCTTGAGTGACAGTACATTTACCCCTGAACCAAAAACACAACAATGCTTACGAATAGTTGAACCTCAGGCATATTTTCTCGTTCACCAATTAACCTCATATACATTTTAATCTCATAGACGTTCTTTATAAATATAATACAACAAACCTAAATTAAAGGAGTCGATAATGGAAGCCTTATTCAGATTTATATTAACGCGTCCGCCGGTTACGCAAAGCGAGGAGGCTCCGAGCATCCCCCTTTCTCAAAAATCTGAGTTCCAGGCGGCACTTGGTAAAGCCCTACAGGATAAAAACCCAAGGAACGCTCTTCAGGCTGCTGCGCGTAAGTTTATCAAAACAACTGCTTTTACCGGCGATCCAAAAGACTTCTCACTATACGAGCAGATCAAGGTGCTCTCAGGCAAGCTTGATCTACTGGAGAAAAACAAAGACCTTACAAACGCCGAGGTATCGAGCGCAATCGAAGAAGCCTTCGGCGCGACACCCGCAGCTATTGTAAGCGGCACCATCCTTAACAAACCCACGACCTCCATAAAAGACAGCCTGCTTGCCATCAAGCAACTACAAAGAGAACACCAGCGACCAATCGAGGCCCTTACGAATCAACTCAGGACCATTGAGTTGATTCAGAAAGTTGCCGACGCAGAGGACTTCCCCGGTAGCGGAGCTACGCTTAGAAAATACCGCCGCCGCTCGGTAATGCTGCCGACTAAGATTGACCTGCGTTCAAGCATCTCTACCCGCTTGTCACAAAAAGCACTTGAGAAAAAACGCAGAGAGGCAGAAGCAAAAGATAATAAAGAGGCAGAAGCAAAGCTTGGTCAATATAACCTGCTAAAGAAAGCAGTCAAAGAACTAACCAGCCTGACCGGCGAGCATATCCAGAGCTCACCGCAAAAATCAAACGCAGGCATAGTAGTTCCTGCTGCTTTACAGGCGACCCAACTCTTGAAAGAGGAAATCACACAAAATCAACGCCTCTCAAAACTCAACCTTTCGCGTGCTCAGATATTGTCGGCAAAAGGCAAAGAGTTCAGCCCTATAGCCGCAGGAACCCTCTTTGCAAAGGCAGTAAGCATTACCCCGACTGCCGTTAAGACAAACCAATTTATCAAAGGAAGTCCTGCCTTCAGACCTTTAAAGGTTCAGGAAAACGGCTTCCGCTTAAAGTCCGTTACAAAAAAAATACTCTCAGCCAGTACTACCAAGATTCTGAAGGATCGCCGCTTGAATATTTCAGAACAGCCGCTTGGTCAGATCATTGAGAGACTGCGCACCGAGATAACAAGCCATAGCAAAGAGCTTGACACCCTCTATGGACGCCCTATAAAACACACCATCAAACGTATCGGCTCGCAAATGATAATGATTAGGTCAGCAAAACCGTCTGCGTGGAATAATATTGTAGTCGGTATCGCCTCGTCAATAAGATTTTTTCCAACACCACCACCAAGGGTTCCGACCTCTTACGGCAGTGTGGCTCCGGCCGGTATAGCAGACCTGCTGATAGTAAAACAACAACTCATCAGGTACGAAGGTTCAGATGTAGCCCACATTGAAAATATCTTAAAAGGGGAAAAGAAAGAACGCGAGCATATACGGCGCAGAGAGACAGAGGAATTAGTCTTCAACGAAGTAGAGATAACAACATCAGAAGAGCGGGAGCTTGAGTCTACAAATCGCTTTGAGATGAACCGTGAGACCAGTGAGACGATAAAAGAAGATTCTTCGCTAAAGGCAGGGCTGACCGTTTCTGGCAGCTACGGGCCAGTGGTAGAGTTCTCGGCAAGTGTAGAAGGTGCTACCTCAAGCAGCAAAGAAGAGGCTATTAAGGCCGCGTCAAGTTTTTCTCAGGACGTTACAGATCGCAGCGCGAATAAGATTACAGAGCGTGTCCTTGAACGCTCGTCCCTGCGCGTCACAAATGAAGTCATCGATAAAAACGCACACATGCTGGATAATGTTGGTGGCTCCGGTCATATCTCCGGTGTATATCAGTGGGTAAACAAGGTATATCAGGCGCAGATCTATAACTATGGGATACGTACCATGTACGACTTCATGGTACCCGAACCAGGCGCTTTCCTGATCGAGGCCTTATCAGATGCACATGCAAATGCGCTGGAAATTGAAAAACCAACGCCTTTTATCTTACGCCCTGATCAAATCACCGAATCTAACTACCACAACTGGATACATGAATACGGCTCCACCGATGTACAGCCGCCGCCGGAGATGTATAAGCACAAATCCTTTGACTTTAACGCCGGCGGCGGCGACGACAAAGTCGATTATAACCATTCAGGGCAGATACAGATCGAAGAAGGATATGCAGCGGTCCACGGAAGGGTCTCATGCGTATTTAATATCTGGAGTTCCAGGCATACCATCGATGTGGCCCTCGGTATGTATACCCATCGCTTTAGTGGTGCAGACTGGTCATGGGCAAGAACTCTGAGCGAAGAGCGTAATTCCATCCCGTTTGCACTGAATACCAACGAGATCTCTGATCTGGGTGTAACGGTCGTGGTCGTGTGCCAGCGTACGCGTCGTGCGATGATGAAGTGGCGTCTTGATACCCACGCTAAACTTACCCAGGCCTACAAGGCACGCCTCTCGGAATATGAGGAACAACTGGCAGCCCTTGAGATGCAGGCCGGAGTAGAAATTGAGGGTAAAAACCCTGCCTTGAATCTGGAGTTGATGAAAGATGAACTCAAAAAGAACTGCATAAGCATCATGACCGAGCAGCACTTCAGCATGTTTGACTCAATCGATACGGGCTCAAGCGGCCTACCACAGATAGACATAGATGAGAACGAGGCCGAAGGCCCGTATGTACGCTTCTTTGAGCAGGCATTTGAGTGGGAGCATATAACATGGGTCACCTACCCGTACTTCTGGGGACGCAAAAGCCAGTGGGAGGAGCGCATATCTTATGAGGATACCGACCCGCTCTTTAATCAATTCCTCAAAGCCGGGTACTGCCGCGTAACCATTCCGGCACGCCCGGGCTTTGAAGGTGCAATCGACCACTTTATGACCTACGGCGAGATCTGGAACGGCGGACCGCTTCCGGCAATCTCCAACCCGCTATACCTGCCTATCGCAGATGAACTCGCGGAGCGTCTGGACAGGCCCGGCAATGAGTTCCCTGAAGGCGAGCCGTGGCTGGTACGCATACCTACAAGCCTTGTCCATCTGCGTGCCGATGACAAGCTGCCAAGATGGAAACAAGACAGCGAGGGCGAGTGGGTAGAAGACACAGACGAGGCATAACTGACGAGGTATAAAAGATAACAACAAAAACAAAAAGACCATTTTCGTAGAACAAAAAGGTCTCATAGCCAACGGCTATGAGACCTTTTTTCTTGCTTTAAGGACGTCCTCTCATAGAGGGCGAAGATAGACTATGAATAAATACATACTGGTATCGGGCTTTGACCATGAACTGAAAGGCCTTAACTTCTTCACCTAATCGGGTAGAAGGAAGAAAAAATAATCAATTAATTCCTGTTTACTTTATAGCTAAATAGCTACCAACCTAACTCTTACCCTCACGCATTGAGCGCTTTCTTCTCCAGACGATAAGTCCTGCTATGCCAGTACCGAGCAAAATATAGGTCGAAGGCTCAGGAACAACAGCATCCATTGGTCCTGCATATGCATCACTGAAAAGATCTAAATGAAAATCTCCGCTTTCGAAAGCATCGAAATAAAGGGTGACAGAAAGAGTACCAAAAACAGTATCAAAACCATCGACACCATCAAATACATCCATATATAGATCAGAAATATCCTCATCATCACTTAAGCCCTGGCCATGAAGCTCCAGTTCTAAAAGAGAGTATCCATCGGCCTGATACCCCAAAGAAGTATCCAGCGTTATAGACATGGAATAATCAACCGAGATCGTAATATTACCGCCGCTGGCACCGCCATTGATAATTCCGGTAAGCTCGGTCCAAGCATCTCCGTAACCGTCGTTACCCGCATCATCGGCGTATGCCTCCGCATGCGCAAACATCCTGCTCGCAGGATCAAAATCAGTAGAGAAATCTAGATAAACAGGATCAAAGACTGATTCGGCATAATAAGCACCTGGTACGCCTGCAGAGTTCTCATTTAAGCTCGTCCAATCAAAAATCGTATCCTGATAAGGACCATCAATAATCAGGCCGCCAAAATCATCCACAGTGTCGGCATATGCCTCTGTCATGCTCTCAGTCCCGGAATAAACAAGAGAGCCAGTAGTTTCAATGGTTAAAGTCTCCAAGTCAAACCCTCCTTTCACTACAGAGGAGGCCATCGTTAGAGCTGATGCCTTACCTGCTGAGAGCGAAAAGGTCATCGCCACTGCAAGAGCAATAAACAAAACAATTTTCTTCATAATAATACTCCCCTTGATTTTCAACAGAACTTAAACTTGATTAAGCCTGTAGCTATAATAATAACACATATAAGCCAACCCCGCTGTCTCGATATAAAACAGCACCAGAGAATAAGCACTTTTATTTACCCACCACAAGGATAACTAGCATATAATAATGCAATAAACATGCCAAAACATAAGTCATTGATTTTACAGATAATAATCCAGCCTATACTTCCTTACCTTTGAAAGTGTAAAAATAATCGACACCTACTATAGAGGTAGTATCGGTTTTCTGCCTTATTCTAAATCCAGAGTAAGGTCTATTAGGAAAGAACTTTCGCACTCTAAAAAAACCTACAGCACCACATCCCATCTACCATAAAACAGAAAAAATCAGAATTACAGTTGCAGGTAACTAGGCCTTTTCAATCTTTATAAGTAGGACTCCTTCCCCCTACTACCTCTATTTTTTACCGGCAAGCTTCTTCTTCATCTTAACTGCGTCATTAAAATCAGAAAAACTATCCGAGAGCTCTATAGCCTTTTTAAAGTACTTTAACGCCTCACCATCCTGATCGGCCTTATAATAAGCCATCCCTAAATGATAAAGCACCGAGGGATTATCCGGCATAAGCGAGGCCGACCTATTTAATATCTCCAATGCCCTCTCGGTCTTGCCGTCCTGCACAAGTATCCATCCGAAGGTATCCAGCACCATTGCGTTTTCAGGAGCTAGGAAGGCCGCCTTCTCTGCAAGCGAAAGTGCCTCACCTCTACCGCCGGATTTAGAAAGGATAACAGCAAGATTATTCATCGCTATTACGTGTTCTGGCTCTTTTTTTATAATCTCACGATAAAGCTCTTCGGCCTTTCGAAGACTTCCGGCGTCCTGGTAGAGCGCGGCAAGAAAAAAGCTATCGCCAAGATTATCCGGACGCAACTGGGCAACCTTCTTGGCAACCTTAATTGCCTTAGCCTCCTTACCCTGACGGCTATAAGCAATACGCAGAGCCCTCAGGAGAAATGGGGCATCAGGAGAAAGGACCAACCCTTTTTCAAGGAAGACAACAGCCCGGTCGTAGTCTTTTAAAAATCCGTAGAAAAGCCCCAGCCTGTACGGAGGAAAAGGCTCTTTCGGATACTTTACGATCATATCCTTAAACGTCTTTTCTGCCTGATCCAACTGACCGTCAAATTGATATGCAGTGCCAAGCAAATCGTAGCTACCCTTATTCACATCTTTGGAAGCAAGCATCTGCTTATATATTACAATGGCGTCCTTAAAACGCCTCTGCATAATGTAGACATCGGCCCTTCTTTTTTTAATCTGAAACGGATTTTTGCTAAATTTCTGAGCCTTTGAATACTGCTCAAGGGCCTTGTTATATTCCTCCGTGGCAAGGTAGGTCTCACCAAGCTGATAATATCCTGTCGACCACTCAGGCTTGCTCTGCACAACCTTCTTGAGTTCTTTAACCGACTCTGCGTACTGCCGCACCTCCCTGTAAGCTATCCCAAGTGCTAGATGTCCGCCTTCTCCTTCTGGCCTTAGACGACTTACTATCTTAAACTCACGCAGAGCCTCTGCTCCTTTCTTGAGACCAAGGTAGGCAGTCCCCAGAACTATATGAGCAGTCACATTCTTACTATTGCCATCGACCACACCCTCAAGAAGCTCTATGCTCTTTTGAAATCTTCCGAGACGATTATAGAGCATAGCAAGGTTGACCTTAACACCGATATATCTCTCAGGTGTACCAACAAGCCCCATCTCAAAGTGCTCTATAGCAGGCTTGAGCTTCCCCTCCTTCTCATAGATAAGGCCAAGCCTCTGGTGAGCCCTTCGGCCCTTAGGTGCTATCTTAACGGCTCTGAGCAGCTCACGCAGGGCCTCTTTATCCTTCTTTTGAAAAAGGTAGACCTCTCCTATCTTCGTAATAGCCGTATGCTGTGTTGGAGAAGCCTTTACTGCCTTTTTTAGCTCTACAAGGCCACCGTCAATATCACCCTTCATTACAAGAGCCGCGCCAAGTATTTCATATGCAGGAGCTGAACCAGGTTTACGTTTCAAAAAGGCTCTCGATTTTTCTATAGCCCCGTCGAGGTTACCTTTATCAAGTAACGCAAGCGCATCTACCAGAGTCTTATCGCCTGAGCGAATAACTAGACCGTCATTATCGAAATTTATCGAGGTATCAGTTGGATCCAACTGAAGAGCAAAGGCGGCACCTGAAAAGATGGAAAATATCGCAAATACAATAACACCGCAGACCCAACTTGTCTTCAACATAACACCCATCCTGCACCTCCGACGAAATCAACTACCTATTTGTATGGTCTACTTTAGCACTCTAAACAAAACAATGACAAGAAAAAATTATGCGTCCTAACCTTAACAAAAAAAGAAAGAAGGTAGGCGGCTACGCCACCTACCTTCCAACTTAAACACATCAATAACGATCTGATTTAAATTCAAATAAACCGTACTAAGACCTCTTCTTCTTCCTTACCCTGTAAAAAGCAAAGGCCGCAATACCGCTGCCAAGAAGGAGGTAAGTCGAAGGCTCGGGTATAACCGCATCAGTCACCACTATACGGTCAACTTCAGTCCCGACACGCCCGCCATCCACGATACCATAGATGGAGAAGTCATAGATACCTAGTGTGTCACCCGTGAAGGTCACGTCAAATTCAAAGGTACGCTCTATCGAGCGATCATAGGCCCCTACATAAGGCGCAGGCGAATACGTTACGGTCACGCCTCCGGGAACCTCTGAGATATCCAAACCGACAACCGAGTACTCATCTATAGCTGCGGTTATCGCATCCTGGATAACGTCAACTATAGCAGCGTTATTAGGACCTATATGGAGGTTACCGCCGGTCGCCGCCGTTATCCTCGTGGCTGCGCCAGCAACAGCAGGACCGCCCTCACCAGAAGCAGAACCTGAAGAATCAAGACCACTAGCACCGCCCACATTTATAGCCTCAACCTGTATGCCATTGGCTACCAGAGCGGCCGTAGCAGAGACTTCGGTCGAGCCACCGGAAGCATCATGGCCCGGTGCGTCGCCAAACCATACAATAATACGCTCAGAACCCACACGCCAGCTTGTCGTGTTAGCTACCTCCTCCAGTGCATAAAGCTGGGCCTCTGGCCAGTCATTACCACCCGAGGCACTCCACATATTAATACCAGCCTGAGCCAATGGCTGGCTGGTGGTAATATCCTGATTCAACCTGTAGGCATACGGATCGTCCCAATCCTTGTACTCACCTACACCAAAAGCTACATCACCCAAGGCCGCGGTAGAAGAAAGGATAGTCGAGGCACTACTAATGATGCCGGAGATGGCCCCGCCCATGCTTCCCGTAGTATCAGCAAGGAAAAAGACATCTACCTTGCTGCTGGCGGCGGCTCTCTCACTGACGGTAACGATCTTGGTAATAGTTACACTCTCGCCGACAGCAAGCGTATCAGAGTATGTATCTGGTGTAATACTATCCGCACTTGCAAATGTCGGAACACATAGAATTAGCGCAACCAACAAGACCCCAAGTAATCTGACTCCTAAAGACTTCTTTAGCTTCATCATCCCACCTCTTTTTAGTTTTAATTTAAAACAAACTTATATTATGCACCCAATCTTTACACTATTACCTACATAGCGCTACTAGTCTTATGTAAGACCTTAGTACTAAACAAAAGTATTATGCAAAAAACTTATTAAGACTTTAGTACTACATAAAAGTATCATGCAAAAACCGTGCCATCCACTGTATAGCCGTAACCCATTGATTAATAAGAGGTTTTACGATAGTTAAAAAAGGCAAAATAAAAACTGTAAAAAAACTTTACAGTGCAAAAACTCGTCGTGAGTAAAAATTCAATACAAACAACATGTTAGCAAAATCCGCTAACTGTAAACAATCCCGACACTAAAAAAAGTCAACTACTTCTAGAGACAAGTAGCTGTAAACACTGAAAGTGATAAGCCTTAAAGAAATACTCCTGAAATCTTTACATAGGTCATCATAAGTAAGATTAGTACAGACGCCACTGAAAGAGTCTACGGCGAGCACCTGCTAACCCTTGGTTACTCAGCACCATAAAAAAGCCGGGGCTGCCCAAAGGCAGCCCCGGCTTTAACTACTTACATATCTAATCTGCAAGAAGCAGGTTTAAATAATTCTAAAACGACCTTCTACGGCCCTCGGTCCTATTTTCACTGCGTGCGCCGGGACGCCCGCCAGAACGTGCGCCACTGCGCCCCTCGCTCCTTGCGCTACGATTATCACTACGACCGGGACGAGCCCCCCCATCGCGATAAGAACCATCACTGAGACTCTCACTCCTATTGCCGCGCGCTTCGGTGCGGCTGCTACTTTCGCCCGCTCTGCTGCGCCCCTCACTCCTGCTTGAAGATCTACCCTGGCGGCTCTGCGTCTTACGGCTATTGGACGATGCGGATTGCCTGCGTCCTCCGTGATTAGCCCTGCCCCTCGAAGCACCACCTGGTTTCGGAGCAATCGAGGCCTCTTGCTTAAAACCAGGGATTTCTTCGACAGGAATCTTATGGCCAAGCAACCTGTTGATATCAGCCAGCAAGCCACGCTCTTCACCAGAGACCAAGGACAACGCAGCCCCCTCTGAACCGGCCCTACCAGTGCGCCCGATACGATGGACGTAGTCCTCCGGGACATTTGGAAGATCGTAATTAACGACATGCGGAAGCCTATCGATATCAAGGCCACG
>VAPK010383501.1_pt1 | contig 14554 bp, 2 predicted proteins | sample 3395031 | NCBI WGS metagenome assembly VAPK01 (sample SAMN08290443, study PRJNA428436) | hydrothermal vent metagenome | isolation source: Deep-sea hydrothermal vent chimney 1 | place: Pacific Ocean: Juan De Fuca Ridge
CTGGCCAGTCGGAATCCAAACGCCCAGAACCTGACCCCCAGAATGAAGCCGTTCTTCCGGTCGCCGGACGTGGATCGGGTTTTTGTTCACGCTGACCTGAGCCAGGCCGAGCTTCGCTACCTGGCCCAAGTGGCTAACGACACTCCCCTGCGGGCCGCTTTTGCCCGCGGCGACGATGTGCATATCAGCACTGCTGCCAGCATGTTCGGCTTCGACCCAGCAACGCTCAAAGCCGAAGACCCGGACCGGCTGAAGCATTTGCGCCAGATCGCCAAGGCCCTCAACTTTGGCATCGCCTATGGCTCAGGTGCCTCTGCTCTCGCTCGAACCCTCAGTGCCGAAGGCTCACCAACAACCAAGGATGAAGCGGTCGAGCTACTGGCCAAGTACCGCAAAACGTATCCAGGCACTGCAGCCTGGGCCGAAGCCCGCATCGCCGAGATTCGTGACCTGCGGGGTGAGACGTCGGGCATTGATTGGAATCTCACCATGACGCTGGCTCAGGGATTCACGGAGGTTGCAGCCATTCGCCGGTCGTTCCGAAAAACGAAGAATCGGTGGCCCTCGGCCAGCGAGATCTCCGAGCTGCATTCACAGCGCCAGGAACGACCCGATCTGTTGGAACACGTGACCTGGTTGCTGAAGTACTCCGCTCCTGTTGCCCTCCTGGGTGACGGCACTCCTTTCAGCTTCGCCAGTCGGACCCTGGCTGGCCGGCGCCAGCAGTTCAACCTGCACCTGGACCGGCTCTTCCTCCAAGCAACCCTTGATGCCATCCGTACGGAGTCTCCCGAACTCGTTGGAGTCCGAATCCGCTTCGAGCACGAGCACTCTTTGGTGCTGCACTCCAAGGATGAGCCACCAACTGACTCCGAACTGGGCAAGCAATTCGAGGATCGTTCATTGAGACGTCGCTATTTGGAAGCCATCGCCATCGAGCTTGGTGACAATGTGGCTCAGGGATTCATGCAACGAGCGGCCCGAGAGCGAGTGTCCGTCATGGTCAATGCTTGGCGCAATGCCCCCATCCAAGGTGGGGTGGCTGACATCATGCTTGCGAGCTACGCCGATCTGCATCGGAGGCTCCAGCGATTCCCCTCTGCGGTGCCAGTGCAAACAGTGCATGATTCTGTTGTCATCGAATGTGATCGGGCTGACGCGCCTCAGTTGGTGAAGGAGGTGCGGGAGGCACTGGAGCTTGCTTCACTACGATTCTGCCCTGATGTGGTTCCCAAGGCCGATGTCGATATCCGAACCTCGTTAGCCGAGGCAGACATCATCGTTTCGTAGTCGTGGCTAGTTGGCAGCACCCTCTACTCGCCGCTCCAGGGCAGCACGAATCTTGGCGGCACGGTCAGCAGCGTCGGTGTCTCCAGTCAAAGCTAGCGCCTCAAGACTTCTTGCTCGCAATGGCGGCAGGTTCCGGTCTTCATGAACAGCACGCAAGAGGTAGGACCTGGCCCGCTCTGGCCTGGTTGTCGCCAGACTGGCCAGTCCCATGAATCGCTGTTTTGATCCGAGATAGATCGTTGGCCAACCAAAGAGAATACCGCGAGTCGGCTCCTGGTCAAGCATGGCCAGAACAGCCTCAGCAAGCTCCGGATCGGGTGAAAGCCCAACGCTGGCTACCGCCCCGAGTGTCTCCGCCGCCAACGCCAGCATTCCTGGCCGATGGGCCCCACCGGAGAGATGGGAAACAATGGTCATGTCCAGGACCGACTCCAGGGTGGCAAGGCCCTTCTCATGTTGGCCAAGGTCAACCTCAAGGGCAGCACTAGCTATGGCCCAGACTGGAGTGGATTGATCCGAAGCGGCCAGCACAAGTGCCCCCTCACGAAGAGCGCTAATAGTGTCATGATCTGCGCGTTCGCGCGCCAGCCAGAACGACTGGGCGACGATGGCCTGGTCAACAGTTGGTCCACCAATTCTCGGACGGAAGTCAATTGCTTGTGCCAGGCTCGCCTGCACCACCTCATAACGCCCAAGGGCGAGGTTCCAACAACTACGGGCGATAAGCAGTCCCATTGCCTGGAGGACCGATTCGGGATTAGCTGTCAGGACCTCCAGCTCTGCCAACGCAAGGCGTGTTTGATTCATCCGATTGGCTCGCATCTGATCGGCAAACTGGGCTTGCAATCCTTGGGCGTGGATTAGCGGCAACCTCTGGCCCAAGGCCACGACCCTGTCAGCCATCTTTAGGGACTCAGATGGAGGGACCGAACCAAGAAGAGCCTTGCGCGCTCGGATGACGGCCCAGGCGAAGTCTTCGGTACCAGCCTCTTGTCCAACACGATTGAGCATCTGGTCGAAATCTGCCGGCGAAGGCAGTCCCCGCTTGGCTGCGCCTGATTGGTAGGTGCCGCCATATATGCAGATCTGAACCTGAGCTTTCAGCGATGGTTCCTCAATATCGTCGACAATGCCTCGAAGGATGTCATCCACCTCATTCCCAATGCTGGGGTCCCATGCGATCCGGGCCCACTCCAGGCATATTCGGGCCAGGACTGTCGGATTATTCGAGCGTCGGGCTGACCGAATCGCGACCCGGTAGTCCTTGTTCGCATCATCCCAGTATCCAAGTTTCGCACTGGCTGCCGCCCGTTCCCAGACCAGTGAAAGCTCAGGCAAGATGATTGACGAAGGTTGGGGCCGTCGTTTTTCGGTCATGACTGTCGACAGCATGGGAAGAACGATGCCGCCAACGTCAAGTTCGGTGACGCGTTCGGCCCGTTGGACGAGGTTGTTCCTACCTTCAGTAAGAAGGGTCCGTAGCTGATGCAAGCGATCGATGGCTTCGATAACGAGAGGATGATCCAGCACCAGCCCACGATTGGACAGAATGGGTCCCTTGACTGCATGGAGCACGGACTCGACTCTGGTTAGCGGTGGCTGTGCGTTAGCCAGGATTCTTTCGATCCGGCCGGCATCACAGTGAATGAGATCGTGATTCAAACGAATGTGACCGCTCCGGTTCCCATCAACAAGATGAATCGGGCCATCTATGCCAAGCGAGTTGGGGAGCCGAGATAGTACCGGCCGCAGGGTCGAAGTGCTGATGGCGAGTGCTTCGACAAGCTCGGATCGATGAACGGGTCGACCGACACCGCACATCAAGGCCAGCACACCAGATTCGGTTCTTGGTAGCTCGACTGCCTGCCCCGCCATGTTCAGAATCAGCTCAGCACCGTAGAGTGAGACAAAGGCTGAGCCTGCAGCCTTTGTTGGAACGGTTCCTCGACCGTGATCGATGTCACTCACGCTGACAGTGTGCCCGATTGAGACAACGAGGGGTGAAAAGTGAGGGATCGGGACAGGGTTTGGCGACCAAGGCCATGTGTTGCACAAGAGTTGCCGGTCGGCTCAGGACCTTGCAATTCTGGTTAGAACCCGCTGAAATAAGCGCTTGGGCGACCCTTGGGTGGGTGCTTCGGCACCCACCCAAGCTTTAGATCAGCCCAATCGGCTTGGTTTCGTCTAGCGACAACCGGTCAGCTTCTTGATCAGGAAATATTGAAGCGGGCGGTGAAACCGGCGACCCTCACCCGGATGCGTAGGCTCCACGGTTGAGTTGACCCACTCACCTCCACGCTCAGGATGTTCTTCCAACCACTCCAGCCAAAGGCCCAGAATTTGCCTTGGATACTGGCTCGGGCGGAAATTGATGCCCCGGCGTTGATAGCAGAAGGGTTTTGTAGGTCAATGTTGAGTTCGAGTCGGAACTCGGCTTGTGCAGACGCCCGGAACTTGGCCACGCCGAGGCTGACACCGCCACCAACGTGGGCTTGGGCCTCAATCAGGGCATGGAGTCGGCCATTGGAAGAGATGGTGGCATCGAACAAGACCGTGACAGGTATCCCAAATGCGTCCTTCACCGATGCTCGCAACCGCATCTCCGTGTGGCCGTTCGGTCGAACGGTAACTCCGACACTGACTAAGGGTTGGCCGAGAGCGTCGCCAAGAACACCTTCGAGTTTTGCCGTGCCGTCAATGGCTAGTCCACCGGTGTTGGACACCGCGATGGTGACCTCGACCGATCCAACCGCTGGGGCTTGGAGTTTGGCTGCTCCGACGAACCCGACCCGGATCTCACATCGTGACACTGCGCAGGCTGAATCAACCAGCGAACTACCAGCAACGGGCCCAGTTTGGGCGAGTTCCCGCAGAACCGTCAGGTCTCCAGCTCCGGCTGGTGCGGCGTCTCGTACCAGTAGCAGGTTGGTCCGGGCGAGGTCGAATTCACCAACGCTTACGTTGCCGGTGCCGTAAATTCGAAACAGTGTCCCGTACCCGACTCGTCGTTCGAATGCTCCCCCGACCCTGATACCCGAATCACCGATGTTGACTTGGGCGTCGACGCTAACCCCAGCTTCACCGGCGGCGGGGTGCACGAACAGGGCGAACTGGGCGCCAGCAAGGGTTTGTCCTGCGACACGCAGGTCGCCCCTGCCTGCCAGATCCAGGTCGCCGTTTGCCTTGAGTTCGCCTTCGAAGGACACCATCGCACTGAAGTCGTTGCCGGTTCCGAGGCGGAGTTCGGCTGCAAGCTCGGCGGTTGGGGCTCCATCACGAGCTCCGATTCGGACCCGTCCATTGAGTTGGAAGCCGCTTACTCCAATGCGGACGTTGTCAGCGAACAGTTCAAAGTCGCCGGGTTTTGCGTCGGCGGGGATACGGGTGGCAGCCACCAGTGCTCCCGAACCAGGACCGGTATCGCTGGAGTTGGTGGTGCCGTGTTCAAAGGCAATCCAACCCCCGACCCTGGCGCTGAGAATTGGGTCGAGGTCAAGGGATGCCAACAGGGTGGCGCCGTGGCGGTTCACTCGTCCAGATACTGCCGCCAGCTGGAAACCGTTGGCGGTGAGTTCACCTTCGAAGCCAATGTTGGGGAATGATCCTCGCCGGAATTCGAAGTCGGCGATGGCGTTGATTTGCAGGACAGTGAGGTCGGTGTTGAGGGAGCCGGAACCTCGGGCGTATTCCAGTCGACCATTGATTAGTTGGAATTCGAACTCGGCTTCGATTTGGGTACCGAGTACGTCGAGGGAGCCAGAGGCCGCGATGTCAATGTTGGCCATATTGTTGCTGGTGACGAACGATGCTTCGATTTCACCGATTTGGAAACCGTCCAGGTCGATACCACTAAAGGTGCCGTGCAGGGCTAGGTCGGTTCCTCCAGGTCCGCGGGTGAAGGAGCCGTCAATGGTTGCTCTGGTACCGAACAAGGAGGCCGCACCGTCGAAAGTGAATTCTTGGGTGGTGGGTGACACAAAGGCGGTGAGGTTGACCTCTTCAATAACCAGTCCGCCTAGGGCGATACGTCCGATAGCAATTTCGGCGTCGAGGGTGCCCCTGGTTGGGTCCAGGGATACTTCAACGAAGACGGGGGTGTCGAACACTTCACCGTCAAAACCGAAGGACATCCCTGGCGGGTAGGAGTATTCACCGATTCGGCAGCCAGTTGGGGCGATGACTAGGGATGCTTGGGTGGCGGTGATCGCACCGGCATTGAGGAGGTCGATGGCTTCTTTTGTGCCGTCACCGATCTCGAAAGCGAAACACGAGGAGCCAGTACCGATACGGGCCGCGAGGGTGATCTGGGTTCCGTCAGTGATACCGAGGGGGTCGGCAATGGAGTTGGGAAGGGAAGCGGTGCCAGCGATGCCGATACTGCCGCCACCGGTACCCAGACCAACCTGCAACGCGATACTGAGTCCGGAAATGTTGAGGCCGTTGAGTCCGAACGCGTTGTTCCAGGTTGTCCCCGGGCGTAGAGAGAGTGATGCGTCAAAGGATCGTCCGTCTCCGGAGGGTCCGCCTTCGACGGTGAGGGGTAGGACGGTCTGATTGCCGCCCCCAACACCGGGGATGATGAGGGTGACGTCGCCGCCGATGCGGCCGGTGACCAGACCGGATTGGTTGGTTAGGGTCAGGTAAATGCTGTCGATGTTGACTGCAACACCACCTGCGTCAAACAGGTTGGTGCCCTCCATGGAGGTGAGGGTGGCGGTCAGGTTGAAGCGTCCGGTGGCGAGGTTGACTTCGCCTTGCACACTCAGGTCGGGGCGCCCGCTACCGGTGAGGTCTCCAACCCAGACTGGGGCTTTCATGTTGGCCCCATAAGACAGGGTCGCTGCTGTCAGGTCGCGGGTGGTGTCATCGGCCAGGGTGACGGTGCGGTCCGTGGAGGAGTACAGGAGTTCGACTTGGCGTAGGGTCGGGACGCCGGGGCCGATGCTCATGGTGTCGATCTCTGTGGAGAACCACCAGCCCAGGTCGTCGACTTGGAGGCGAGCATCGAAGGCCGAGCCCCCAATGTTTCCGGCGATCTGGATCCAGATGTCGGTACTGGAGTTGCCAGCAGCGTTCTTGCCAGTTGACGCGATGTGCAAAGTAGAGGAGGTGAGGGTGACGCCAGGGATCAGGTCGGCGGTGTTGAGGGTGGCGGTGAGGCTCATGGCTCCGGTGGTGTGATTCACTTCACCAGACAGGTGCCCCGAGAGCTGGTTGCCATCCAAACCAACGGCGACGTCAGCGGCGACGGCCAGGGTGTTGGTACAGGTTGTGCGGGTCTGGCAGTCAATACTGACCTGGAAGAACGCGTTAGACACCGTCACGCCAGACGATGGGGTCCAGGAGTCAGCAGACAGTGACAGTTGGCCACTAATGGCTGGGCCGTTGCGGGTGAGTTGACCACTAATAGCGGCGCCTTCAAGGATTATTCCTGGCGCCAGGTTGAGCGAGCCGTCGTTGGTGACGCTGATGGCGAGGGTCCAGTTGTTGGCTGAACTGGCGGTCAGGGTTCCCTCAATAATCAGGTCGCCAATAGTGACGGTGGCCTGACCGGTGACGGTTCCTTCGGTGTAAGCGAAGGAACCGGTCGTGAGTTCGATGCCGTTACCGAGTTGGATGGGGGTGCTAATCGTGGCGCCGAGGGTGGAGGTGATTGGGCTGTTGCGATCCGGTCGGCTGATTCCCCCGGACAGGGCTATGTCGGAACCACCAAGGTTCAACACGCCAGTGGCAGCGGCGGTGAACGTGAATGCGCCACCTTGTTGGTAGGAGCCGCCAACGCTCAGGGTAGCTGGGGTGGTGGCACCGGTTTGGGTGGCGCTGGCATCAATGCTGATGGTCTGTTGTGGGCCAGAGGCAAAGGTGATGGTGGTGGTGGCGTCCCAACCAGCGGGCGGTGCCACCCCGGCCAGGCCGTTGGCTTGGAGCGCACCACTAATGGCAAAGTTGTCTCCCCCAAAGTCCAGGGTGATGCCGTCACCGGTGAGGGCAAACTGGAGGCCATCAAACGCGGCGTCGGCCACTTGCATGGTGCCTGAGGTGAGACGCAAACCGTTAGCGTCGATGGTGCCTGATGCATTCGTAATAGCGAACACGCCGTCAACGATCAGTGAAGAACGTTGGAAGGATGCTTGCAGGTCGGCGTCACAACCGCCGGGTGTAACCGTGCCGTTTCCGGCGTTGAAGGTGATGAAGTCACCCAAGGTGACCGTGGCCCCTGGGGTTTTGACTCCGTTGATGAGTTCGCACAAGCCGTCGGGAGCGAAGTTCGCTCCGTAGGTGATGATGATGTCTTGGCTGGCGGTTTGGCCATTCGAGCCGATGATCTGGTAGGTGAACCCGAGGGTGCCTTCCCCGGTTGTGGGTAGGACAATGTCGGTCGTGTCCGCTATCACCCCAGTGTTGGGCAGGAGAGGGGTACCCGACGTTTGGGTCCAGGTTCCGACACCGTCGAGGGCGGTGGCGGAGGCGGCCAGGGTGACGGTTGCAGCTCGAGAGAAGAACGTTCCGGCGGCCGGTTCAATGGCGGTGATGAGAGCGGGTTGGATGTAGTCAACTTGAACGAGGGCGGTAGAAGTACCGTTGGCGGCCGTGAGGTCGACTCGGAATTCGAGGGTGCCGTCACCTGTTGCCGGGGGGTTGATGGTGAGTGCCTGGTTCGTGGTTGCGGTATCCGGGGTTAGGACGTTGGGGCCAGCTGTTTGGGTCCAGGCATAGGTGAAGGGGTCGACGCCACCGGGGAGGGAGTCAATGGTGAGGGGTACCCCACCGAAGGCGCTAAGCATCCCGGTGTTGTTGGGGGTGGGGATGGCGATGGCGACGTCTTGGGCGTAGTTGATAACGAAGTCATGTGTCGTTGTTTGACCGTTACCCGCGGCGGTGATGTCGACTCGGAGGGTGAGTGCACCGCCGCCGGTTGCTGGAGTGTGGACGGTGACGTCGGAGCCGTTTACCAAGAGGTCGACGGGAACAAATGGTTGTCCGTTGGCGGAGTCGTCAACCTGAGTCCAGGTGTAGGACAGTTGACCGACCCCGCTTGCCGCCGCGGAGACAGTGACATCAACGTCGCCGGCAACATTCAGGTTCTGGTTGAGGACATTTATGGCGACGGGTTGGAGGTAGTTGATGGTGACCTGGGTGGTGTGGCTGGCCCCAAAGGTGTCGGTGGCGGTGACGTCCAAGGTGAGTGAGCCGTCACCGAACTCGGGTGGTGTGAAGCCAACCGTTGCGGAGTTGGTGGTGGCCAGAGTGATTGCTTGGCCCGAGGTTTGAGCCCATGTGTAGGTGAAGGGCCCGACGCCGGAGGCGCTAGCGGTCAGGGTGGCAGCCTGGTTACCAATGGCGTCGATGATGCCGCCTTCGGCGACGGTGACGATGACACCTTCGCGGTATTCAACGGTGAGGATCGGGTTGACCTGTTGGCCGTCAGCTTGGGTGACGGTAAAGGCGAAGGTATAGGTCCCGGTACCGGTGGCCGGCGTGGTGAAGGTGACGGTGTTGTCGACAAACGCGCTTGCGGGCAGTGCGGGTCCTGCGGTTTGGGCCCAGCTGTAGCTCAGGGGTGCTTGGCCAGAAGCGGTGACGGTCAGATCTATCAGTTGGCTGGTTGAAACAATGAGTTTGGTGTCATTGGGGTTGGCATAGGGCAGGGTGACGGTGGGCGCAGGCCGGGGTATGACGTTTGCGGTTGGTTGGGTCGTCACTACCGGGGCGGTGCCGTGAAGTGAGTTAGCAGTCACGGTGGCACAGATGGTGCTACCGAGGTCGGCGTCCACCACGGTGTAGGTGTTTGTGTCGCTGGCCAGCGGGGAGTTGGGAGTGTCGCAGTAATGCCAGGTTGAGGTGAGGGTGACAGCGTTGTTGTCCCAACTCGTCCAGGGGCCGGGGTTGAGGGTGAGGGTTTGGTCGGCTTGGGCGGTGCCGATGATTTGGGGTGGTGTTGGTGTGGTTGGGAGATTGGTGAGGACGGTGTTGGTTTCGATCGAGGTGTCTGAGGCGCTGTTGCCGGAGGGGGTGGTGACACTCTCGATGAGCTTGATGGTCGATCCGACATCAGTCGTCGTCACGACATAGGTGGACGCGGTCGAACCGCTGATGGAGCTGCAGGTGTTGTTGGCACAGCGTGACCATTGGTAGCCGGTTGGGGTGTTGATGGGGTCGCTGGGAAGGGTGTTCCAGGTTGCGGCAACCGCGGTAAGGGTTTGGCCAACGTGGGGGGTGGCGTAACCATTAGCGATGGTGATATTGGGTGCGACAGTTGTGGTGAGTGCGTATGGCGCGACAGGGTTGGAGATTGGGGTGACAGCGGTGTTGCTTTGTCCCCAGAAGTTGGCGACGGTGAAGGTGGCGCGTATCCGGTTGCCGTTGTCGCTGGTGGCTGGGCTGTAGGTGCTGGTGGTCGCTCCAGCGATGTTTGTGCAGTCCGATGGGGTGGTGCTGGTGCAGGTTTGCCATTGGATGTTGCTGCTAGAGAGTGGAGCGCTGGGTGCTCCGGTGTCGTCGCCCCAGAACCAGACGCCGGGGTAGATGGAGAGCTCCCCACCAATTTGGGGGCTGCCAATGATTGCGGTGAGGGAGCCGGGGTCTTGGGTTGGTGTCGGGTCGGGGACCACTGTTGCGGTGCTGGTGGCGCTGGCGGTGATTGCTGCGGGTTGTCCGATCCAGTTGGTGACAGCGACGGTGGCTTTGAGGTTTTGGCCGATGTGGGTGGCGTCGGTGAGGGTCCACAGGGCCGGGTTCGAAGGCGTGGCCTGGGTGTTTGGCAGGTCGATGCTGGTGCAGTTGGCGATCGGGGTGGCTGCTGTTGCGCAGGAGTAGAGGGTGGTGATGGTTTCGGGTGAATGGACGCCGCTCCAGGTTCCGGGGTCAACGCTGACAGTAAGTTTGTTGTTGGTTTGGGAGATGCCGATATTGGGGTCGACACCGGCTATTGGCGCTGGACCGTTGATCGGGCGTGCTGGAGTGGTGAAGTCAACGCTGTCGGCACCGTTGGTGACGGTGACCATGGCTCGGAGGTATTTGTTGACCTGGGCAATAGTCGGTGTATAAGTCGAGTTTGTTGCGCCTTGGATGTCGGTGCAGGCGCTTGTTGTGCTGGAGCAGACCTGCCACTGTTGGCTGGTGATCGCCGAGCCGCTTGGCAGATAGGTACCCGGGATGATGGTGGTCGGGGAGCCTGCGACCGGGGCGGATACCCCCGCGGTGCCTGTTTCGACGATTGGGTTGGCGAAGGGCCAACCCCAAACACTCTGCTCAGCCCAATCGAACCAGGTGCCACCCCACGTACCGTTCGAGTTCTCAGCTGTGATGACAACCCGTATCGCTTTTCCAAACAGGCTGGTCGAAGGAGCGTACGAGACTGGTCCGGCCGAGTTGAGTGTGGCGAGAAGGGTCGAGGAACCGCAGTAGCTCTGATCAAACGAGCTGGCGGAACAAGAATAGATCTTGTAAGTGAAGTTGCTGGGAGAGAAGGTCCAAAGACCAGGGGTGACAGTCAGATTTTGACCGGATTCACTGGCCGGTATCACCGCTGCCGCCGCAACCGGATTGTAGGTGGGGATACCTTCGACAATCGGCGCAGTGACGACATGGCTGAGGATTTTCGTCGACGTTGACGGGTCGTAGAGGTCCCAGGTGATCCGGATGTACCTCTGGGAGCCATATTGGCTTCGGGCCTGGCTAGCGGGAATAGTCAGAACAGGTTGGCTGTCGTACTGGGATTGGCCGAGTGGCACCTGGACAGCCTGGCAGTTGGCCCCCGGCGGGCAGTCGCCGGGCTTGCTAAATATCTCAGCCGAATCGCTATACATCAGGCCCTGGTAACGACTTGTGGTTGGGTTTGTGTATGGGTGATCGTGGTACCTGGGTTCATACGGGGACAATTCGATTCCGGCCGGGATCCCCCCGTTAACAGCGTAGGGAAGGAGGTACGGGTCGAAGATGGTGTGACTGGATCCGGGACTCCAAGCCATAGCGGCGTTCGAATCGAGGACGACGGTGGAAGAGAATCCAGCCCACGGGTCAATCCCACTGCCGACCGAGGATCCCACCGGAGCATCGGGCGCAAACTCGGCCTCGGAAGCCACACCCGGAGCAGCTGGCCCAGCTCCGTCGGACTCGTTGAGTCCGATGGTGGGTTCGATTTCTAGGGTGACCTGGTCGGTGTCGGTCTGGTCGCCTTGAGTGACGGTTAGCTCGAATCGGAGCGTGACTGCATCGGCCACGATCGGGCGCACAAACTTCACCAGTCTCCCGGGTTGTTCACCACCGATCTGACCATCGTCCCACTCCACGATCACCGCGGCAGTGTCTTCGCCAGGCATGGGGATTTGTTTCCACGTGTGGGTTTCAGCGCCGGTACTGTCACGGCCGTCCAACACCACCAAGTCGGTGTCTTGGGTGATCCGATCGAAGAGGCTCTGGGCCACGGCGTCAAGTTCTTGTTCGACTATCACCGCAAGGGCCGCTGCTTCGGTGACTTCAGCCAAGGGAAGTTCACTGGGGTGAGGTTGGGCGAGAAGTTCGGTAGTGGTCGCACCCTCGGCCAGGATGACTGGTACCGCGAGCTTGAGGGTTTCACCTGGCTCAATTGGGGTGTCGGAAACACACTCGAGAAGCCGGTCTGAGGCGATGTCGGCGAACAGTCCTTGGGGGACGGCCACCTTGGGGGAACACGAAACCTCGGCATTAGCGACGCCACGAAGCTGAGCATTCTGTGGGTTAAGCCACAAGACACCATCACCAGTTGGAAGGTCCAGGAGCACATTCCACGCCTTGGTCGGGCCCTCACCTTGGTTGGTGATGTCCAGTACCACTGATTGGTCTGGGTTGGTGTTGCCAGAATCGGTGTCTGTCGAGGCGTTGGTGAGGCGGATGGGTTCAACGCTGACACTCAAAGCGGGTGCCGGTGAGGTGACGGTGGCAGCGGCTTCGATCGAAACGGTGGCGGTTCCGTTGGTAGCTGCTGCAGGGTCGTTTTGGGTGAAGGCGATCGGTACCTGGATCGCACCTGGAGTACGGTTCACACTGGTCACGTTGATCGTGAGCGGTTCGACAAAGCCGTCGGGATGGATTGGCTTGGTGTTGGTTGTTTCGCATTCCAGGCGGCTGCCGATCAGGAATGGCGCAGAACCAAGGTCAACGGTCTCACAAACCCAATTCGTGTCCCGGGTGTCTGGGGCGAGGGTGATCCCGGTAGGCAGAACAAGCTCGAAACTGTAGGGTTCGCCGGTTTCGAGTTGGGCCGACCCAAGGTTTTGGGCTCCGACACCGAACTGGGCACCAGCTCGAAGGTCGATTGGTGAGCCGTCTTGTTTGTGTACCAACAACCCGTCGGGGTCGGCGTGATAAAGCACCGGTTCGAGGATTGGTACTTCTTGTTCTGATATGACCAGATCGACGGTGGTCTGATTGTCCTGGAGGGCGTCGAGATCCTCGCCACCGATGTCGGCCTGAATATCGATCTGGGCGATACCGGGTTCGGTGTTGTCTGCGATGGTGAGGTCGATGATGACTTCGGCGAGCACGCCTCCGTTGTCATCTGGTACGAACACGGTGTTGTCAGTGGCGTCACAAGTCAGGACATTGCCGCTGGTTTGGCAGGTCCAGCCTGGGATTGGGTTCTGATTGGTTGGGGTGACACCGGGAGGCAGGGTCAGTGAGAGGGCGGCCGGCCCAGTGGCGTGATCCAAGTTCAAGGCATAGAGCTTGATTCCAAGTTCGGCGGTGGCTGGGGGAACAACCACGAAGGAGTCATTGAAGGCTGCTCCCACCAGGATCTGTGGTGGAGCACCAGCAATGACGGTGGTGTCGTGTTGCTCTTGGAATGTTTGGGTTTGGCCATCTGAAGTTGTGAGGGTGGCGTTGATGGTGAAGGTGGTTATCGCCTGGGTGCTTGGCGCGGTGTAGTCGACTACAAGTGGTGGGGCAGCCTGGCCGGTTGGGACCTCAACATCGAGTTGGCAAGCCAGATCGCCTGAGCTGGAGTCACAGGACCAGCCGTCACTCGCTGTGGAGACGGTGTTGGCGTTGATTGGGGTGAGGTTGGTCAGGGTGAGGGAGCCTGGGATGAGGGGGTCTGGGCTGGTGTTGATGACCTCAATGGTGGTGACGGCTCCTTCGTTGGTGACGATTTCGAGTGGCACGTCAGCGTTGATGTGGAGGGGAAAGTCGCTACTGGTTGCTGTTTGGAACTCGAGTTCCAACGGTTCAATCTGAGTATCTAGGTCACCGGTGGAAGTTGACACCGTGATGGTGAAAGAATCCTGAAGGTCAGCGCTATCAGTTGCGATCAGGGTGAGTCGCCAAGGGGCAAGCGTTTCTGGACCTAGGCTCGCAGAAGCGGTTGGATCCTGGGCCATGACCATGGAGCACAAGGTGCCCTCATTGGTTGGGAGGCACAGCCAGTCGACGAGCGCGTCTGTTCCTGCGGTGGTTTCCAATCCTCTGACTGACACACCGGTCGGGAGACCGTTGATGAGAAGTTGGATTGGGCCTTGGAGGGGGCTGACGGTCGAGTTGAGGATGGCGCCTTCTGCGATCGCCGCGCCGCCTGGGGCCAGAGGGGTGAGCGACTGACCAATCACCGCATGGTCTGGGCCGTCCGCCGCAGCTTGGTCGAATATGTCTTCTTCGGACTGAGCAGCCACAGGGACTGCGGCAACCGTGGACGACAGAAGTCCAGCGGTCAGTACCAGCCAGAGCAGACGGCGGAGGGTGGTGTTAGTTCTCATCTTGGTCGCCTGTCGCCGGTTCAGTCGTCGCTGGAGGCGAGGTCGGTGTCCACACTGTTGGACGTCGTTGGATCAAGTCCACACTCAGTAGCCAGGTGGTTGTTGATCTCGGCCGCCGCTTGTTCGGCTTCGGACATCTGCTTGGCATCGGCGAGGGCGGTGAGGTCGCCAGCTTCAAGCGCGCTGTACAGCGTGATCAGACTGTCGGCATCGTCATGGAGCTCAGTTGGCAGCTCATCTTTGAGATCGCTCACCAGCTCACTGGTGATATTGCCGCTCTGCGGGTTCAGTAGTCGCTCGACCAAGACGTTCAAGCCAACACATGTTGGATCCTGCATTGCTAGAGTTTCTGGAGCGCTTACCTCGGATTCTTCATCAGGCAAAACCTGACCAAGGATGAAACCAAAGGCAACAAGGGCAGCGGCACCCAAAGAGAGCAAGGGCCACATGAGGTTGCGGCGCCCTTCTACTTCGGGTTGTCGCGATTCTGAGGTGAAGTCTCGCATCCAACATTGGTCGGCTTCTAGTTCAAC
>VAPK010137356.1_pt1 | contig 14552 bp, 11 predicted proteins | sample 3395031 | NCBI WGS metagenome assembly VAPK01 (sample SAMN08290443, study PRJNA428436) | hydrothermal vent metagenome | isolation source: Deep-sea hydrothermal vent chimney 1 | place: Pacific Ocean: Juan De Fuca Ridge
CGTTATTGTTTACATTTACATTAACATTACGGCGGCTATTGTCAATATTTACCTTATTTCCACCTCTATTATTGCTGTTTTTTGTTCTATTGTTACTATTTACATTTTTATTTTTTGGAGTAACATTAGCCTTGTTTTTAGCGCTAGAACTTCTATTGCCATTTGCAGGTCTTACATTACTTTTATTCCTAGTTTTGTTACTAGTTGAAGGTCTGGTTGTTTTTGGCTTATTATATTGTTTCGTGCTAGGTCTTGTTGTAGCTTTTTTCGACCCTCCGTTTATTGATTTACTTCTACCACCTCCACTATAACTTCTACTTGCTCCACTGCTTCTATTCATGCTGTGGCCACCGCCACCTCTACTTCCACCACCGCCTCTCATACGCTGTGCCATTAAATCTGTAGCAGATGAACCCAAAAGTAATATTGCAAATAGTATTATTTTTATATAATTTTTCATATTGTTTATTTTTTATTTGGAGCTTTTAATTTAACTTGATTTGAACCTGTAGGTGGTTGAAACTCAAACATAACATCTTGAAGTTTCGGGTTAGTTCTCCAATTAGAATATACCGCTTCGTAATATTTGTTTTTGTTTGTTTTTGGGCTAACAATCATTTTATGTGGTAAATTAGTTTCTTTTTCAATCCAAATTTGCACAACACCATTGTCATTAGTTGCTTCTAAAGCAATACAATCAATATTATCCACTTTTTCATCTCCAAAATATAATATTTGATCGTAATTGTCTATCATATCATCAGTTAAAGTTGGATATAAAAAATCTGCCGCTGGAAAATAAATACCATACTTACTATTAATACTATCTATTAATTTTAAAGTATTATCGGGTGCATCCAGAATGTCATATTCGTTTTTGTCAAATAAAAAATAAGCAAATTTTTCGCCATTATACCAAAAGCTTTTATCACCTTTAATACCTTTATTTTCCATAAATAATTTATTGTCGCCCTTCAGGTAGACATCGCTAAGCTTACTAGATTCTTTTCCTTCTTCATCTATTTCAAAACTATTTACTGTGTAACTAAGAGATGTGAGCTCACCAATAGTTTCTGTTAACTTATCTAAACTTTTTACAGCTCTTGAATCGTATTCTCCTTTTTTCGAAGGGCTACAGGAAATAAAGAACAAAACAGATAGGAGGGAGAATAGAACTACATTTTTTCTCATAAGATTGGTTTTATTAATGCTTAATATTGGAATTGAATTAAATATTCATGAAGTAAATATAATTATAATAATAATAGACTGAAAGATATGCCGAATATTTTATAAAAAAATTATCAAATGTTAAGATTTTTATCTTTTATTCTTTTTATAATTCTTGATAAAGAAACAGGGGTCATTCCCAAATAATTGGCAACGTGTTTAGAATATGCCGAACGTAAAAAAACGGGATCCAATTTTATAAGATCTAAATATCTTTCTTCATTCGATTTGGTAATTAAAGAATCAACTCTGTAAGTCAAACGTATAATTGCCTCTTTTAGAATGGCAAAATACAGTTTTAGAATAATTGGGTTTTTATTGGCCAGAGCCTCAAAATCTTGAAATTTAAAAGTCAATAGTTCCGTTTTTCCAATAGTTTCAAAAGTGTATTTTTGAGGTTTGTTTTTAAATACTGCTGTTGAGTCGGCTATAAAAATACCTGCAGATCGCAATAAGATATTCTTTTCGGTACCATCTTCTTTAATGAGATATCCTCTAACAGAACCTTTTAAAATTAAAAAGGCTTTTTTAGCATGGTTTCCACTCAACGATATAACTTCCTTGGTATCTTTTAATTCATAGGTTGATATTTCAAGTAAATTATCAATACCACTAATTGGAAGGTTTGGCAAAAGATTTTTCAACCAATCTTTTATTTCTTTTTTGTTTTTTTTCATAACCTTTGAATAATCAAATTTAATAAAAAGGATAGGATTAAACTAACGAACAATATTAAATTTGATTTCACTTAAGCGTAATATTATAAATATCAAATAAGGTATTAATACATTGGTCAAAATAATTTATTTGTCTTCTTCTATTTAAATTAATTGAGAAAAAATTCGGTAATTTGAACCTTAAAGAAGATTGTATGAAACTGGTATTTGCAAGTAATAACAAAGACAAAATAAAAGAAATTAAATCTCAATTGAATCAAGAGATAAAAATTCTTAGTTTACAAGATATAGGCTGTAATGAAGAAATTGTCGAAATCGAAAACACTTTGGAAGGTAATGCAAAATTAAAAGCAAACTATATCACCAATAATTATAAATACAATTGTTTTGCAGATGATACTGGTTTAGAAGTAGCAGTCTTAAATGGTGAACCTGGCGTTTATTCTGCTCGGTATGCTGGTGAAAATGTGACTTATGAAGACAATGTAAATAAAATATTATTGGTAATGAAAGGTGTACATGATAGAAAAGCACAATTTAGAACTGTGATAGCATTAAATTTAAATGGCAAACAGTATATTTTTGAAGGTGTCTGTAAAGGTGAAATTCTCCTCGAAAAAATTGGAAATGAGGGGTTTGGTTACGATCCTATCTTTAAACCAAAAGGATTTGAAAAGACATTTGCAGAAATGAATTTAGCCGAAAAGGCAAAAATATCTCACAGAGGTTTAGCTGTTAAAAAATTAGTTACGTTTTTAAAGTCTAAAGTCTAAAGTCTAAAGTCTAAAGAAAAAGTATTTAGTAGTGAGAAGTGAGAAATTAAGAGCTGAAAGTGAGAATTTGAAGATATTATTTTAAGCACAAATCAAATCTCCCATTTTTAAGGGGAGATACCCACAGAGCAGAGGGGTTTAAAAACAACTATTTTTGATAAAAAAAATAGTAAAACTTGGTCAACGCTATTTAGGGATTGTCTAAAGTCAAAACTTAAAAGATGAACCGGAAAAATAAGTGTTTTACCTATTGCTTCATACCAGATACTCAGTACCAATATTTTCATTATTTCATCAATCCTTTTGTCATTTCTCCTAAATTGATGATTTCCACATTATTAAATTCTACTTCTCTAATCATTTTCATGTTTTCCCACAAGTATTTATGACCTTTTAATCCTTTAGTCATTTTCATTCTTCTGTTTAACCTTTTAATTTCAACATCTGTAGCTTTTCTTTTTTTACCAAGTTTACCATAGAGCTTGATTCCAGGAAAAGAATTAAATTTCTTTCTAAATAATGAGTTGAACCAGAACCATCGACTACTATTGATAGCCAAAACACATATTTTTTTGTTTATTTTGGAATACATGGGTATTTTGCTAGGGTATTTTTCAAAATAAAACCCAGTTTGATCATTGTTTAGAAATAATGAACCAATAGGAGTTACTGTAGGCATATTATCAGATGTGATGGATGCAATTGATACATGAAGATTTGATCGGAAACTTTTGTTAAAATGCTGTTTTATTTTATCCCAATTTGAAATTATGTCCATACTCTTTTTAATTGCAATATTTAGGGCTTACTCGAATTTAATACACTAGCTCAAAACAAAGCAGTTTGACCATCTTCATTATCTTCGTTTTCTTTCGATGCACCTTCAGATAAGCCATTTTCAACAACCTCTTCTTCAACCACTTCCACATCATTTATTTTAGGAGCTATATAGGGTAGTGGGTCTAATAAATTAATTTGTTTTATTTTATCTGTAGTCAATTGATTTCCTAGGGCTTTAATGCCTTTTATTGCAATAAATTCTTCAAAGTTTATTTTTTCGTTTTCCAGACTTCTTTTTGAGTACACAACCTCTGCCATTGGGCGATAATCTAAAGCCACAATTTGGAGTTTAGAATTTTGATGATCAGAAATAAATGATTCTTCTTTATCAGGTTGCTCTATCATAAAACGCTTCACATAATATCGTTCTCTTTCACCATCAAAATAAACAGCTGAAATGGGTTTGTCGGGTACCCATTTTTCAAGTACGATCATATCATTTTCAAAATGAGTATTCAAATTGGGAATTATGGTTTTCAGTTCACCTTTTTGATTAATAACCAATAACCTGTCTTCTGCTGTAAATTCACCAATTAGATCACCTCGATCATCTACATTGAGTCTCTGCACCGTTTCATCAAACCAGATTTTACGAGGTTTCAAAGTAGATACACCTTTTTCTTTTAATTCAATCTTTTTGACCGTGTATTTTGTAATTGTATTACCCCGGCTTCCTCGACCTTTTATCGCGAGACTGGCAAAATCTATATCCCATTTTAATTTTTTAATACTTCCTACAGCTCTTAAGTTTATAGTTATCACTTCAGCTTCTCCATTTGGATTGGCTGAAAAATACAATAGTTTAGAACCTTTTTTGCCAGTGGTTAGATCGTATTCTTTATCTCTGGTAACAGCAGTAACAGAGAATCGCTTCATATAGGTAGTACCACCTTTTCCATCTGTGTAAACCATATTATAAACAGTGCGTTTATCCTTCTTTTTAAACACGGCAACATGAATGATATTTTTGCCTACAAAAGTTTTGGTATCGACCTTGGTAACTATCATTTTACCATCGTTTTTAAAAACAATAACATCATCAATATCAGCACATTCCGATACGAATTCGTCTTTTCTAAGTGCAGTACCTATAAATCCTTCTTCTCGATTCACATACAATTTTGCATTTCGCATTACAACCTTTGTAGCGATTATATCTTCAAAAATTCTAATCTCCGTTTTTCTTTCTCTCCCCTTGCCATATTTCGATTTTAGGTCTTTGAAATAATCTATTGTGTATTCTATTATGTTTTTCAAATGGTTTTTTACCTGGGTAATCTTATCTTCCAATCCTTCAATAAAAAGTTTGGCCTTATCAATATCAAATTTCGATATTTTTTTGATACGAATTTCCGTTAAACGGATGATATCCTCTTCGGTTACAGCTCTTTTTAAATGTTTGGTATGGGGTTTTAAGCCTTTATCAATTGCCTTAATTACTCCTTCCCATGTTTCTTCCTCTTCAATATCTCTATAGATTCTGTTTTCAATAAAGATTCTCTCTAAAGATGAAAAATGCCATTGTTCTTCCAATTCTGTTAATTGAATATGAAGTTCAGCTTTTAGTAGGTCAACGGTGTGATTAGCAGAATAGACCAATGCTTCATTTACACCAATAAAAACAGGTTTATTATTTTGGATAATACAACATAGTGGTGATATTGATACTTCACAATTTGAAAAGGCATAGAGCGCATCAATGGTTTTATCGGGTGAAATACCGCTGTGCAATTGAATTAAGATCTCCACATTTTTTGCCGTATTATCTTCTATTCTCTTGATTTTAATTTTCCCCTTTTCATTAGCTTTTAATATAGAATCAATAAGAGAAGAGGTTGTTGTACTAAAGGGTATTTCACTTATCACTAAGGAGGTTTTATCCTGTTGAAAAATTTTTGCTCTTACCCTAACTTTTCCTCCTCTTTTCCCTTCATTATAATTGGTTACATCTACAATTCCTCCGGTTAAAAAGTCGGGATATATTTTAAAACTCCTGCCTTTTAATATTTTTATGGAAGCATCTATTAATTCATTAAAATTATGAGGTAATATTTTTGTTGATAGTCCGACAGCAATTCCCTCAGCGCCCTGTGTAAGTAATAATGGAAATTTAACAGGAAGGTCTATGGGCTCTTTTCTACGTCCATCATAGGATGATTGCCATTCTGTTGTTTTTGGATTAAATACTACAGAAAGTGCAAATTTAGATAATCTGGCTTCAATATATCTCGAAGCTGCTGCCCGGTCACCGGTAAAAATATTACCCCAGTTACCTTGCATATCTATTAACAGTTCTTTCTGACCTAATTGCACCAGGGCGTCAGCTATACTAGCATCCCCGTGAGGGTGATATTGCATGGTATGACCAACCAAATTAGCAACCTTGTTATAGCGACCATCATCGAGGTCTTTCATAGATTGCATAATACGCCTTTGTACGGGCTTAAAACCATCATCAATAGCGGGTACAGCTCGCTCTAGTATTACATACGATGCATAATCTAAAAACCAATCTTGATACATACCCGATACCTTTGTGATAGTATCGTGATCTTGGCCATTATTATTTTCTATATTTTCATTAACTTCTTCCATCCTATATCCCTTATTATCAAAGGAGTATTGTTTAATTATTCGCTTTCATATGCTCGATTTCCAATTCAATTCAAAAATTAGCTAAATTATTATTTCTCTTCGATAAGATCTAATTCAACCTTTAGATTTTCTATTATAAATTTTTGTCGGTCTGGTGTATTCTTGCCCATATAAAATTCCAGTAATTTGTCAACCGAAAGTTCTCGATCGAGCATTACCGGATCTAATCTGATATCCTTACCAATAAAATGGGTAAATTCATTGGGTGAAATTTCTCCAAGTCCTTTAAATCTCGTTATTTCAACCTTACCTTTGAGTTTGCCGATAGCATCTTTTTTCTCATTTTCTGAATAGCAATAAAATGTTTCTTTTTTATCTCTTACTCTAAACAAAGGTGTTTCTAAAATATACAAATGACCCTCTTTGATCACTTCAGGAAAAAATTGTAAGAAAAAAGTAATTAATAATAAGCGAATATGCATGCCATCTACATCGGCATCTGTTGCAATTACGATATTATTATACCTCAGGTTTTCGATTCCATCTTCTATATTCAATGCGGCTTGTAACAAATTAAATTCTTCATTTTCATAAACAATTTTCTTACTTAAGCCATACGAATTCAATGGTTTACCTTTTAAGCTAAATACAGCCTGTGTATTTACGTTTCTTGATCTGGTAATTGAACCACTTGCCGAATCTCCCTCCGTAATAAAAAGTGTGCTATCTAAGCGATTGTCTTTTTTCATATCACTCAAATGAACCCTGCAATCTCTTAATTTTTTGTTGTGTAAGTTGGCTTTTTTAGCTCTTTCTCTTGCAATTTTTCTTATTCCGGAAAGTTCTTTTCTTTCTTTTTCGGCCTGCAAGATCTTTCTTTGTATTTTTTCTGCAGTTTGAGGATTTCTATGTAGATAATTATCCAATCGTCTTTTAACAAAATCATGAATAAATGTTCTAACAGTAGGTAATCCACCACCCATTTCTGTAGAACCTAATTTTGTTTTGGTTTGGCTTTCAAAAATTGGTTCCATTACTTTTATACTAATAGCAGAAACAATTGATTTACGAATGTCTGAAGCATCGTAATTTTTACCAAAAAAATCGCGTATTGTTTTGACAACTGACTCTCTATAAGCATTTTGGTGAGTACCACCTTGTGTAGTATGTTGCCCGTTCACAAAGGAATGGAATTCTTCGCTATATTGAGATTTACTGTAAGTTAATGCTATTTCAATATCTTCTTCCATTAAATGAATAATTGGAAAAAGCTTTGATTCTTCAGCAATATTTTCATCTAATAAGTCTTTTAATCCATTTTCAGATTTATATTTTTCTCCATTAAAAATTACGGTCAACCCGGTATTTAGGTAGGTGTAATTTTTAATCATTTTCACTACATATTCATTTCTGAATTTATAATGAGGGAAAATACTCAAATCTGGTATAAAGGTGACTTTGGTACCTTTTCTTGATCCTGAATCTTCTATTGATGGGTCATTTACTAGTTCACCTTTTTCAAACTCTGCAATTTTAGATTTATTATCTCTTATAGATTGAACCCTAAAAAAGGAGGATAATGCGTTTACCGCTTTTGTACCAACTCCATTTAATCCAACAGATTTTTTAAATGCTTTAGAGTCATATTTACCACCTGTGTTCATTTTAGAAACAACATCTACCACCTTACCTAAAGGAATACCTCGCCCATAGTCTCGTATAGTAACCAAATCTTTTTTAACAGTAACCTCAATGGTTTTACCAGCTCCCATAACATATTCATCAATAGAATTATCTAAAACCTCTTTGATAAGAATATATATTCCATCGTCGGGAGCCGATCCATCTCCCAGTTTCCCAATATACATACCGGGACGCATTCTAATATGTTCTTTCCAGTCTAAGGATCGAATGTTATCTTCTGTATATGTATTATTTTTCTCCATTAAATATTTAGGATTGTGCAGCATTGCTAAAGTAATAATTAAGCGGAAAATATAAAATTGAAAGGAGATTTTTTATTAACAACCTGTGTTCGATTAAAATTTATATTTGAAGAAATAATAATTGAATTCAAGTTAACAAGTTTAATAATAAATTACATTGATTTTAATTTGTTAATTTTACAGGGCATTAAAAATCAATTATGATTAAAAAACAAATACCAAACCTTTTTACTTTATTGAATCTATTAGCTGGACTGATAGCCATTTTAATGGTTACATCTGATAAACTGGTGGAAGCTGCCTTCTTTGTTTTTTTGGGTATTTTTTTCGATTTTTTCGATGGTTTTTTTGCAAGAAAATTTAATGTTCAAGGTGAATTTGGAAAACAACTGGATTCTTTAGCAGATATGGTTACCTCTGGAGTAGTACCAGGTTTAGTGATGTTTCAACTTATACTATATGCAGTAAAACAAGAATGGTTTATGCAGTTGTCTTGTGAAGTAGGTGATTGGCAGAATTATGAGGAGACTTTTTTCTATTACCTGCCATTTATTGGATTAATTATTCCTCTTGCAGCAGCCTATCGATTGGCAAAATTCAATATTGATGAAAGACAAACCGATTCTTTTATAGGTTTACCTACTCCCGCACTTTCTATTTTTATTCTGTCACTTCCCTTGATTTTATACTATTCCGATTTACAATTTTTTGTTGATATCATTCAAAATAAATATTTACTAATAATTATTACCCTTATCGGAAGTTATTTACTCAATGCAGAAATTCGGTTGTTTTCCTTAAAATTTAAGAATTATTCATGGAAGGATAATTATATCAAATATGTCTTTTTATTATTAACCATTATATTATTAGTGTTTCTTCAAACCGTCGCAATACCAATGGTGATTATTTTGTATGTTTTAATTTCTGTTTATGAGAATATGATAAAAAAACAAAAGGCTATTTAATTATAAATAACCTTTTATCAAGTTCTTATGGTGATTTATTTAATTTTTTTGTTTAAATGAAAAATGCTGACCTCCAATTGATGCTTCATACATCAAACCACCTTTTGTTTGTGTGAAAACAGCCATTCCATTTTTAAAAGCAACGTCTACAGAAGCGCCAGGTACTATTGCTACAGCAGAAGCCTGTCCGCTAAATTTAACCTTTTTATTGGTAAACTTATCATAAGCCTGTTGATTCTCGAAAAATATGATCTCAACATATTGTTGACCTCCAAGTTGAAAACCAATAGTAGCTTGTGACATAGTAGATTGACCGGTTGGAATGTGATTTTTAAAAACTATACCTTTACCTCCTGCACCGCCGATACCAATTGCACCTTTGGTTATTCTTGGAAAGACTGCATAGGCATATGATTTATCTTTGAAGGATTGCAATTTGGGTTTTTGCTTGATCATTTTTTCCATCGCCTTTTGCGAATCTTCTATCAGATCTGCCTTCCACCCGCCAACTTGTGCTGTCAGAGCCATTGGCAACCCTATATATAGCATTAAAATTAATAATTGAAGTCTCTTAAGATTACTTGTTTTCATAAAATTGTTATTTAAAGGTTATTAGATATCAAAATTAGTTTTTTAAATTGAAGTAAAGTTTACTTCTCTAATTTTTTTTGAATTAGACCATTTTTTTAAAAATAATTACACTCTTGCACAATTTTTTTAAATAATTATGGTTATTGGGTTGTTATATTATAATGATATATTTCTTCTCCCTGTTTTATCATTAATCAATTTTTATCTATAGCGTTAAATATTAATTGTCATGAAAACAGATTACTGTACACATTTTTTTAAGATTATTTTCTTAATATTATTTTTGAGCTCTAATTTATTAGTAGCGCAAACAACCACACCTTTTGTAAAGAGATATGAAACAACTGGTATTAATGGTGATTTAACCATAATTGGAAATTCTATTTTAGGAGATTCAAGTGATACCCCTTACAATGGTACTACACAAAATAACTTTATCGACATGGTATTTGTCGATATTGATAATAATGCTAGTACATTTAATTCTAGTAGTGCTGATTTTTCTACTAATAATTGTAATAGAGTTGTTTATGCAGGTTTGTATTGGGGTGCAATTTCGGCACCAACCAATTTAGAACCTGATAAAGTTAAGTTTAGAGTACCCGGACAAGGCTATCAAGATGTAACTGCAGAAGCTACAATCGATTTGATATATTATAAAGATGTAACCAATTTAGTTGCAACTTCAAACGTAAGCGGAAGTTATTTTGTTGCCAATATCAGCTCATCGGAAGGAACAAGTTCTGCTGCAGGGTGGTCTTTGGTAATTGTTTATGAAGACGCTACAGAATCTAGAAAATATATATCAACCTTTGATGGTTTTTCTGCTGTTAGAAATAGTCCGAATAACCAGGTTGATTTTAACTATAACGGATTTGTAACACCACCTTCCGGACCTGTAGAGGGTAGAGTAGGAGTAGCGGCCTTAGAAGGTGATCTGGGTTGGTTTGGTGACCAAATGCTGTTTAAAGCGGATGCCAGTGCAAGTTTTACTGCGCTTTTTGATGCAGAAAATGATGTTAATAATTTCTTTAACAGTAAAATTACAAAAGATGGTGCTCAGGTTACGAATAGAAACTTAAACAGTACCAACACTTTGGGCTGGGATCAAAAATTATTGAACCTTACCGATCTAAATCCTGGAAATACTTTAATAGGAAATGGTGAAACAGGTGCAACGGTTAGAGTTACGAATAATATTGGAGGAGATTGGATTTATACTTTTTTAAACACTTTCGCGATTAATATTATAGAACCTAATTTACAGGTATTAACCAGTGTTGAAGATACATCAAACAATCCTATTACATTAAATTCACCTGTGCCACTGGGATCAACAGTTTGGTATAATATAAATTTCCAAAATATAGGAACAGATAATGCACTAAACACTTATATATTAAATATTTTACCTATTAATGTAGTTCTGGATGAAAGCTCAATAATACTTCCAGCAGGTGTCACCCATACTTATAATAATACAACAAGGGAATTGAGATTTGATATTGACAATGCATTGGTAGAAAGAGAAACCTTATCGACGTCACACGATATTCGATATCAAGTAACGGCATCCAATGATTGTTTCGATTATAGTGATGCATGTACCAACCTTTTGGAAAACAGTATCACTTCCTATTATGACGGAGAAACTTCTGGTCAGAATGTTAGCGGACAACCAGGTTTGAATGGAATTAATGGATGTGGATTAGGAAATGTAGGATCAATGGATTTGTTTGTTGATACAAGTTCATGTTCGTTCGATACCCAATTATTTTTCTGTAACAATACATTGACTTTTGAAGGAGATGATGGTTATGATACTTATATCTGGACAAATGAGAATGGTGATGTAATTGGTAACACAAAAGAGATTACTGTAACAGGTTCAGGTATTTACACTGCAACTCAAAGAAGAACAGGTTGTACTGAAACAATTAGAACTGTAACCGTATTAGGTTTAGACGTTACTGTAACACCAAGTGATGTATTGTGTAAAGATGCACAAAATGGTAATGTGGACATAACGGTAAATGAAGCATCGGCTTCTTTTAGCTATGAACTTTTTAAAAATGGTAATTTAATAGCCTCTAAAAACGGAACTTCATCAAATACCCATACTTTTTTCGATCTTGATATTGGAAATTATGAAGTAAGATCAACTAATGCTAATGGTTGTTTTGATATTACACCTTTCTCGGTTGCTCAACCTACATCATTACAAGCTACTTCTGTAAAGTTATGGAATATAACTACTTGTAACGGTTCTATCTTAAATGGTAGTGTTCAGGCGACAGGAAGCGGAGGTACACCTCCATATCAATACAGCATTGATGGTGGAACAAATTATCAAGATGAGGATAGTTTCTCTGTTAGTTCAGAAAAAACTTATGACATCAAAGTGAAAGATGCAAATGGTTGTACAATTATAACCAGTGTATTTGTTCCTTTTGATCAGGAAATTGAGTATGAAATCACCAAGGAAGACATTATTTGCGTGGGTGAAACCGATGGAAAGATAAATATTAATCTTACAAATGATCAAGGTTATAATGTTACGTACAGTTTAGATGGAACAAATTACCAAACAAGTCCGAATTTTGGAGGGCTAGCAGTTGGAACCTATGAACTGTGGATTAAGAAAGAAAATGGGTTTAACACATGTGAAACACAAAAAACAATAGATATTGATCAGCTTATATTTTTACAGTTGAGTGCTGAAACCGATTTCTCTTGTGAAGGGGCAAGTAATATGATCATTGCACAGGTTGATCCTATTTATCAAAATGATGTTACTTATATATTGGATGGAAATATTAACCAAACTTCCGGAATTTTCGAAAAAGTTGGCAAAGGAATGCATACTGTTACTGTAAAACACAATCAATACGGATGTAGTGATACACCGATACAAGTAATGGTTGAAGAATATATTCCAATAACTTTTGAGGTTGTAGAAATCGATGTTAATGAATATGAAGTTATTGCATCTGGTGGAGATCCGGGTTATGAATATAGTTTTGATTCACCTGATGACTTTAGTTCTAACAATATTTTAAACCTTAGAGCAACGAGAGAATCAAGAGATTATGTTTTCTATGTAAAAGATGAAAGAGGATGTGTTGTTGAAAAGACTATATTTTTAGAATTCTTAGATATTGAGATCCCCGATTTCTTTACACCCCAGGCCGATGGAATTAATGATACCTGGTATCCTATTAATATAGAAATATATCCAAATATATCTGTTCAGGTATTTGATCGTTACCAAAGACTTTTGGCAACATATAAAGGAAATCAATATTCATGGGATGGTAGTTACAAGGGAAAGCCTCTCCCAACAGGAGACTATTGGTACATTGTTAAATTAAACGATGCAATTGATAACAGAGAGTTTAAAGGGAATTTCAGTTTAGTTAGATAAATATAGCGATGAAAAAAATAGCTTTAATTATAGTTTTATTGATCACAGGAATTACTGGAGCACAGGAGTTTAAACTAACACCCTATACACAGTATTTAGTTGAGAATCCGTTTGTTATTTCACCGGCCTATGCAGGTAGTGATGAAATGAATAGATTGCGGTTAACAGGTGTATTTCAATGGGTTGGATTGGCCAATGCGCCAAATACGCAAACCCTATCATATGATGCACACATTTTAGACAGATCTGGTGTAGGTGGGATTTTGTATAGAGATCAAAATGGTAATACCTCTCAAATAGGAGGGCAATTAACTTTTGCTCATCACTTAACCATAAATGATGCCAATAACCAGTATATTTCTTTTGGTCTTTCTTATAAGTTTGTTCAGTTCAAATTAGATGTGTCTGATTTTGACGATCCAAACAACGATCCAAACATTGGTGCAAACATATCATCATTTAACTCAAATTTTGATGCAGCATTTCTGTACAAATTACAAGGTTTTTATATCAGTTTTAATGCATCCAATATTTTGAATAAAAATGTTAAGGTATTTGATGATACCGAACCAAAAAAATTGCGTAATTATTATATTTATACCGGTTATGTATTTGAAATTAGTGATGGTGAATACGAAATAGAGCCATCCCTGTATTTCAAACTTTTTGAAAGTGATTCAAGATCTATTTCAGATATAAATATCAAAGGAAAAAAAATAACCGATGATGGATATTACTGGGTCGGCTTTAGTACCAGGTTTATAAATGATCAAAATTTTGAACCCTTGGCAATTGTACCAATGCTAGGTTTAAAAAAGAGTGATTTTTATGTAGGATATGCATTTCAATACAATATTAATGCAGCAAAAGAGTTAAATAATGGAGGGACACATATGTTGACCCTTGGTTACGATTTCGAATCAAAAAGGGGGAGTCCGAGATGGTAATAATTTGTGAAAAAGAGTTTTATTCTATTTGATTAATATAAATATTGCTATGAAAAAAATAAAAATAATTTTGTATTTTTTGTTGGTCGTAATATTGAGTTTTTCCACTTTTGGATAAATAATAATGAGGTCAATGAAAAGGTTTGAGAATTAATTCAGAAAATAAATTTAAAATGAAAAGCTTATATACTTTACTGGTGATTTTTAGTATTACATTTTTTAGTGTACATCATACTAATGCCCAAACAGAAAATAATGAAAAAGAGATAGTTTATAAAACCACGAAAACCAAAACTCCGGAAATGGTTAAAGAAACGTTGAAAGGCTATTCCGATTTTAAGATTGAAAATGAGGTGACTTATGTGAAAAAGAATAATGCTAAAGTATATAAATTCAAAGTGAAGAAAGGAAATTGGTCACATTATATATTGATCGATGAAAAGGGAAAAATGCTAGGAATAGAAACAGGTGAACATTAAAGCTTAAAGTCATCTGGAAAAATTTTTGATAAATTTTTCAGATTTGTTTGTATGTATGCCCTATCGACCATCAGGTTGATAG
>VAPK010140458.1_pt1 | contig 14552 bp, 10 predicted proteins | sample 3395031 | NCBI WGS metagenome assembly VAPK01 (sample SAMN08290443, study PRJNA428436) | hydrothermal vent metagenome | isolation source: Deep-sea hydrothermal vent chimney 1 | place: Pacific Ocean: Juan De Fuca Ridge
CAATTTTTACTCAAATAATTTTGCAGGTAATTTAAATTTAAAAATAGAAGAAGGAACAGTTAAAATAAAAAAGTTTGAAGGCTCTGTTTTTGTGTATATAAATATAGGAAATGTTTATATCAATGGAATCAAAAATACCGAACTAACTGTTAAATCGAATTTGGGTACTATTTTTTCTAATCTTAAAAAGAATGGTTTAACTCAAAAAAGGAATCAATTAAATGGCGTTTTTGAGGAAAATAGGAATCAATTAAAAATTGATGCTTTATTGGCAAATATTCATCTAAGTTCATCCATAAATTAATTATTTAGTATTATTGTAAAAATTTAATAAAATACCACTTGAAAAAAGCAATTATAATCATAATTTTAGTCTTATTGGTAGACCAAATTTCTAAGGTTTATATCAAAACCCATTTTGTATTAAGTGAGGAAATAAATGTTCTTGGATTGGATTGGTTTCGTATTCATTTTTTAGAGAATAATGGAATGGCTTGGGGCAAAGAATTCGGCGGAAAATCAGGAAAACTTTTTCTTACTTTATTTCGATTATTTGCAATTGGTGGAATTGGATACTGGCTCATTAATGCGGTAAAAAATAATTCACATAAAATATTAATAGTAGCCATATCATTAATTTTTGCCGGAGCCCTTGGAAACATTATTGACTCGGTATTTTATGGAATTTTTTTTAGTGACAGCTATCATAAAGTTGCTACATTTTTACCTCCCGAAGGAGGGTATAATTCTCTTTTTTATGGTAAGGTGGTTGACATGTTGTACTTTCCTATGATAAATACGATATTGCCTGATTGGATTCCAAGTATTAGTTTTAATTTTCCTGATTGGCTACCGGTAATTGGAGGGAATCACTTTTCACTTTTTGAAAATCGACGATTAACTTTTTTCGACCCGGTTTTTAATATAGCCGATACGGCAATTAGTACCGGAGTTGGATTGCTGGTGGTTTTTAATAAAACGATCTTCCCTAAGAAAAAATAAAGAATTCTAAACTAAGTTTTATTTTTCATTCTTTTTTTCAAAGCATTTATCAGCTGCATTAAATTATCAATTTCAACATGATCCATTATTACTACTTTATACCATTTGTTTTTATCATTATGTTGTTCTGGAACCAAGTCGTATTTTAAAGCAATATCTTCTGGTATAAATTCAGAATGAATGGTCACTATATTCATATTTTCCTCTCTAAAATATTTAATATGCAAACCGTCTAATTGTTTACAAAACCAATTCGTACGCATAAGCAATACACTAATTTTTTCGTACCAACCGTATGGTCCATAAGTAAATAATATCATATAAACGGCAATCGCATTGGCACCCGATCTACTTCCGCAAAGTGTAAGATCCATACCTTCAACATATTCTGCCTCTTTTGTTAAAACGTTTTCAATCAATCCTTTTCTACAGATATAAACACCTGTACCATATGGGGCTTGTAACATTTTATGTGCATCAATAGTAATTGAGCAAATTTTTGGATTGGAGAAATTTATCTTCGATTTTAGGTTGCTAAACGGATATACAAATCCACCATAAGCGCCATCAATATGCATTTTATATTGCAGATCCATTTTATCCAATAAATTAGAATAAACGTCTGGGTCGTCAACCGAACCAAACATGGTTGTTGCCATATTAGAAATTACGATAAAATACTTTTTTCCTTGATCAACAGCATTATTAACCAATTGTTCGAGCGCTTTTTTATCAATTTTTCTCGAATAAAATTCAACCGGAACTGAAATTAGATCAAGACTCAATAAATTAGATCCTTTTGGAATTGAATAGTGCGTATCTTTAGAAGCTAAAATTGCAATTTCTTGATTTTTCGCATTGAAATGATTAGCAAAATAATTTCTAAATACCCACATAGCCTGAATATTAGCTTCTGTACCTCCGGGGGCAATATAACCATCAAATTCTTCATTTTCCAATTTAAAAAAATCAACCGCCAAAACTTTAAGTACTTCTCTTTCGATTTCTTGTGTTCCTTTAAAGGCTTTTTCAGATGTTCCAAAAGTATGGCAACCTATATGATTTGGATTGGATACATAGGTTTTAAGAGTTGGGGCATCCTTTAAAAAAGGGGCATCACTGTAAAATACTTTATCATCTAGTTTAGATGCAGGATATCCCAAAGAAGTATCTTTTTCAAAATCGACATTTTCAATAAGTGCATCTTCAATTCTGGTTTGAAGTTCTTTGTGAGATAATTTTTTCCAATATTTCATTGATTCTATATTTATTAGTGAAACTCTATTTTGAATAGCAAAAAAGGTGAATTCAAAATAGTAAGTTGAACCTGCCTGCGGTAGGCAGGCTAATCCCGTTTTTTCAGCGGGATCTTGAATTAACACCTCGTCCTTTGCATTGATTCCAAATATTAGTTCGGAGCTTGCCCTAAATTTTAATACCTTTATTATTGAAATCAAAAGTTCAAGATTCTAAATCCATTATAAGACTTAAAAAAGGTGGCTGCAAAAATACAAATTCTTATTTGATAAAGTGTTTTTCCTATTTGTATAAATATGTAGTCGAATTAAAAATAAGACTGAAAAGGATAAAAATTAAATAGTATTTTTGATAACCGATTAAATTTAGATCATCACCTCGGAGTAGTAACTAATGAAATTAAAAATTCAAATACAAACATTGCCAAATTCACCCGGAGTTTATCAATATTACGATAAGGAAGGCAATATTTTATATGTTGGAAAAGCAAAAAATTTAAAAAAAAGAGTAGCTTCCTATTTTACCAAAAAACATGAAAATGGTAAAACACGGGTTTTAGTAAATAAAATAGTAACAATTAAACACATTGTTGTAGAAACTGAGACTGATGCATTGCTATTAGAGAATAATTTAATTAAAAAATACCAGCCCAGGTATAATGTGATGTTAAAGGATGACAAGACCTATCCCTGGATATGCATTAAAAAAGAGCCGTTTCCCAGAGTTTTTTTAATTAGAAATATTTTAAAAGATGGCTCTGAATATTTTGGTCCGTATACATCTGTTAGAACAGTAAGAGCACTCTTGTCTCTAATTAAGGAATTATATCCTTTACGGACATGCACATATAACTTGTCTGAACAAAACATAAATTCTAAAAAATATAAAATTTGCCTTGAATACCATATAAAAAATTGCAAAGGAGCCTGTGAAGGATTGCAAACAGAAAGTGATTACTTAGATGATATTAGGGAAATTAGAAATATTATCAAAGGTAATTTTAAGACTTCTTTGCATAAATTTGAGAATCTAATGTTAGACTTTTCTGAGAAAGCTAAATTTGAAGAGGCACAAAAAATAAAGGAAAAGATGGAGTTGTTATCTAACTACCAATCCAAATCTACGGTGGTAAATCCATCGATAAATAATGTAGATGTTTTTTCCATAATTTCTGATGAGAGCTTTGCATATGTTAATTTTTTAAAGATTGCAAATGGAGCTATAATTCAATCACATACAATTGAAATTAAAAAGAAATTAGAAGAAACAGATCTGGATTTATTGGAATTGGCAATTGTAGAAATTCGTCAAAGATTCAATTCCAATTCCAATGAGATCTATGTTCCTTTTAAACTTTATGCTGGGGATAGTATAAAGGTTACCATACCAAAATTAGGAGATAAAAAAAGAATTGTAGAATTATCTCTTAGAAATGCTAAATATTTCCGCCAGGAAAGATTTAAACAAATACAAATTATTGATCCAGATAGACACACGAAAAGAATAATGAAGCAAATGCAAAAAGATTTGCGTTTGACTGAAGAGCCAAGACACATTGAATGTTTTGATAACTCAAATATTCAAGGAACTAATCCTGTTGCGGCTTGTGTTGTATTTAAAGATGGAAAACCAAGTAAAAAAGATTATCGACATTTTAATATTAAAACTGTTGTGGGTCCAGATGATTTTGCATCTATGGAAGAAGTTGTATTTAGAAGGTATCGTAGATTATTGGATGAAGAGCAAGATTTGCCACAACTTATTGTTGTTGATGGTGGGAAAGGCCAATTATCATCTTCTTTAAAAAGTTTAGATGTATTGGGCTTAAGGGGTAAAATTGCCATAATCGGAATAGCAAAAAGATTAGAGGAAATTTATTATCCAGGAGATTCCATACCTATGTATTTGGATAAAAAAACAGAAACATTAAAAATAATTCAACAATTGAGAAATGAGGCACATCGATTTGGGATTACACATCATAGAAAAAAAAGAAGCAAGCATGCTGTACAAACAGATCTTAGCAATATAGAAGGTATCGGAGAAAAAACTATTATTCTTTTGCTTAAAAATTTTAAATCATTAAAAAGAGTTAAAAATGCAACCTTTGATGAATTAATGCGACTAATTGGTAACGATAAAGCAAATAAAGTAATAAATTATTATAATAATAAAGTTTAGCTTTGTTATAAATCTCAATCAAACTGTAAAATTGAAGTGAAAAAATTCTTAATTGCCATACTAATATTTAATTTTACTTTGGTTTTTGCACAACAAAAAAACGATGCTCAAAAAGATTTAAAAGTTGGTTTGGTTTTAAGTGGAGGTGGAGCCAAAGGATTTGCTCATGTAGGTGTATTAAAGGTTTTGGAAGAAGCTGGTGTACGAATAGATTATATTGGAGGCACAAGTATGGGAGCAATAATAGGTGGTTTATATGCATCGGGTTACAATGCGAAAGAATTAGATTCAATTTTACAAGTGAACAATTTATCCGGTTTGATTCAGGATAGATTACCAAGAGAAGCTTCTTCATTTTATCAAAAAGAAAATAAAGGGAAATATGCTATAACCTTACCAATAAAAAATTGGAAAATCGGTTTACCTTCAGCAGTGTCAAAAGGTCAAAATGTGTTTAATGTTTTTTCTCAATTAACCGAACACGTACATGATGTAAATGATTTCAGCAAATTACCCATACCATTTTATTGTATAGCCACCGACTTAGAAACGGGAGAAGAAGTATTGCTTAATAAGGGATTTTTACCTGAAGCAATTCGTGCTAGTGGATCTTTCCCGGGATTATTGGCACCGGTAAATATTGATAATAAAGTTTTGGTTGACGGCGGTTTGGTTAATAATTACCCAATTGAAATAATGAAATTAATGGGAGTTGATATTATTATAGGTGTGAATGTGCAGGGGGTTTTACTGGGTAGAGATGAATTGGAGTCGTTACCAACCATTTTGATGCAAATAGCGGGTTTTCAGATGTATAAGGGGCTTGATGAAAAAATAAAAGAAACAGATATTTATATAAACCCAGATATATTGAGTTATACAAATATGTCTTTTGATAAAGAAAAGGAAATAGTTGAAAAAGGAGAAGAAGAAGCGAGAAAACATTTTTCAGAATTAGAAAAAATTGCAGGTCAACAGAAAAAAAGTATTAATAAAAGAAGTATCAAATCATTTATTCTAAATGATCAAATAACAATAAAAGAAATAAAAATAAATGGGAATAAGAACTATACAGATAACTATTGTATAGATAAATTGAAAATTCAAATAGGGAAATCAATTTCTCACAAAAAATTTATGGAAGGAATCAATACTTTGACTGCAACAGGAAATTTTCAAAGTATTCAATATAAATTTATTCCGATTGAAGGAGGATCAAGAATTGAATTTGAAATGGTTGAAAATGAAGCTTCGTTTTTTCTTCAGTTTGGAGCACATTATGACGATCTTTATAAAACAGGAATTCTTGTAAACTTAACGAAAATACACGCCTTGTTAAAGAATGATTTTTTATCTGCAGATTTTATAGTTGGAGATAATATCAGATACAATATTGATTATATTTTAGATAATGGTTTTAACTGGAGTATCGGGTTGAATACAAGGTATAATACATTTAAAGAAAGTATTCCAGTTAGTACCTTACCAGAAAGGGTGGGTTTTAATGTAGATACCGGATTGAAAACAAGAATTGATTATAATGATTTCACAACTCAGTTGTACTTACAAACAACATTTACAAATAATCTAGCTCTGAGGCTTGGTATTGAACATAAGTATTTAAACATTTTTACAGAGGAGATTATTAATGATAATCTAATTAAAATCAAATTTGATAATAGTAATTATTTTAATTTATTTGGAAAAGCAACCTTTGATTCCTATAACATCAAAGACTTCCCTAAAATGGGATTTTATTTGAGTTCAACCTATAAAATATATTTGTTCTCAGATAATATTATTGATGATTTTCAATCTTTTTCTCAATTTTATGGAAAATTAGGTATTGCCTATACCTTTTTTGATAAATTAACCCTACATTTTATTTCTCAGGCCGGAGTTACAATTGGTAGTAGTGGAAATCCTGTACACGACTATCACTTAGGAGGAAATAATGAAAATTTCATCAATACTTTTGTTCCTTTTTATGGTTATGGTGTAGCAGATTTAAATGAAACAGGTTTTTTGAAAACTGCTCTAACCGTGCGTTATGAGTTATTTAAAAATAATTATATGTCATTTACAGGTAATTTTGCCAGATTAGACAAAGATCTTTGGAATGATGGAAATATTTTTGAGGATACTAAATCAGGATATGCTGTGGGTTATGGATTAAGATCAATAATCGGACCTTTGGAATTAGCCTATTCCTGGAACCCCGATAACAACCAAAACTTCTGGTATGTAAATATTGGTTTCTGGTTTTAATAATAAATCAATTCAATTTTAATTTTCTTTTAAAACTGGTTTAGGATTATTTTGTTTTCTAATCCAGGATTTCAGTTTTGTACTTAGATAGAATAAAATAGGTACAACTATGAGTGTTAAAAAAGTTGCAATTAAAAGTCCGTAAATAACAGTCCATGCTAGCGGACCCCAAAATCTCACATTGTCACCACCAACATAAATATTAGGATCAAGTTCATTGAACAAAGTGTAAAAATTTATATTAAACCCTATTGCCAATGGTACCAATCCTAAAATTGTAGTGATTGCTGTTAATAGAACGGGTCTTAATCTGGCTTTTCCTGCTTGAATAATTAATTCAAATACATCTTTATTTGGTAGAATTGCATCTTCATCTAAATTGAGCTCAATCTTTTTTCTATCTATTAATAATTGAATATAATCAAGTAGAACAACACCATTATTTACAACAATTCCTGCCAGTGAAATGATTCCCACCATGGTCATCATAATAACAAAAGGGCTACCTGTAATGATGAGTCCACCAAAAACTCCAATCAAACTAAGAAAAATAGCCAACATAATTATAGCCGGCTTGGAAACCGAATTAAATTGGAAAATTAAAATTAGAAATATCAATCCAAGCCCAGTAAAAAAAGCTCCTACTAAAAATTTCATTTGTTTATTTTGCTCTTCAATTTGGCCAGTAAAATCAATTTTTATGGAAGGTGGTAAATCAGAAATACTTTCCATTTCATTTTGAATTTTTTTTACAATTGCACCTGCATCAGTATAGCCCGGTGACAAAGCCGAATATACCGTTACAACGCGTTTTACATCTTTGTGTTTGATAGCACTAAAACCAGAATTATTCTTTTGTCTAGTGACAGCTGAAACGGGAATTTCTTTAATTTTTCCTGAAGCCGGGTCTCTAAAAATTATTTTTTGATTGAAAATAGCACTTTTATTGTATTTATCGTCTTTATTAAAACGAATATAAATATCATAATCGTCTCCATTTTGTTTATAAATACCTGCTTTTGAACCAAAAATAGAATTCCGTAATTGTTGTCCAATTTGCCCGGCACTAACACCTAACTCCCCTGCTTTTTTTCTATCAATTTTAACCGTCATAGATGGTTTCGCACGGTTTACATCGATTTTAAGCTCGTCTATACCTGAAATATTTTTAGAATTAATAAAATCTCGCATCTTTTCTGCAGTATGTATCAATTCAGCGTAATCTTTACCTTCCAGCTCAATATTTATTGGGTATCCTGCAGGGGGCCCATTATAATCTTTTTCAACACTAATGGTAACACCGGGGTAAATTCCGACCAAAGATTCTTGTATTTTTTGTCTTAAAACCTCACTGTTTTTACCTTTTCGGAATTTAAACTCCCTCATTGATGCAGTAATTTTTCCTTTATGAGGCATTTCAGAAACAGACCCTCCATCGGCTTGCGGATTCCCGGCACCTTCACCAACTTGTGACACTGCACTTTCTACCATAAAGTTATAATTACCATCAAAATACTCTTTGGCCTTAAGCATAGAATACACCTTATTTTCTATTTCTTTAGTGATATTATTAGTTTTTTCAATATCGGTTCCTTCAGGGTATTCTATATATATTATGATCTGGTTGGGGATATTATCGGGGAAAAATTCAACTTTAGTTCTTTGGCTGGAAATAGATGCACCGAACCCTCCAAAAGCAATAAATAACAATAACATGGTACCTATACTAACAGCATATGGACGCCAGCTTTTTAATGCTCCTCTAAGTGTTTTCTCGTATAAATTTTCCCAATTTGCGAGTATATTTAGTTGAAAATAATTAGCCATATTACGTAAGAAAAGCCTATAAATCCAAAGCATTATGGCAGTAAATATCATAAGAGAGCCAAATATTCGATAGGCACCACCTGTTAATAAGATTACTAAACCAATAAGTCCTATAATACTTGTAACAGTTATTATTTTTTTAAGGGGTAAATCCTTATCTTCTACACTCATAAATTGGGAAACCATTACAGAATTAAAGAAAATGGCAACAAATAGCGAAGAACCTAATACAACGGAAAGTGTAATGGGTAAATAGATCATAAATTGACCCATAATTCCTGGCCAAAGACCAAGTGGAATAAATGCTGCTACAGTTGTTGCTGTAGAGATAATAATGGGAAGTGCTATTTCACTGATACCTTTTTTAGCAGCTTCTTTTCTTGTCATACCTTCTTCATCCATTAGGCGATAAACATTTTCAACAACTACTATTCCATTGTCTACTAACATGCCAAGCCCCATGATCAGACCAAATAAAATCATTGTATTCATAGTGTATCCCAATGCATTTAAGATCATTAACGACATAAACATTGACATTGGAATTGCGAACCCTACAAATAAGGCATTTCTGAAACCAAGGAAAAACATCAATACTGTTACAACCAAAATAATTCCAAAAATTATATTATTCACCAAATCGTCAACTTGACCAATCGTTTTGGAAGATTGATCGTTTGTAATGGTGACATTTAGATTTTTAGGAAATATATTTTCTTTGGCTTCCTTTACAATTGATGCAATTTTGCTAGCCGCTGCAACCATATTTTTCCCAGCTCTTTTTTTGACATCCAACATAACAACAACCTCTCCAAATTCTCTTGCATAGGTTGTTTTCTCTTTTTCTTTGAAAGATATATTTGCAATATCTTTTATGTATATCGGACTATTATTTTCAGATTTTACAACAAAATCATTTAGTTCAACAGGAGATTGAATTTCACCTAATATTCGAATTGTTCTACGTTGACCACTCGCTATTAAATTTCCTGCAGACATAGTAATGTTTCCATTATTCACTGCATTAATAACATCATTGAAACTAACTTTTGCTGCCATCATTTTATAAACATCGACAGCTATTTCAACTTCTTTTTCTTGAGCACCTCTTATATCTACTTGCTTAATTTCAGATAGATCTTCAATTTCATCTTCTAAATATTCTCCATATTCTTTTAATTTATCGACTGGATAATCACCTGAAATATTAATATTAAGAATAGGGAATTCTTCAGACATACTAAGTTCAAAAACGTCGGGATCAATTTTGGCGCCATTAAAAGAAGGCCAATCCTCTCCAGAGGTTTCCGAATCAATTTCATCTTTTACCTTTTGTTTAGCTTCATCTACACTAATATTTTCATCAAATTCAACAATAATCATAGAGAAATCTTCTTGAGAATTTGAGGTGATTTCCACTACATTACTTACAGTTTTAAGTTTGTCCTCTAAAGGATCGGTGATTAATTTTTCAATATCTTCGGCTGTATTCCCTGGGTATATGGAGCTTATATATATTTTAGTGTCTTTTATTTCAGGAAAATTCTCCCGAGGCATACTTTGATAAGCCGAGAACCCGGCAAAAAGAATAATAAAGATCATCACATAAATTGTGGTCTTATTATTTATTGCCCAAGATGATAAACCAAACTCCTTATCGATTATTTTTTTTTGCTTTGACATTTTTGAGTTTATTGGTTGATTATTTTAACTTCTTGCCCATCAATTACACTTCTCGCCCCTTCTAAAATTATTTCTGATCCATTGTCTAAACCACCCAGAACCTCAATCATATCACCCTGCGTTCTTCCTGTTTGAATAATTACTTTTTTCACCAATGCTTCGTTATTTTCTTTTATATTTTCAACAATATAAACATATTGTTCTCCCGAGGCATTTTCAGATATTATACTTTGAGGTATTAATAGAGAATTTTCGTTTGAATAGTCGTTAATTTTTAATTTGGCAGTGAGGTTAGGTTTTATACTTTGATCTTTATTTGGAACGGCAACTTCAATTTTAAATGTCCGATTCGCAGGATTGATATAATTTCCTACTTGACGTATTTTGGCATTTACAGATCTGTTTAAAACAGGAAATTCTACTTCAACGATCTTATTTTTAGAAATTTGTGTAATATATTGTTCCGGAATATTAGCTTCGATATACATATCATCTAAATTAATAATACGCATCAATGGGGTTTGTCCTGGAATTACAACACTTCCTTCTTCGGTAATTACATCATCTACCGTTCCTGAAAATGGAGCCCTAACAAGTGTTTTTCCCACTTGTTTGTTCAATTGATCTATTGCTTTAATTTGTGCCTCATAATTTGACTTAGCTTGAAGATATTGCATTTCACTGCCTATCTTTTGTTCCCAAAGTCTCTTTTGTCTTTCAAATGTTGTTTTTGATAATTCTGATTGAATTTGTAATTGTGCCAATTGCTGACTCAATCCTCCATCATCGATCTTAGCTAAAAGCTGACCTTTATTTACTTTATCACCTTCTTTTACATACACTTTGTTTAGTATGCCTGAATATTGAGGGTGTAGAACCAGTAAGTTTTTTGTAGTAACACTTCCTTGTATTTCCAAAAAATGATTAAAGACTGTATCATTTACCTTTAAAGTAGTAATCAAGGGAATCTTTTTATCTATATCTAATTTGGAGATAGCTTCATTCAACAATTTTAATTTTTCAATAATTTCGTGTTGTTCGAGAACTATTTCAGATTTTTTATCTCTAATTTCTTTTAAATTATTTGTTTCAATGATCGATTCAACAGATTTTTTATTTCCATTATTACATGAAAATAAAAGCATTGATATTGTGAAGGTGATGTATATATATTTCATGTTAGTAGACATTAAGTGCATTTTCTAATTCAACTTTTGATTGGATTATTTGTAAAATGGATTGGATATAATTTTGTTGTTGATTGAATAGTTGATTTTGGGCATTGGTTAGGTCAATACTAGTACTTATTCCTTCGAAAAATTTAATTTCTTCTTTTTTGGCGATGCTTTCAGCCAAAATTAAATTTTGTTTGGAAGTTTGGTATTGATCCAAAGCAAACTGGTATTTATTTTTGGCGGTTGAAACTTGTAATTTTAATTTTTCAGATGTTTGTGTTAGTTCAATTTCAGATTGTAATAAATTAATTTTGGCTTGTTGGGTTCTTGAACTACGTTGTAAACTACTAAAAATAGGTATATTCATACTCAATCCGAATAAGGAAGAATCGAACCAGTTTCCGTTGCCTTTAAAAAATATTGCATTATCATTGTTTGCAAATTTTGAATAATTAATAAAGGCATTAAGAGAAGGGAGTGCCTTACTTTTTTCAAATTTCACCAATAATTCATCTGAAAAAACTTTGTTATCAGCTATCTTAAAATCAATGTGATCATTCAATTTGAAGGGCTGAGTTATTATATTTAAATTGGTGCTGTTTAATGTTAACATCTCCAGATTATCTTTTAGTTCAACCTTTGATTCTATAGGTATTCCCAATGTTAAATTAAACATTTGATTGGCTATAATTTCAAATCTAACTGCCCTGTTTAGATCATTATCAATGTTAGATAAAGTTATTTGCTGTTGTTCAACATCCTGTTCTTCGGCGAAACCATTTTTTAAAAAGGCTTTTGTGTCTTTTAGATTTTTTTCTAATGATTCTTTATTTCTTTCTAGTATTAAGATAGTTTCTTTGGCTATTAGTACATTGCCATAGGCATTGATTACGGCTTCTCTAATACTTTGATCTGTTTTTTCTTTAGCAAGATTTGAAATTTTTAAAAAGGTTTTAGCAGATTGTAAACCAACTAAATAAGAACCATCAAAAATTAGTTGTTTTAAAGTAACGGTTGCATTAAAATTTTGTTTTGTACCAAAGATTACCTCTACAAAGTCACCGGAAGGTTGACCAACAAATTCACTTGGTATCAAAGTAACAACCTGTTTTAAAAAATTTTGGTAGTCAACAGTACCGTCAATCTGTGGTAACCCAAAGGCAGTGGTTTCCTTTTTTTTGTTTTCTGCAGCTTCAATATCCAAAATTGCATTTCTCACGGTATAATTGTGGGTCATGGCATAAGTAACTGCTTCATTTAATGAAAATGAATAATTTGCTTCTTGCGCTGTTATAGTATAACTAATAATGAGAAATAATACTATTGCTACTCTTTTTTTCATGAGTTTATATAAATTGTTTTTATAGTTAGTTTGTAACAAATGTTATGCAATTAGTCAAACGACTTTTTTTTTGTTACAGATATTTCTTTATGATTAATTTCTTTTAAAATATTTAAACCCTTTTCTGTTGATATTGCTCTGACATGATATTCTAAATAGTGATTCATTAAATAACTGCTTGAAAATTCATCTAATGGGAAAAGCTCAACATTTTTAATACCCATGATACCATTAAAGTAGAGTCTGGTTATTAAATTAATATCTAGGTCTTTACGATAATAACCTTGATTTATTCCTTTTTGAAGATTACCCGTTACACATTCACTAACCGATTCGAATTGCTTTTGTTTAAGTACTTCAAATATTTTCGGATAGTATTTTTGCAATTGATATTGAGGTGAATTTTTTTCACCTTTCAATTGTTTTTGAATCAAAGATTTTATTAAATATATTTCCTCAATCGGATTGTTATCCAATGAACAGATTTCACAAATTCCAGAATTAATCTGCTCGTAAGCAAAAAATGTTGCAGCCTTTACTAATTTAGATTTGGTAGAAAAATGAGAATATATGGTCTTTTTTGATATAGCGAGTTCTTTTGCTATATCATCCATGGTGACACTTTTAAATCCGTAATTTAAAAATAGATCAATTGCCTTTTTTAAAATTTTATCTTTCATGAGCGTGCAAATATACAACTTTGGAAACTATAAAAACAAATAAAGTTTCCAAAGTTTATAAAATTTTAACATTAATTGAACTGTTAAAATTTTTGAGAAAGTATTGAAATTTGAAACTCCAACCTTTTCATTTCTCTCGATATTTTATTGGAATACATTTGAAGTAAATTGATAAGTTTGAGAAACCCAACAACCATTAAGCTAAAAAAAGATATAAAACCCCAAAGTATCATTTTTGAAGTTGAGTCGGCACCAAAGAGTTTAATTGAACTATATACAGCCAATACAAAAAAAAGTAACATTACTATTGAAATCATTATCGTTAGCCATTTTAATTTTCCATTATACAGATTGGTTATCATTTCCGGCAGGCCCTGTTCATCTAATTTGTGATAAAACTCAGCTTCTTCCTTATTTAGCATTTTTGTGATTAATTCATCAATGTTTTCCGTATTTTTCATGATTGTTTATTTTTAATTATACTTTTTTTTAATTTTTCTCTCGCATTGAAAAGCCTTGATTTTATCGTTCCGATTTTGAGGTTTAAGATTGATCCAATTTCTCGAGTGGTAAACTTGTCTAAATAGAACAAATTCAGAACTATACGTTGTTTTTTGGAGAGTTTTTCAATCGCCTTTTTTAATTCTAGATCCAGAGTGTTATCCCTTTTATTTTTCAGATTATCACCCTCTTGATTTTGTTTAAATTCATCGATTTTCTTTCTTTCTTTTATTTGTTTTTTAAGCCAGTCAACAGATTTATTAGATACAATGGTTAACATCCACGCACCTAATGCAGAAGGGTCTTTTAAATTAAATAAATTAGTATATATTGCTATCCAACAGTCCTGAACAATATCTTTCGAAGCCTCTTTATCACCAGTTAGTTTATAGGAATAATACACCAATCTTTTGTGCCAGCGATTAACTAATATACCAAATGCCTTTTGCCTACCTGTTTGAAATTGCAACACCAGAAGTTCGTCAAATATTTTATCGTTGGTTTTCCCCATTATTTCTACTTATAGGACATTAATTTATGATAAAGGTTCATTTTTTGAACAAAAATATTTTTATTTGTCCTTAATTCGGTATTCTTACCAGAATAATTATTTTTACTTAAATTTAGAGAAAAGTG
>VAPK010019649.1_pt1 | contig 14539 bp, 6 predicted proteins | sample 3395031 | NCBI WGS metagenome assembly VAPK01 (sample SAMN08290443, study PRJNA428436) | hydrothermal vent metagenome | isolation source: Deep-sea hydrothermal vent chimney 1 | place: Pacific Ocean: Juan De Fuca Ridge
AAATGCTAAACTCAATCTTGGCACATGGCAAAGTATTTTTTTTTGTGAATTTAGAAATTATGGAGGAATGCGTAAGATTGTACTTACATTACTGTCGTAAGCTTACTAAACCATTGAAATCGAATACTATATAATCAGGCTCAGAAGTCCTACAGCTGCATCAAAATAAGTATATAAATTTATAAGGTTAAAACAGATACTGTTTTTTGCTGATGGTAATCTTTAAAATATATATTAAAAGAATAACTGTTGCCTTAAATCAGTAAGCATGTTTGTAGTAAAAGATATTTACGGATTTAAGGTATTATAGCATTCTCTATACTCATACAGGGACAAACGTTTGCATAAGCCTACAGCAAACATAAACAAAAGAACAAACATTGTAAATAACGAAAAAGCAATCAAAACTAAACTAAGAGAATAGTAATTTGTACCTTTGTCGGTTCTAATCTTCGGACAAAATTTACAATAAAGACAAAATGAAAATGAACTTAGCACCAGAATATATTTTTGAAATAAGTTGGGAAATATGCAATAAAATTGGTGGTATTTACACCGTAATATCTACAAAAGCGAAAACTGTAGTTGATAAATTTAATGATAACTATGTGTTAATTGGTCCGGATGTTTGGAAAGAGACTACCAACAACCCTGATTTTGTTGAAGATACCGGTTTGTTTGCCGATTGGAAAGCAAAATCATCGGACGAAGGGTTAAAAATTCGTACAGGTAGGTGGAATATTGAAGGGAAACCTATTGTGATACTTGTTGACTTTACACCATTGTTCCCGAAAAAAGATGAGATCTTTGCTCATTTCTGGGAAACTTATAAACTTGACTCTTTGAACGGCGAGTGGGACTACATCGAATCTGCCATGTTTGGATATGCTGCAGGACAAATAATTGAGAGTTTCTCTAATTACTATCTGCCACAGCAAAGTAACGTTATTGCTCATTTTCATGAGTGGATGACAGGTTCAGGAGTACTATATTTAAATGAAAAAACCCCTGAAATAAGTACAGCCTTTACTACTCATGCTACCGTACTTGGCAGGTCGATTGCAGGAAATGGATATCCTCTTTACGAAAACATTGAACAATATGAACCAATTCGTATAGCTCGCAACTTTAATGTTACCGCACGGCATTCACTCGAATCTTTGTCGGCAAAACACGCTGACGTTTTTACTACCGTAAGCAAAATAACGGCAAAAGAATGTAAGCAATTTCTTGAAATAGAACCACATATAATTACAACCAATGGCTTTGAAGAAAGTTTTGTGCCTAAGGGAAAGCTTTTTGATATAAAGCGGGATGCAGCACGTAAAAAGGCACTTAAAATAGCATCGGAACATACAGGAGTTTCATACAATGATAATACATTACTTATTATTACAAGTGGAAGGTACGAATACGTTAATAAGGGTATAGACCTGTTTATCAGAGCATTGAGTAGTATTCAGAAAAATAATACACTCTCCAATAACATTGTTGCCTTTATTGCTGTTCCTGCAGGGCATCACAAACCCATCAGGCCCGAAGACGGTAGCTCTGAAGGAATTAATAAATTTTTAACTCATCATCTTAGCGATCCTGATAACGACCCCATCCTTAACGAAATTAGTCATCTGGGCTTTACTAACAGCATAGATAATAATATTCATTTAATCTTTACTCCGGTTTATCTTGACGGACAGGATGGTGTAATTAACCTGACATATTACGACTTTTTAATTGGGTTTGACTTATCGGTTTTTCCGTCTTATTATGAACCATGGGGTTATACACCTTTGGAAAGTATTGCATTTCGCATACCAACAATTACAACTAACTTTACAGGATTTGGTAATTGGGTAAACGATAACTTCAAGCTCAGCCACAATGCTGTTGCTGTTATTCAAAGGCATGAAGGAAAAGGCGAGAGAGCAATTAATGAAATTAAAGACAATATATTAAGTTTTGCACAACTTGCTAACAAACTTGAAGTTAGAAAAGAAACCGGTAAAATTGTGAAAAAAGCCCTGTGGAAGCAGATGGCTGTCAATTACTTTAACGCATGGGAATTAGCGGTTAATAAATCCGAAAAAAGGAGAATTGTATTGCCCGTTAAGAAATATACTGAGACCTTAAAAATTGATGCTGTAATAAACTCAGAGAAGCCGAATTGGAAAAAGATACTCATACAGAATAAGTTACCTGACACCCTGAAGCCTCTTAAGGAATTGGCTTACAACTTATGGTGGTCGTGGAATTATGAAGCTACAGATATGTTTGCGGAAATTGATCCAAATAAATGGGAAGCTCTTGAATATAACCCGGTTAGGTTGGTTGAGTCGCTATCAAAAGATGATATTGATAGGTTGATTAACGACGTTGCCTTTATTGAGAAACTACAAAAAGTTTATTCAAATTTTGTTAACTATATGCGTAAAGCTGATGAAAAACCAGATGAGTTGGTAGCTTATACGAGTATGGAATATGGTTTGCATAACAGTTTAAAAATATTTTCAGGCGGACTTGGCATTTTGGCCGGTGATTATTTAAAACAGGCAAGCGACTCAAATAAAAATATGATTGCTGTAGGACTACTCTATCGTTACGGATATTTTAAACAGGAGTTATCAATATTTGGAGATCAGCAAGCTGTTTATTTGCCACAAAAATTTACACAATTACCCTTGATGCCGGTAAGAAATTCATCCGGCGAGTGGATTACAATACGAATTGCACTTCCTGGAAGAACAGTAACAGCAAAAATATGGCAGGTTAATGTAGGTCGAATTCCCCTCTATTTGTTGGATACAGATATTGAAACAAATCGCAACGATGACAAAGCTATAACAGCACGGCTTTATGGAGGCAATAACGAACATCGTTTAAAACAAGAAATCCTACTTGGAATTGGTGGGGTAAGACTTATTAACAGCATCGGGCTCGAACCAACTATTTATCATAGCAATGAAGGGCATTCGGCTTTTAGTGGACTTGAGCGCATCAAAGATATGATGGAAAATTACAATCTTGACTATAGCGTAGCATGTGAGTTAGTTAGGGCAAACACATTATTTACAACACACACACCTGTTCCTGCCGGTCATGATGCTTTTGAAGAGCATCTAATGAGAGCATATTTGAGTCATTTTAGCGAAATATTTAGAGTTAGCTGGGAACAATTTATGGCATTGGGAAGACACAATATTGGTAACTTAGGCGAGAAGTTCTCTATGAGTCTGCTGGCGGCAAATCTTTCGCAGGAAGTAAACGGAGTGAGTAAAATCCATGGTCGAGTATCGCGTGAAATGTTCAAATCATTGTATCCCGGATACTTTGCTGACGAACTTCATATTGGCTATGTAACTAATGGTGTACATTACTTTACATGGACCGATAAACTTTGGCAAAAACTATATAAAGATAATTTTTCAAAGGATTTTGAAAGCAATCAATCAAATCAAGATTCATGGCAGAACATATTACATGTTCCTGATGAGCTTATTTGGAAGACACGCATAGAACTAAAGAAGAATCTTGTTGAAGAAATTAAGAAGAAACTTAAATATGATCTAACTAAACGGCAGGAATCACCTGCGATAATATTTAATTCAATTGCAAGTATTACCGAAGAGACTCTATTGGTTGGTTTTGCAAGACGATTTGCAACTTACAAACGTGCACATTTGCTATTTACTGACACAAAGCGGCTTTCCCTAATAGTTAATAACAAAGAGAAACCTGTTATTTTTATCTTTTCCGGAAAAGCGCACCCACACGATAAGGCAGGGCAGGATTTGATAAAACTGATTGTTGATATAAGCAAAACCAAGGAATTTATTGGCAAGATCCTTTTCTTGGAAAACTACGATATGATCTCAGGAAAAATGCTTACAAGTAGTGTTGATATATGGCTTAACACACCCACACGACCACTTGAAGCATCGGGGACAAGTGGCGAAAAGGCCGTTATGAATGGTGTTACTAACTTTAGTGTGCTTGACGGATGGTGGGCAGAGGGCTATAAACAAGATGCAGGCTGGGCAATTGAAGAATCTAAAACTTTTGCTAACCAAAAGTTTCAGGACGAACTTGATGCTCAAATAATTTATAACACCTTTGAAAATGATATTATAGCCAGTTACTATGATAAAAACGAAGTAGGAATTTCTGAAAAATGGGTGTCGTATATTAAGAATACTATAGCAGAAGTGGCACCTCATTTTACTATGCAGCGGATGCTTGAAGACTATTATAATAACTACTATTTGCATTTGTTTGAGAGAAGAGAGGAACTTTATAAAAACCAATTTGCACCGGCAAAAGAACTTGTTATATGGAAAAAGAAAGTACAGGCTGCATGGGAAAATATTTCACTCGAATCCTTAATTATACCTGATGCAGATAATAAACCATTGGAATTTGGAAAACATTTTAAAGCAGAAATAACGCTGAACATACCTAAACTTTCATCTTCCGATATTGGTGTTGAAATTGTAATGGGAAATAAAATTGATGGAGATGTTGATAAAATAACATTTAAAAATCAATTAAAGGCGATTGCTGCTGAGGAGGGTAAAGCAAAATTTAAATGCGAATTTCCATTGGAGACCACCGGAGTTTACGATTATGCTTTCAGAATTTTTCCTAAAAATAAATTGCTGCGTTATAGGATGGATTTCCCACTTATTAAGTGGATTTAGTATTTGTAGTTCTGTATTATCTAACAATAAGCAATTTCTGCCGTTGCTATAATTATTAATTAGCTAAAACCCGGAATAGAATTATCAGGGAACAAGTTTTTTTGTACTTTAGTCGATTATAGATAGCGCCTACAAGAAAACTCATCATTTTCAAGTCTTTGATAAGAAAGCGTCAAAGACATGGCTTTCGATATTTTTGAATTCAAGGAGTTTACGAATTGTAGTTGATTGATTCAAAAATGCGAATAACGTAGTATCTGGCGTTTTCTTGCAAAGACTATCTATGTACAAATTACGATTAATTATTATTTTCATATGTTACTCAGTAAAAGCAATCATACAAAATTTATCTTTGGCATAATATTTTTACAGTTGTTTTTCGCTGCTACTTCATTATCAGCAACAAAAACTGATAGTATTAGCTCAAAGCTTGTTGCTGATACTAATATGCCGGTATTATTACACGATTCCATAGCCACTACAGTTAACGCACCCGATACGCCAACAGAAAAGAAATATAAGAAAGAAAGTAGAGCGAACCTTAAGGCTATTAAGTTGGCAGAACAACAAAGTGATACAGCAAAAATCAGTTCACTATGGATAAGCTTTGCCAACAGTAAAAATGAGCAATGTAAATACAAAGATGCTGATAGTGCATATCAAAAAGCTGAAAAGTTAATTTCAAAAGTGGGTTCCGATGATGAAAAAGCCAATATCTATTTTTTGATAGGAAATAATTATTATGACTGGAGTAATTACGCAGAAGCAAAAGTGTACTATCAGTTGGCAGAAGATAGATACGTATTATTAGGTGATAAAAAAGGAATTGCCAAATCACTAAAAGGACTCTCGGCTGTTGCCTCAAATTATGCTGATTACGAGCATGCGATAGGGTATATGCAACGTGCCAGGAATATTTACAATGAGATTGGTGACCCAAATAATTTGGCAGGCACAACACTTGGCATTGGGGTAATACTTGAGAACTGGGGAAAAATTGATAGAGCGTTGTCTTATTATAAGAAGGCTTACAATCATTTTAAAAATAGTAATAATAAATTTGAAGAAGTAAACATGCTACTTCATATTGGGGATATATTTGTAACCCAAAAAAAGTTTTCGCAGGCTGTTAACAACTATCAAAAAGCAATAAAACTTGAAAGCGAAGTACATAATAAAAAACTGCTGTCAATTGGATACAGTAATTTGGGAGAAGCCTATTTTGCTATGAAAGAATATGACAAAGCTCTTGATTATCAGGAAAAAGCACTTGTTATTAAATATGAGGTTGGCGATAAACAACGTATAGCAATTTCGTTGCTAAGTATTGGTAAAATATATTTTGCAATAAATAACGACAAACTTTCCGAAAAAAATATTCGTCAATGCTTTTTGCTCTCAAAGGAGATTAATCTTAAAAAAATTAAAATGGATGCATTGTTAATGCTATCGAAGATTAGTGAAAGGCGACTTGACTTTGAAAAATCGTACGATTATTTGAAACAGTACATTAAATTAAAAGATGAAATTTTTGACTCACAGAGTCAGAAAATGATAAATGATCTTACTGTAAAATATGAATCACAAAGAATAGAAAAAGAAAACGAATCGTTAACACAAAAGGAAGCAATCACATCTCTTGAGCTGGAAAATGTGAGGGAAACCAAACAGTTTACACTTATTTTCTTAGCATTTATTGTAGTATTATCTTTTATAGTTATTATATTTGTTATTACGCGAACAAAGCAAGCAAGAAAGAACTATGCTATTCTTGCAAGAAAGAATAAGGAAATTACGATTCAGAAAGAGAAACTTAATGAACTAAACAAGGAGTTTGCTTTCAACAAGGAGCAATATCGCAGTATTGTAGAAAATGCAACAACAGGCATGTATCAAACCCATCCTGATGGCAAAATAATATTTGCCAACCAAAGTCTAATTAGCATGCTTGGATATAAAAGTTTTTCAGAATTAGAAAGTATAAATCTTAATAGAGAAAATGTAAATAGGAAACGTTTCTTGAAAATTCTTGAAAAACAACTGCTTATATCAGGTCGCGAAGATACATGGTTTAGAAGAGATAATTCATTAATGTATGTAAACGAAAGTGCCTGGGTGGTAAAGGATGACGATGGTAACACTTTGCACTACGAGGGTATTGTTGAAGATATTACAAAGCGTAAAGAGGCTGAAATAGCTCTAAAAAAATCAGAAAAAGAGTTGCAAAATATTAACGCAGCACTTAAAGAAAAAAATAAAAAGTTTGAAATAGCTAAAAATGAAGCTATTAAAGCTAACGAAACAAAAAGTATATTTATTGCTAATGTTAGCCACGAAATACGAACTCCATTAAATTCAATAATTGGGTTCTCATCTTTACTGTCAAGTATTATTACTAACAAGTTATTATTATCGCACGTAGAAGCTATTAAGTCGAGTAGCAAGAACTTGCTGGCAATTATTAATGATATTCTTGATATGTCGAAAATACAATTTGGCGAAGTGGATCTTGAATATGAACCATTTTCATTTTCAGATTTGATTGACGATATAAAGCGAGTGTTTAGCCTTAAACTTAGTAGTAAAAATCTTAAGTTTATAATAAAAATTAATGATAATGTACCTTCCGGTGTACTTCTTGATAAGTTTAGAGTTCGGCAAGTATTGCTAAATTTAATAGGTAATTCAATAAAATTTACCAACATAGGAAGCATCACTGTTGAAATAAATGCAAAGAAAAAGAAAGCTAATACCGTTGACTTATCAATAACGATTACTGATACCGGCATTGGAGTTGCAGAGGATGAGCAAAAATTAATATTTGAGGCATTTAAACAATGTAAGATAAACAATAAAAATCAAATAGGTGGCACAGGGCTTGGATTGAGCATATCCAATAGTTTAATTACCCTGATGGGAGGCGAAATACAGCTGCAAAGTAAGCTTGGCAAAGGCTCAATATTTACTATTCTTTTGCCAAATGTGAAAACAACCAATGGCAAAACAGAAACTTCATCTGACGATATACTGGATATCGAATCTTTTTCGCCAAATATTACCGGTTACGATACGATAGTGGATACCGAAGTTTTTCCGGTACTTGATGCCGATACACAAAACGAGTTAATTAGCGAGTTTAGTAGCAAATGGAAGCTGCTGATTACAAATCATGTAATTAATCAAAAAATCGCATTTGCTAATGATCTTCTTGAATTTGCAAAAAGAAAAAATAACAAGGATATGATTAGTTATTGTAACGAATTAGTATTTTCACTAAGTAACTTTGAAATTGACAAAATAAACAAGCTGCTTATTGATATAGGCTACCATTTTAATATTGATGAATAGAAAACCAAATTAATACACGGATGAATAATATATCGGGAAAAATACTTATCGTAGATGATGTTTCAAGGAACATCCAAATACTGGGGAATCTACTTTCTCAGAAACAGTTTCAGATTGCTTATGCTCAAAGTGGGCAACAAGCATTGGATATATGTGGGGTACAGGATTTTGATTTAATATTACTTGATATCATGATGCCCGGAATGAACGGCTATGAAGTGTGTAAAAAACTAAAAGATGATCCGAAAACTGCTGAAGTACCTGTTATTTTTTTAACAGCAAAGACCGATATGGACAGTATTATTAAAGGATTTGAAATTGGTGGTCAAGATTATATTACCAAACCATTCAATTCAGCCGAACTGTTGGCACGAGTTAACAATCATTTGCTGATAAAACAACAAAATGAACAAATTAAGAAGATGAACACTCATCTTGAGGATGTGGTAAGAGAGCGCACAAGTGAGTTGGAAAAAGCAAATCACAAACTAAATGTACTTGACCAGGCAAAAAGTAATTTTTTGTCGATTATCAGTCACGAGATGCGTACCCCATTAAATGGTATTATCGGTCTTACCGAACTGCTCAACAAGCCAAACATTGATGAGGATCAGAAGGAGAATATTAATTTCCTAAAAGAAGTTGCATTGCGCTTAATGAAGTTTAGTGATACTGCTTTGTTCATAACAAACTTAAAAGCAAAAAACCGTTTTCCCGAAATACTACCGGTATCCTTAAACAATTTAATTATTGATTCAATATATCAATTTAAAGAAAGTAATCCGGAATCGTCATTAATAATAATAAATAGTGTTCCAACTGATAATATCCTAATAAAAGTTGATTCGGAGCTGTTAAGGAGATGCTTTTTGGTAATTATTGAAAACTCGGCATTATTTGCCGGTAATAATGCTACACTTGATATATCTGCAACTACTAATTATAATTCAATATCAATTACTTTTACTGATAATGGACCTGGATTTACTAACGATGCTCTTTCAAATCTGTTTGAACTATTTGCCGCAGGAGATATCCTCCATGCCGAAGGAACCGGATTGGGTCTTGCCACATGCAAGTTAATATTAGATACACATGAAGGAAGTATTAGTGTTAAAAATATTGCTTCAGGCGGAGCTCAGGTAACTATAAAGTTAAAGTATTCTAACTAGTACCCGCAAGAAAACTCATCATTTTTCAAGTCTTTTGCGTTTTCTTGCAAAGACCAACTAAAAAAGTTTAACTGCCGCTTTAATGATAACGTCTATTTTTTAGTAGTTTGCGCTACACTTTCATATAAATATTATTTAGAGAATCGACATCATTATCATAATTTTTAATGCTACTGCCTAAATAAATACTCAGGTGTTTATCCATTCTACAATCTAAAAAGTCATATAATAAGCGACTTCCTTATCATTAATTTGATACTCTACTCCCAAAGCAAAAGTAATGATAATTATGTGTAGTTACAAACTATACGTAGTGGGGTGGGGCGTTATAAAGGATACCTATTATTATAATTATAGATTTTGTATATCTATTAGTGATATGTATTTTATTATTTTTGCCATCAATATAAATTTATGATATCAATAGCTAATATTAAGAAGGAATTTGGAGGAACACCTTTGTTTGAGCGTGTATCGTTTAATATTAATTCTAAGGACAGAATTGGGCTTGCCGGTGTAAATGGTGCCGGAAAATCTACTTTGTTGAAAATATTAGCAGGTGAGCTTGAACCTGAAATGGGTACAGTAATCATTCCATCCGGTGTAAGTGTAGGCTACCTGCCTCAGGAAAAGGTAATTTCATCAAATTTGAGTGTTTTTGAAGAAGCAATGAAAGTATTCAGTTTTCTTGATGATTATAAGCTTGAAATTGAATCTATTAACATGAAATTGGAAGGTGAGTTTAATTATAGTGATAAACACTATTCAAAGCTTATTGACAGGCTTAACTTCTTAGATAATACATTAAAAAATTATTCCCTCAATAAACTTTCCGGAAATGCTGAGAAATACTTATTGGGTCTTGGTTTTAATCGTAACGAATTATTTTGTCCACTTGTAGAATTTAGTCAGGGTTGGCAGATGCGCGTAGAAATTGCTAAACTATTGTTATTAAAACCTGAGTTACTTTTATTGGATGAGCCTACTAACCATCTTGACATTGAGTCGATTCAGTGGGTTGAGGATTTCCTGAGTAATTATTCAGGGTCAATAATACTTGTTTCACATGATCGTAAGCTTCTTGACAATATTACAAACAGGACAATTGAGATTAGCAATGGTAATATGTACGACTATAAAGCATCATACTCAGAATATATACTACAGAGGGAAGAAAGAGAATCTCATCTAAAATCTACATACAACAATCAACAAAAGGAAATTAACGAAGTTGAACGCTTTATTGAAAGATTTAGATATAAAGCTTCAAAAGCAAAACAAGTACAGTCGCGCATAAAGCAATTGGAGCGATTGGACAGAATTGAATTAGATAATATTGACCAGAGTTCGGTTCATTTCTGTTTTCCTCCGGCTCCTCACAGTGGAAAAGTTACAATTAACGGAAAGAAACTATCAAAGCAGTACGGCAAAAATGTAGTGCTTAATGGTATTGATTTTGAGATTGTTAAAGGTGAGAAAATTGCATTTCTTGGTAGAAATGGTGAGGGTAAGTCAACTCTTGCTAAAATTATTGCAGGTAAACTTGATTACAAGGGTGAACTTAATTTAGGGCACAATGTTATAACAGGCTATTTTGCACAAAATCAAGGGGATAGATTAAATCCTGAGCTAACGGTATTTGAAACTATTGATAATGTAGCAGTTGGAGATATTAGGAAAAATATTAATTCAATACTTGGAGCTTTTTTGTTTCAGGGTGATGATGTAAACAAAAAAGTTAAAGTGTTGTCGGGTGGCGAGAAATCGAGATTGTCGTTAGTATTACTTTTGCTGGAACCAACCAACTTGCTGCTGTTGGATGAGCCAACTAACCATTTGGACTTACGAACGAAGGATATTCTTAAAAATGCTTTACTACAATATGATGGTACGTTGGTTATTGTGTCGCACGACCGCGATTTTTTGCAGGGGCTTACACAAAGGTTGTATGAGTTTAAGAATAAGGGAATTAAAGAACATAGAGGCGATATTAATTTGTTTCTTGAAAAGCGAAAAGTGGATACATTGCATGAATTGGATATGAAAGAGAAGACTAACATTGTAACATCTACTAAGGTTAAAAACAACAAAGCGGCATGGGAAACCAAAAAAGAGCATAACAGAAAATTACGAAAGTTGAAGAATGAAATTTCAAGTCTTGAAGGCATTATTGAGGCGAATGAAACTCTTCTAAGCATTACTAATGAAAAACTATCAAATCCGCTAAATTATGAGGAGGAGATCAAGTCAGGTGAACTGTATAAACAACATGATAAAGTTAACAGCATACTCAGTAAGGCTTTTAAAGATTGGGATATTAAGCAACAGGAACTTGATGATATTGAAGCTTGACTTGTTACAAATGGTGGTATCTACTTGTTCCTATTAATCATTTTTACAGCTACTTCTCTAAGACAATCTTTTTTATTTGAAACAATATCTATTGTATCCAAACTTTTCAAACCTCTCTTGTAATATTTATCTATCTCTTTATTTGTTTCATTATCAATATGTAGCCTTGTAAATATTGCTTTTGTCAATTTTATTTTAAGATCGTTGTCGATGTGAGGCGAGTTGTAGAGGGTTATAAGCTCATGTTTTGTTTTATTGTCTGCAAGTTCGAGTGCCTTAATGTAAAGAAAAGTTTTTTTGTTGGTAATAATATCGCCACCGGTTTTCTTTCCAAATATTCCTTCATTCCCGTAAGTGTCTAATAGATCATCTTTTAGCTGAAAACCAAGCCCAATGTTAACTCCAAAATCATAAATTAAATCAGCATCATTTGCAGGAGCTCCACCAATTAGTGCTCCAATTTTTAAGCTTGCCCCAAAAAGAACACCTGTTTTAAGTCGGATCATATTTAAATATTCATCTACAGTAACATTGTTATTATCTTCATAATTAAGGTCAAACTGTTGACCCTCACATACTTCGATGGCAGTATTGTTAAATACGCTTAAAGTTTCAGGAAGTATATCCTTATTAGTTTGCTGGGCATATTGATATGCAAGTGCGAATAGAGTATCGCCTGACAATATCGCTATGTTAGAGTTCCATTTTTTAAATACTGTTTCTTTACCACGCCTTATGGGAGCATTATCCATTATGTCATCATGGATAAGAGTAAAATTATGGAACATCTCAATGGCTATTGCTTGCGGCAGAGCCTTTTTATAATCGTTAGAGAATAATTCGCATGCCATGAGTGTAGTTACAGGTCTAATGCGTTTGCCGCCAAAGCTCAGCGTGTATTTTATTGGACTATAAAGTTCAATTGGTTTATCGGTATAACCTATCCTATGAATTTGGCTTTCAAAATAATTTATAAGTTGTTGGTAATTTTGCATAATGTTGTTTGCTGGATACTAAAATTAATTTAGTTAAGAGTGGATTGTAATAAATCACAAATACTCCCCTCCATGTAAGCAGTTTATATATTATTTATTTTTGATAATTATAGATGTATTATCTGTACTACTTTTGTAATTTATTAATAATCAATCATATCTAACAAATATTGTCCATAACTACTTTTAACAAGAGGTTTAGCAATTTTTATCAACTGTTGCTTGTCAATAAATCCTTTTTTATATGCAATTTCTTCAATGCAACTAATTTTAAGACCTTGTCTGTCTTGTACAACTTCAACAAATTGCGATGCCTGAGTAAGGGAAGCAAACGTACCCGTATCTAACCATGCTGTACCTCTACTTAGCATACCTACTTTTAGTTTGCCTTCTTTGAGATAGTATTTGTTAATATCTGTTATTTCATACTCGCCCCTTGCACTTGGCTTAAGATTTTTTGCTACTTCTATAACGGTATTATCATAAAAATATAAACCTGGAACAGCATAGCTTGATTTAGGATTTTCAGGTTTCTCTTCTATCGATAAGGCATTAAAGTCATCGTCAAATTCAACAACACCATATCTTTCGGGGTCGTTTACGTGATAAGCAAAAACAATACCTCCCACTGGATCGTTGTTTGAACTCAGCAGTTTGGGTAACCCCGAACCGTAAAAAATATTATCACCAAGAACTAATGCAACCTTGTCGTTACCAATAAACTTTTCGCCAATTACAAATGCCTGAGCAAGTCCATTAGGGATTTCCTGAACGGCATATTCAATTTTACATCCAATTTGAGAACCATCGCCAAGTAAAAGCTTAAAATTTGGTGTATCATGCGGAGTTGATATTATTAATATCTCGCGGATACCCGAAAGCATCAAAATTGATAAGGGATAGTAAATCATTGGTTTATCATAAATAGGCATAAGTTGTTTGCTAACTGCCAATGTAAGGGGGTGTAGCCGTGTTCCTGATCCACCTGCTAAAATTATTCCTTTCATAATACTGTTTTTTATTTGTATCTGTAACTACTTGTTAATTATAATAAAACAATTATTTAAAATGAATTTATCTTATTAATATAGATGTTTAGAGTTCTTTCCGGAGATAAGCAAGACTATTCGCTATTTGTTTTGCCCAATTCTTCAATAATAAGTTTGTCAAGCTCAATATCCTCTTCTTCATCAAATACTTCTAAGTAAGGTTCCTTAAATGATTTTGTGATGATACGTTTATCTAAAGTTAATAATAGTGATGGCAGAACAAACAAGTTAGACAGTAACGCTACAACTAATGTGAATGAAACTAAATAACCAAGAGCCTCAGTACCTCCAAATGAAGAAAGCGTAAATATATAAAACCCGAAGAAAAGCACAATCGCAGAGTAAATCATGCTGTAGCCTGTTTCGATAAGAGCAGCAAGCACAGCAGGGCGTATTTTCCAATCGTTATGCCTTAACTGCAAGCGGTAACGCGACAAAAAATGTATTGTGTTGTCAACGCTTATGCCTAAAGCGATACTAAAAATAAGTATCGTTGAGGGCTTAATTGATATATCAAAATAACCCATCATACCGGCAGTAAGTATTTGTGGTATTAAGTTGGGTATTAGCGATATTAGTATCATCCGTACAGATGAAAAAATTAACGCCATAAGCATTGTAATTATAAGTAATGCCAGCATTAAGCTCATAAACAAGTTCTTAACCAAATAATTTGTGCCTTTTAGGAAGACTACACTAGTTCCTGTTAAGTTAACATCATATTTACTTGGTGGAAAAATTGAATCAATTTTTGGCTTTATATCTTTTAAAATACGGTCGATGTCGTTTGTGCCTATGTTTGCCATCTGTACAGAAACACGGGTAGTTTGAAAATTAGAATCTACAAATGCATTCAGGATTCCTTTTTTATTACCTTTCATTTGTGGAACGTAGGATAGAATAAAATTCTTTTCCTGATTATTGGGTAG
>VAPK010045841.1_pt1 | contig 14538 bp, 12 predicted proteins | sample 3395031 | NCBI WGS metagenome assembly VAPK01 (sample SAMN08290443, study PRJNA428436) | hydrothermal vent metagenome | isolation source: Deep-sea hydrothermal vent chimney 1 | place: Pacific Ocean: Juan De Fuca Ridge
ACGGCGATGGTTTGCGAGCAGTAAAGTCGTCTGCGTGTCATCGGTTTCGGGCAATGACGCAAAGCCTGTGTAAGCACCGGGCCAGCCGAAAAATTTGTCCTGGTAGCTCAGGATCAGGTCGGACTGGGATGCGTTGTCTGCATGCTGCAGTTGCAAAACGGCGCGCGAAAACTCGTGATCGCCAAACGGCACACTACCATCACCCTGTGAGCGTGCGAACGAGACGGCGACACCCAGATCGCTGCCGGACGCACTACTCGTTGTGCGGCCGAAGCGCAGCGATTGAAAGTTGAGATCATCACTACCGACGCCCAACGAAACGTAGCCGCCGTCCGTGACTCGTCCAATTCCGTAGGAAACCGTCGCGACCGCGGAATTAAACCCTTCGACCGCACTGTCTATACCGACCAGCACCGCTGGCGACGACATCATTGCCGGGTCCACCGGAAGCTCCGCAACATAGTGACCGGTCTGCGGGTCCATGACTGTCACCGCACCCAGCTTGAAACCGGTGTTCTCAAACAGCCCGCCACGTACCGTCACATCGGATTGCCCTTCCGCGAGACCGCGAGACTGCAGCTCGGTAAGTGGGTCGAAGCGTAAGGTTGTTGCGGCGGTTGCATAGCTGCTTGCCGGCTTGTCATTCGCAACGCGCGCTGCGTGAACCGTTATCTCCGATATTTCTTCGTCATTCTGCTCCGACCATGCCGTGGCGGTACAAGAGACCAGCAGCATCGCTGCACTTAGAGTTTGGGTATATCGCATTGAGTGTTTTCACTAAGAACTGTCGCCCCTGGCTTCGAACTTGGCTCGAAGCTCAGTCGGCAAGTAAAATGACAAATAGGTACGGCAAATTTTCTGCGTTTCAGCGAGTCGCCGTTCGGATATGCGGCCTTCGCAATGTAAGGCGTCAGCGAACATCGTGTCACCGAGGGAAGTATACATGCCGAGAGCCGACGACCAATCGGAACTTTTTGGCATAAAGAAATAACGTTCGAACGTATCCGCAACCGCTTTCGTCAAGTCCTTCAACGCCGCTCTATAGCTCCCGGAAATATTGGATCGACCGCGGGGCAAGGCACGCAGCGCGGCTGCCGTCTCGATCCAGTATGCGGCCGCCTCAGCCACGAGATGATCCGAAAGCTGCATCCACGAACCCGGCTGACGGATTCGCTCCGCACCGTTTACGTACGCAATAAAGCTCCGAATCCAGAAACTCGCCAGGTCCTGCATCAGGTCGTCCATACCGTCGTATATTCGGTAGGCCGATCCGCGAGACACCCCGGCCGCGGCAAACACTTCGCTGAATCGCATCGGCTGACCACCGCAACTCTCAACCAAGCCTTCTGCCGCATCCAGCAATTTTTGACGATTGGCGCGCCCGCGCGTCCTCAGCCTGGGTATTCGCTGATCTGATCGCAATTTTGCAAGTTTCGAGTGACCGTTCGGCATCGTACTATTCCCCGTTCCGTCCCTCAATTTATGCCGCTTGTGTTTCGTATTGTCAATGCGGCGCGGGCCTTACGGGCCCGGGCAGGATCACCGCAATTTCATCATCTTGAGCAGTGCAAGCGAGAGGCTGTATACATCTCCCGGCCAGCGGGCAGACAGGTAGTGCCGATCGGTTACGACGAAACCCCGCTCCAGGCGATCCAAACGGTCGCGCAGAAGCGGCTTCGGTCCACTCAGAAAGTTCTGGCGATCGGCAAGAGCGTCGGTGACTTCGTCCTCGACCGTCGTCCCCGGGTAGGTCAAATAGTAGTCGCCCAACCATAGTCGGGTGAGATTGTAGGCAGCCATTTCCTGTGATTTCAGCAATGCGGTCGTTTTGAAGTCATGAATCACAGATTTCCCGGTTTCCGGGTTGATACTGCGTGCTGCCAGCAGAACTCCGTGACAAATCGCTGCAACAGGCTTTCGCGCCACAAAAAAGTCGACCACAAGTTTCTGCAGCAGGTCCGACTCCAGGTACTCCTTGACACCCTTGTCATGCCCCCCGGGCAAATACAATGCCTCGTAATCTGCTTCCTGCAACGCTTCGTATTTAACCGGATTCCGATACGACGCGTCACCAAGCATCGCCGCATGAGCGTCGAGCGCGTCGCGACTCGCTCTCAGCAGCGGCCGCAGCAATCCGAGTCGCTTTCCACTGACCATCAGACTATCCGCAGCGCCCTGCTCGCCACCCGGGGTCGCAAAGACAACATCAATTCCGCCTTCGGACAGCAATCTCCACGGCACGGCAACCTCCGTCGGATCGAACCCGTAGCTCGGCAGCGGCATCAGAACTTTTGCCGGCATTAGAACCATTGAATAGCGGACGCGGTAAACATTCCAAGCAGGCCGACAACCGACAGGCCGAAGGAAATACTTCGCAGCGTCGACAATCCTGAATAGTAAAAGATCATATGTGCAAGCCGGCCCAGGAAATAGGTCAGCGAAAACGCGTTTAGCATTTCCGGGCTGGCGCCGGACGCTATTCCGAATGCCGCGAACAGAACGAAAGCCGCGACGCTCTCATTGTTGTTCGCATGCGCGCGGGCCACCCGAAACAGCAGATCGTCGTGGTCGACGTTTACCGGATAACCTGGAATCTGTTTTCGAAGGATGCCGACTACATCGGCCACGAGCAACTGAACCAGCAGCAGAAACCCGCTGAGTCCGAGCATCAGTATTGTCATCTTGTACGGTTCTAGTTGTTCCATTTCTACCTTACCCCCGGTTCAGTCTATCGGAAATTTGCGGTGCGGAGCTATGTGCGCTTAGTCAGGACAACGCGCTGTCGAACGACTCTATGCCCCCCAGGTCCGGGCCGACAGGGTGAAACTGCCACCCGAGCGCCAGACAAGCGTCCCGATCCCACGTGCCGTCACCGTAGTAAGAGATCGTCTGAAATTCGTGGTCGCCAAGCTGCGCCAGCGCAATACTCATGATTTCGACCCGACTGGAAGACTCGCTGGACGTGGCCAATGGAAACCGAGTGAGATCAAAACCTGCCGACGTCAACTTCAATTCCGCGGATTCTCGCCAGCCACCGGTAGCAACTGCGATGGCATAGTTGTCTGACGTACACAGGTCTTCAACCCGTCGGCGAGCGCCGGGGGTTTCCTGAAACGGCCCGTTGTCTGCGATATGCGAACGTAGCGAACTCACGAACCCTGTCTTTATTCGCTCCATCTGAGACGGCTCGGCGGTAATCGAGTTGTCATCCAGCACCTGCGTCAATATCCCGGAGTCGGTAACGAACTCATATTCGGCCAGGGTCGATCTGAAATCGACCGGCCCCAGAACGAGATGCACAGCGGCTCTGTACAGATCGTCATCAACCGATGCAGACTGCAGAAGCGTGCCGTCAATGTCGAATATTACAGCGTGCATGTAGTTCACCACTCGGGCTCTGTCGACCCACGGCGGTGTCAACCTGGAAATACGGAGACAATCGCCCTAGCAATGTCGATGAGGCATTCTACGCGAAGGCTTCACGGGCGAGCTCTGACAAATTTTTCATTGAATCGGAGTATGGACCCGGTCCAAAACTCACGCGCGAGACCCCGAGTTCACAAAGACGAACGATTGCGGGCACATCGGGCGTCATCATGATATTTACCGGCAAATCGGTGTGCTCACAGAGTTCGCTAATCAGGCTCTCATCCGATAGACCCGGCACGAAGAAGCCACTTGCACCTGCCTTTTGATACGCGCTTGCGCGAATTTTGGCATCGCCGATCAGATCTGTGTGTGCCTGATCGGGCGCTGCCTGCAGAAACAGGTCAGTCCGAGCGTTAACAAATATTGGCACGCCCAGCTTGTCAGCTACGTCGCGGATCGCCTTGATTCGATCGCATTGGGCAGCAACGCTGTGCAGGCCTTTCCCATTAACGATCTGGTCTTCGAAGTTCATTCCGATCGCTCCAGCGCCAATGATACGCTGGACGTTAATCGCAACTTCGTCCGGAGACTCGGCGTATCCTCCTTCGAAATCGATGGTCACTGGCAATGACACCGCCGAACAAATTTGCCGGGTATTGCGTTCGACGAAGTCAATTGGAATCGCTTCGCCGTCGTCGAAGCCCTGCGCTGCCGCGACTGAGTGGCTGCCAGTCGCGATCGCTTTTGCGCCAGCACTGGCGACCGCTTTGGCGCTGCCGGCATCCCAGATATTAAACAGGACGACGGGGCTCCCTTTGACGTGAAGGTTCGTAAACTGTTCTGCTTTTCTTATCGGGTTCATGCGGGCTTTCTCCGGGATACGTGGCATCCGCATTGTAGCGACAACAGGGTGCGATTCTAGCCAGATTCGGACGTCGTCGATATTCGGAACCTCGGTGATTGTCCATAGCAGACACCGACGATCGCGACACTAATCCCTGGTGGTCATCGCCAGAACAATGGCGCCCAATACACCGGAATTTCCACCGAGTCCCGGCGGAACGATGTACTGGTCGATGCTTTTTTCGATCGCATCAACCGCGATGAATCCGTTCAGAAGTGCCTGAACGTTTTTTCGGATCATCGGGAACAGGTTCTTGTTGCTCATAACACCACCGCCGAGAATGACCTTTCCTGGTGACAGTAACAGGATCGAGTTGGTCACCAAATGAGCGATGTAGTGCGCTGTTTGTGCATAAGCTACGTGGTTTGTCGGTAGTTGATCGAGTTGCTTGCCCCATCGGGCAACGATCGCCGGGCCTGCTGCCATACCCTCGATACAATCAGTATGAACAGGGCAGTTACCCTCAAAATCGTCACCCGCCGCCCGTGGCGCTCGCATGTGTCCCAGCTCCGGGTGCAGCAAACCGTGAATCGGCTGGCCATTGACGACGACGCCACCTCCGATGCCGGTACCAACCGTGATATACACCACGGAATCACAGGCAACCGCAGCGCCCCACTTTACCTCGCCAAGCGCCGCCGCATTTACATCCGTATCGAGTGCGACCGGAACCGTGAGCCAGTCGGCAAAATACCGGTACAAATCGCAGTCGCGCCACAACAGCTTTGGCGTTGGCCCTAATCGACCGTAGTCCGACGCCGACCGGTTCAGTTGCAGTGGTCCGAACGTACCGATACCGAGTGCGGCAAACGGGCCGTGAATATCGATCAGGTTCTGCAGCTCGGCCTTGATGCGAGGTAGAGAATCCTCCGGGGCCTCGGTATCAATCTGAATCCGCTCGAGCAACTCACCGTCGGCCTTAGCGAGAGCGCAGACGATCTTGGTACCGCCCAACTCAACACCCGCGAATAACAAACTCATGAGCTCTGCCGCAGCCAGCAAGCAGATCTATTCAGCCACACGACTCGCAAGGTACTCACTCCTGTCCAATTCAGCGAGGCGCGATTTTGTCGGATTACGGAGCAAGTTAAACAGACATCCTGCGAACAGCAGGCCGGCGTATACCGCCGCAAGCAAGAATCCAACTTTCGGATCGCCGTCGAAGGCATCGCTGACCACGCCCATGCTGAGCGGCCCCACCGCCGCGCCGAGCGCCGTGAAGAACAGGATCACCCCGGCCGCAGAGCCGTGCTTGTTTTTCGGAAAACAGCTGATGCCCTTGGAGTTCAGGGTGGGATAAATTACAGACATGAACAGCCCGGAGAGCGGCAACAAGAACACAGCCCAGTCTCTACCGGCAAAGACGCTGCCGAGGAAACAAAGGGCTATCGCACCGCTGAACAGCGCCAGAACTGCGGCCCAATTGAAGCGCGCCATCATCCAGATCCCGACAAATCGCCCGGCCGCACGCAGCACGAAAAAGATCGTCAGTGCGTAAGTTGCCAGCAACATCGCATTGCCTTCGTAGCCGAGCAGGTAGGTCGGCATCCATACGTAGATGGCGCTTTCCGCGGCGACGTACAAAAAGGCGGCAACTGAGAAACCCAGTGCATAGGGATCTTTTGTCATCGAAAGCGTTGTTACAAAGTTAGTGGGTTCGGCTGTGGCTTTCATCGTCTCCGGGTAATCGATCCGCGTAGCTGTAATAATCAGCAGTACGCACAGAGTCGCTGCGATCACGTACAGCCACTTCCAGTCGATACCCTGACCGAGCAAATAGGTGACGATCAGAGGCCCGATGATCGCGCCCACGCCGAAGAATGCTTCCACACCGTTCATGGTCGCGGTGTGTTCGGTTGTTGACTTGGAAATATCGCCGATCAATGCCAATGCCGCGGTCTTGAAGATGCCGATCGCCAGTCCGGATAACATCATCAGGCTGAGAAAAAAGCCGAAGGAATCGCCGAGTACAAACAGGTAGGAGTTGACGGCAAAAAGGCCAAGCCCGAGTATGATGGTCCTTTTTCGACCCAGCTTGTCGGCAAGATACCCCAGCATTATGCCGGCCAGGGCGATGGCCATCATCGGTCCGTAGTGCAACAGACCGGCAGCCGTCATGCTTAAGTCGAAAGACTTCATGACTTCGGGAATGATCACACCTACGGCGTCGGTGGTCATGGCAAACATCATGAACATCATGTACGTGAGCCAACGAATGACTCTAAGATTATAACCTCGCGATGTACTGTTCATTTACCGATCCTCCGAATGTCTGCAGCTGGTACTTCGTCAAAACTATCGGTGACGATGTACTGGCTCAGCACTCCGTTTTCTTGCCGGGTAATAACGCCGCGCGCTGTTGTCAGGTCGACGAACAGCTCAATACTGGCCTCTGCGAATTGCCATCGCAAACAGAGCTGATCACTTCTGCAGTCTGGCATGTCGAAGTCTCCCTGAAAACCGCTTGCGGAGTTGCGCAAGCGGATCAATGCGAACAGGGACTGAACCACGGGCTTTCTGACCGCAGCAGCGATCTCTGCCTTATCGAAATAGTGCCTGTTGATGTCGCGCCCAACACCGGTTCTCTGCAGTAAATCCATGTCATTACCTTCCGCCAGCAAACCCATGTAGTAGACCTGCGGTACGCCCGGCGCGAAAAACTGAATGGCTCTGGCGAGCAGATACAGGTTATCCGAGCGCCCGACTGCATCGTAGAACGTCGTGTTGACCTGATAGATATCGAGGTTGGAGGCCGCCTTTCCACTTGCGGACCGACTCTGACCGTCTGTCCAATCGCCGATTTGATCGACGAGTGCCTCGATCTGCGAGTCAGTCAGCAACCCGGGACGTTCGCTGTCACTGGCCACATCGACAATTCCGATACCGTCGTGAGTGTCGAGGACGGTAACGCAATTCCGCGGCGATATTGCAAACCATTTTTTCAGCGCTTCAGTATTGGTGCAATAAATCGAGTGCAAAACCAGCGGCGGAAGTGCGAAATCGTAAACCCAGGAGACGCGATCCGCTATGTCAATCTGTGTCTGGTGATGTGAATGCAGCTCCACCAGGGAGTCCATCCCGAGATCCGCAGCCGAGCTTCGAAGCGAGTCGATAAACTCAAACGTCTCCGGCAACATAAAGCAATTCGTTCCCCGACGCTTAACTGCGTATCCGACCGCGTCCAGTCGAATCGCCTTTATTCCGGAGCCTGCAAATCTCTCGAAGATCGATTCGAGGTACGCACGACCTGCCGCACTCTCGACGTTGATGTCCAGCTGCTGCGGACTGAACGTTGACCAGAAATCATACGTCGCCCTGTTGTCGAATCTTACGGTTGTGAAAGGCAGCCCCGGGCGAGGTCGATAGATTTTCTCGAGCTCTCGTTCAGACGCGCTTGTCGGAAACACATCCTCGCGCTTTAGGAAAAAGTCCCAGTAGTCCGATTTTTCACCGGTGCGTCTGACGTCCTGGAACTGTCGCGATTCGCTGGAGACATGATTAACGATCAAGTCGCTCATCACGAACATTCGCTCTGATAGTGTGCGAATTGACTCCCAGTCGCCGAGGCGAGAATCCACTAGTGTGTGGTCTGACGGGTCGAAACCGGCATCCGCACCGTCAAAGGGCGTGAAATACGGCAGCAGGTGAACGCCGCCGAAAAGATCCGCGAGTTCACCGTCCAACAACGACGTCAAACCGCCAATGTCCCCCCCTAGCCGGTCGACGTAGGTGATGAGCTGAACAGCATTGCGCATGATCACGGTTAACAATCCCGGTGTTGACGTTGCCAGCAGGTCTGGTCATTGCAGCTACGAACCGGTACGCCGTAACGTTGAGTCACAGTCTTCTTCATTCTTGTGGTACGGCGTCCGACCGCAGCGCGGCATAGGATTTAGTATCGTCCCTGTGCCGCCTGCGTATTCGCGATTCTAGAAGTTATACGTTACACCGATTGACGTCGATGTGCCGCTAAGCGCTCTTGCCCTGACGATGTCACCGGCACTCGCCGTGCCTTCTTCGGACTCGGTGATAACGAACTCGTCAGTTAAGTTGTTGATATTGAAGTTTAAGGACAAGTCGTCGGTGACATACCAGATACCGTAGAGGTGAATCAGATTGTAACCGTCCTGCTTCAGACTGTTGTTGTCCTGCACGAAATAATCCGTGGACCCTTGCAACGTCGCACCGACAGAAAAGTCGTCAGTACTGTAGTCCGGATTAATCGTCCAGATGAAGTCTGCCTGCCGCCGTGGCGTATTGCCAACGACGCCGGGGTTTGTCAGATCGCTCGATATCTCCGCATCACTCCAGGTCATATTGCCGCTAACGCTGAAGTAGTCACCGACGGACCAATCTCCCTCGAACTCAATACCGTTGGCTTCGTATTCGCGAACGAAGGTCAGGCCGCTGGTGATTTCCGAGTTGGTTTCTTCCACCTGCGTATTGAAGTAAGTCGCGAACAACGACCAGTCGCTGCCGAGGTATTTGTAGCCCAATTCGATCTGCGTAACCTCGTCATAGCCATCCGTCGTGCTCGTGAGACTTCCGTTCGGGTTCAACGAACCGGCGACCTGTGTCAGGCGATCTCCGATAGCGCGACCACCGTCGCTGTAGCGAAAGAACACGGACGAGTCATCGTTGAGTATGTAGGCACCACCCAGTGAAAACGCGGTGTTGTCAGCATCGTAGTTAACATTGGTGACAGCCGCATTGTTTTCGTTGAGACTGCGAACGCCGCCGCTGATGAACCCTGCCGACGTAGCACCCGAGTTTTCGAGCAAGGCATCGCTGTCCAGCCGGGTAATCACGCCGCCAACCACGGTGTATTGGCCAATTGAGCCGTTGCCGTTGAGGTCAGTTGAAACGTTTCCGCCGCAACACGCATCCAAGCGCCGCCCTCTCGCTTCAACAGAGTCGCGACGAACGCTGACATCGATTGAAAGTCTGTCGCCAACGTCGAAACCGACGTTCAGGTAGGGAGCAAAGGTGGTGTACTCGAGATCCCAGTCCCAAGCCAGGAAGCTTTGTGTCAAAGCGCCGTTGTCGGCGAGTACGACGTCAACCGGCGCACCATTTTCGTCAATTCCGGCATTTAAGGCAACGTAGTTAATGTTCTGCGAATTGGTTCCGCTCAACGTTTGCATGCGCGTGTGCCAGCTGTTCCAGGAAATGTCGATGTTCTGTTTGGAGTAGTAGATACCGCCGGTAATAGAAACAGTATCGAGCTGCTTGGTGATTTTGAAATCGTTAACCATCAAACCAACGTCATCAAACGTCGTATCGAACAGCAGGTTGGTATAGGCCAGCTGATTCGGGTCTGCGGCCTGGCCACCGATTGTCGCAACGACTCCACCGGAACAATCAATGTTGACACCACCGACGGTCGCACTGGCGCACAGTGCAGCGCCCTTATTGGCGATCGTATCCGTACCGCCGGCGAAGCCGTCAGTAAACGGTGAGATAAAGCCACCGGTAACGCTGGAGGTTCTGAATTTGTTGTTAATGGTTATGGTGTCGTCGATATCTTTGTCAAACTCAAAGCCGAACGCAGAAACTTTAGACTCGATGCCATCTGATACTGCCCGGCTAACGGGGTTACCGAACTGATCGAATGACGTAATATTATTTGTCGCCTGCGAATGAGGTGTCTGAGTGCTCGCGTCATAGCCAGCCACCGGCCCGAAACTGCCATTACCTTCAACGCGAATCGGCGACGGTAAGTACGTCGTGACCTTGTCGTCCAGATACTTCACGTAGAAACGGAGAAAGCCGTCATCGAAATCCTTCGTGATGTTGAACTTGATCTGGCCGCCGTTATCGCCGTTGTAGCCTGTATCGCGCACGCCCTCACCGTCCCGAAAAAAACCACCAATGTGATAACTAATATCGTCGGCAAGACTGCCGCCGTATTGAAAGTCGGTACGGAACTCATCGTAATCGGCGCCGAAGCTCAGCCCAATACTGCCTTCGTCATTACCACCGGTTCTGCTGATGATGTTGATGATGCCGCCGGGCGAGTTACTTGCGAAGGTAGACGCAGAACCGCCACGTATGGATTCGATACGATCGACGGAGGAGTCAAACCTCACGAAATTATCCGTGTTGGCGAAATTGATGTCACCAAACTCAAGAACCGGCAGACCGTCCTCTTGAATCTGCATGTATTTGGAGCCGCCTGTCGCCAACGGAATACCCCGGATCGTCAGGTTCGCGTTACCACCGCCACCCGAGGATTCCGCCCGGATGCCGGGCAGACTTCGGAAAACTTCGGCTACTGAGCGTGGCGCCAGTTTTCCAACGTTCTCATTGGTCACGGCACTTACTGAAACGCTTGCTTCGAGCTTCGTCGCGCCGCCCGGTGGTACGCCGGTCACGAAGATCTCCTCCATGACTTCTTCGTCGGACTGCGCAAGCGCCGAACTTGGGATTAGCGGCGCACTAAGCGCTGCTAGCAACAGGCCGCCGGTAACACGGCATAGAGTTGAAATGCTCATTCGGTAATACCCCCTGGTATGCCGCGCTACCCGGTTTGGGCAAACGGTCGACCATTGCAGGCTACGGTAAGATACAATCGATTGTCTACTATTGGACGTACAATCGATTGTATCGTCTGGTAACTTTTTGTAATTGTTGACAATTTTAGAGTTATTGTTCAGTCTTTAATAGCTGCTTTCGCGCAAATTGGCGCACACCCGGGGCCGTAGATTACGATACCAAGATGAGCCAGACGAAGACGCCGATAACAATGCAGGACCTCGCCGATATTGCCGGTGTTACGCGAGGCACAGTATCCCGGGCGCTCAGCGACAGCCCTCGCGTCAAGGAGAAGACGAAGGCCCGCATTCGTGCGCTGGCCAAGAAGCACAACTATCGAGTTAATCAAAAAGCCAGAAACTTTCGCCTGAGAAAGACCGGTGTTATCTCGGTCGTCTTCATGCTCAACATCAAGTCCGAGCAGCATATGTCCGACCCGTTTTTTCTGGAGATGCTCGGCGGCATCGCCGATTGCCTTGCGGAACACGACCTGGACCTGTTCCTCGCGCACGCACCGATACCGAATATTCTGGAGTTGGAGGACAGTCGTGTATTCCAGAATTCTGACGGCGTCATTTTCATCGGACAGGGTGAACAACATCGTCAACTGAACGAGATCGCTATGTCCGATACGCCGATTGTTGTTTGGGGCGCGCCGATGCCTGATCAGGAGTATTGCCAGGTTGGCGGCGACAACGCCGCCGGCGGCTTCCTGGCAACCGATCATCTGCTGGAGGCCGGGCGACGACGTGTGGCGTTCTTCGGCGACGTGGATCTTCCGGAGATTGCGTTACGGTTCTCAGGATACAAGAAAGCCTTGAGAGAACACGGCATCGACTTCGATCCCGAACTGCAAATTGATGTGCCTTTCGAAATGGTACACGCACGGGAGTCCATCAATGACCTGCTCGCCAGTCATGCAAATTTTGATTCGGCGCTGTGCAGCAGCGACGTCATGGCACTGAGCGCGATTGCCACGGTTTCCGAGTTCGGATTGAGCGTGCCGGACGACGTAGCGATCGTTGGTTACGATGACATCGGTCTTGCACGCTACGGCAGTCCTTCGCTCACCACCGTGCGGCAAAACATACGGTGGGCCGGGCGAGTGCTCGTGGAAAGTTTACTCAGCATTTTGAACGGGCAAAAAGTCGCAGATACCACGCTCTCCAGCGAATTGGTCGTGCGCCAGTCTTGTGGAGCATTGGGACGCAAATAAGACGACCCTATAAAAAGGGCCGCACCCAAGGGTACGGCCTTTAAAAAATACATCCTGGCGGTATCCTGACCCGATTGGATGAAGAGCATCCCTGTTCTTCACCCTACAGGCAACCTCCGGTTGTCCGAATTCATTCACACGAAAGAGCAGAATCTGTTCAAACGTGTCGACGACTTGTTGGCCGCAGCTTGTCAGACTCAGAAATACCACGCCCACTGGGCGAATACGCCCGCCGCTGTCGACAAATACCGACCGGCTACCGCAGTCTGGGTACCACCGAATTCACTGCCCGAACTTCCCAGCGACAAATTCAGACTTGCCAGTAAACTCATGTTGTCCGACAAACTGTAGTTTGTAATCAACAGCAACAGACCGCTCGGGTCACTGACGTTCATCAACAGCGTCGGCGACAGACTCCACAGCGGCGTCATCTCGGCCGTGACGCTACCGGCGAGGTAGTGCCGCCCCAGGGTAAAGCTTTCACCACGACCGATTCGGCGTAACAGGTCCGGGTTGTTTTGCAAAGAGATCGGATCGTAGTTGCCCGAATGTTGCCCGAACCCATTGAAGTGATACTCAACTGCGCCACTCATATTCTTGCCGGCCCAGACCCATGAGTAGCTCAGATTGGCTGATAGTTGAGCGACCGTATCGCGCGCCGTATTGGTGACCACCAGGTCAGCGCTCAGGTGCGCACCACCCATTCCGCGACTGGCACCAATACCAAAAACATCATCGCCGTAATGCCGAGCAAGCAATACATCAAACTCGCCTTCGCCTGAAAAGCCGTGGTACTTCAGGGCAGTGGTTGCAGCATCACTGGCAACGTCACCGCTCAGGAACCCACGTCGAATCACATACGCACCCTGAACATCGGAACCGTTGTCGCGCAAGTACTGCACGTACAACATGTCGTCGCCGGTTTTGTATTCCGTATCGATGATCGACGGGTCGAAGGGATTCACAAGATCCATCGGCGCGTAGAACAGGCCGTTGCCCCACGACAAAGCCTGGCGTCCAAAGCGGATGACGGTTTTTTCACTGCTGTAGCCGACCCACAAGCGGTCCAGTCTGTGTACAAGCGCCGAGTTGTTACCCTGATCGATAACGGACGTTAGATCGAGAAAGCGACGGCTGTCATCTGGCAGCCTGAACGGCTCTCCATGCAGCGACGCAAGCTGGTAGTTTGTATTGAAGGTCCAGCCGGACTGACGGTATTCGGCGTTCAGGCGCAGTTCGCCCCATACAGCGGTGGAACTGCCCCCGTACAAGTCGCGAAACAGGCTGTCGGACGGATAGCTTTGACCCACGACTCTCAGTTTTGTGTAGCCGCCGAATTCCGGCCGGCCGTCGGCGACAGCCGCGAATGCGGGAAAAATCAGCAGCAACAGGAGGGAGCTACGCCGCACGCTGATCGATGTCATCCACGATTTGCCCATCAAGCATGCGAATCAGCCGACCCGCGTAGGTCATGACGCGCTGGTCGTGAGTTGCGATAACAAATGTAGTGCTGTGACGTTCGTTAAGCTCGGTAAAAAGCTGCATCAAGCCATCAGCAGTCTGCGAATCGAGGTTAGCGGTGGGTTCGTCCGCCAGTACCAGCGCCGGCCGTGAAGCTACCGCCCGTGCAACGGCGACGCGCTGCTGCTGACCACCCGACATCTCCGCCGGTCGCCGGTCTTCAAGACCTTCGAGACCGACTTCCTTCAGTATCGCTGACGATTTTTGTTGTCTTTCAGAGGCCGGCACACCCTGCACCTGCATGACGAACTCGACATTTTCACGCGCCGTCAGCACAGGAATCAGGTTGTAGGCCTGGAAAACAAACCCTATTTGCCTGAGACGAAGATCCGCCAGCGCTCCTTTGCCCAGGTTATCAATCCGCTCACCATCGACGTACACCTCACCGCTGTCGGGAATATCCAGCCCACCAATTGCGTTCAGGAGTGTTGTCTTGCCGCCGCCGGAGGGCGCCGAAAGGCAAACGAACTCACCCTTGGCAATCTCGATGCTGACATGATCGAGAGCCTTGATGTCCTGATCACCCTGGCGGTATGTCTTGCACAAATCCACGCACCGAACAGCACTCATATTCAGACCTTTGTAATCGCCTCGACAGGCTCATATCTTGACGCCCGCCAGGCGGGAGAAAGACTCGCCAGGAACCCAAGCAACAATACTACGACACTGGCGAGCACCATATCGCTGACATACAAGCGCGGATACAGCATGCTGGAAGCGCCCCAAAACTCCATACCTTCGGCGACCACGGACAAGTCGATTCCACCTTCAAGCGGCGTCACTGTCGCCCACGCCAGAAAATTGCCGGCGATCAGTCCCAGGCTCAGCAACAGCATCGACTCGATGATTATCTGACCGAGTATGCTGCCAGGCTTCATGCCCAGGGCCAGCATGAGACCAATCTCGCGTACGCGCTCGAACACTGCCATCACGAGCGTGTTAACCAACCCGAAAGACAGCGCGAGAAATATGACGACAACCCAAATAAGCACGA
>VAPK010253576.1_pt1 | contig 14538 bp, 14 predicted proteins | sample 3395031 | NCBI WGS metagenome assembly VAPK01 (sample SAMN08290443, study PRJNA428436) | hydrothermal vent metagenome | isolation source: Deep-sea hydrothermal vent chimney 1 | place: Pacific Ocean: Juan De Fuca Ridge
AGCTCACCTGGTAGAGCGCCTCGCTTGCACCGAGGAGGTAGCGGGTTCAAGTCCTGTCCGGTCCACCAAAGAGGAGTCTTGCTCCATAAATTGCTGATTTAGCCTGAAAGTAAGGGCTATTTCACTGGTTCTAAAACCACGGTTATCTAGGTATGTAATTCCTTTAGGAAATAAGTACTTTTGAAACCGTGGTTTTACATTTATATCAAGTTTTTTCCAGTAATTACTCAATGAAGTTATAAATTGGTGTGCTTTTGTTAAAATAATATCAGCATCAAGCTCATCTATACGTGCTTCGTGATTTGATATTTCATAAGTAGTTATTTCATTCTCAACTCTTGATTTTCTTTCTTGGAAGTCCTCTTGTGAATAGTCGCCATTTTCGTAAATAGTAAATATGCGTTCTCGTTTTTGTTTTAGTTGAGCTAGCTTTTTGTCGTAAGCTTCTTTTTCTTTTTTATGCCTGTTAATTCTATTTTCTAATTTTTCTATTACTGCTCGTTTGTATAATTTAACAAATCCATCGGATGGGGTAAGTTTTTTTAATAGCTTAATAAATGCATCCTCAACATCTTGCTTACTAAACGATTTACCTTGTAGGGAACATTCTTTATTAAAACAGTGATAATAATAATACACTCCACCATTTCCTGTAGGAGAGCTACCTGTGAGTGCATTACTACATTTCTCACAGCGTATAATACCTCCACGAAGTGGAAATATAAAACTCAATTTTGTTCGTTTTTTGCTTGATGTTTTCTTTTTACCATTAAGTATGTCTATAATATCTTTTGCTTCTTGATAGGTGATAATTGGCTCGTGAAGCCCCTGTACGGTTTCATTCGTCCATGGATTATAGATTTCACCAGCATAAAACTTTAAACGCTTCTCGTTTAGAATGGTTTCCATATAAGAAAATCTTGTTTTTTTGCCACGAAGTGTGGCAAATCCTCTTTTATCAATAGCATCAATAAAACTTTTAGGAGTATGTAATCCTTTGGCATATTCTTTTAAAGTATCTCTTAATATTGGAGCAAAATCTGGATGAGGTTGATCTGGAAGATTTTTCTTTTCTTTACGCATATTTTCAATTTTTCGGTTAGTGTTGGGCATGTAACCAATGGGTGCTTTTCTGGGATAAATTCCCTCATTTAATTTTGCACTCATTCCATTACTGCAACGTTGTTTTCTTATAGCATTATCAAAAGTGTTAAATCCAGCAAGAATAGTCTCAAAAAGAACCCCATTTGGATCGTTACCGATTGGCTCGGTTACAGATAGTAATTCAGTTCCGTAATTAGTTAGTTTTTGACGAACCATAAAGTGATCTAACGTATTACGTGCAAATCTATCTAATTTATACACCACAAAAGAGTCTATTTTATTTTTTCTACAGTATTCAATTGCTTTCAAAAATTCTTCTCTTTTTGTAGATTTTGCTGAAGCTCCCTCCTCCCTAAACATCTTAACTATTTTAGTATTACGTTGGATGCAAAAATCTTTACAAAGCCTTTCTTGACTATCAAGTGAAGTTCCAGCAACTTGCTCTCCAGAGCTTACTCGTATGTATATAATTCCTTTTTGTTGTATATTCATATTATTTATTTTAATTATTTGTAATAAAAAACCGCTAAAGGGACAGTCCTGGGCTAACACAGTCTACTTGCACACAAGGGTGTAGTTTTACTGAACCAGAACCGCCCCTTTAGCGGTAGGAAGAGCCCTTATATGATATTCAACTGTGTTAGCATTTTTATTATAGTGTAGATTAAAATTTAACTCAACTTTTTTTAGTAATTGAACTCATTTTTCGTAACTTTTTATATTTTTTTAACTGTCTCTCTGGACGACGCTTAGCAATTCGTGCTTTTCGCATCTTCATTCTACTTTTGAGATATTTTTTTCTTATTTCACTTGTCATATTTATTTTTTAAGCTAGTAAATAACATTGCTATTCCGAAAGGCAGAGAGAGCCCTAAACAGCGATATTTAAAACTCGCAGTTAGCTATTCTCGCTTATCTCTAAAATATATTGAGGACGAGTAAGAGTATCATTTGACACATACCTTTCGGAAGTGGTGCTCAATCCTTTTTAGGGGATATTTTGCTCTTTAACCTCGCCGACATATCTTTAGCATACGAGGTGAGATGCAGAAGTTATTCCGATTAGGTGTCGGTCGCTTCCTGCTACACTTGATTTTTTTAACGCTGTCATGTAACTCTCAAACCAGCCACAGCGGTTCTTATGTATTACGATTAAATAACCGTGAAGTGATTACTCTTCGTCAGTATTCACTTCACGAACATCTAAAAAACCTTCAATAAATATATCTGCAAACATATTAGAGGAGTCAATAACTTCCTGTATCTCATCATCTGAGAAATTATTATACTCTTCGCCTAGTATTTTTTTTGATTTTTCTATGGATAACATAATTTTCATATTTTAAATCAAGTTGGTAATTTGTATTTTTTCACATAAAAAAGAATACACGTTTATTTTACGTGTATTCTAATTTTTTGGTATGAACTTGTTCTGAACTTATTTTGAAGTGTTTTAGGAGGTTTTAAACTCTAAACGATAGCCATTAAGTCTTGTATTATGAATTATTATTTTTGACTTTTTATTACCAGATGCATCTTTGATTACAGTTTTTAAATATCTTATCATTGGAAATATAATATCGTTTTTATCTACCTTTGAATACTCTTCTTTTTTTGCTTTCTCAATTTGAAGAATTTCAAGATATGTAACATTAGTTGGATATTTGTCTACTAGTAATCGCAATAACTTATATTCACGAGTTGCTATTGAGATATTTCCTTTTAAGCCAAACAAATTAAAATCGCCTATAGCATCATCTAGATATAAATCTTTTTTAGCATCATTTTTAGAGGGTGTAGTATTTTTAGAAATAATATCTTTTGTGAGACCTTCTATTGTCTTAATAACCTTCTTTACTAATTTTATAAAATTTTCATCTGGATTTCGTATAAAAATTCCATCAAAATTATTGGCTATTTCTTCTTTTATTTCTTTTTCTGAATACCCAAGCTCTTTGCCTGTATCATAAATTTCAGCTTCTCTAAGCTTTCTATATTCTTGAAAATTATAATAAGTATTCTTACGTAAAGCATGGATATTAAAAAAGTTTTCTATATTTTCTGATAGCAGATCTACAAATTGTCTAACAACTATAATTGGTAAGTCAGCTGTTTTAATTGTTTCTACTTCTATATTTAAATAAGTTTTGCTCTCATTTTTTTCTAAAACTTCAAAGTTATATTGACGTATTACCACCTCTAAAAACCTCTTTAAGGTATTTAGGTCTTGTTTTGGAAATTTATGTAAAGTTTCTTTTATTGTTCTTATATTCATATTTTGTGATATAATAATACCACAATTAAATAGGTAAGTCCGCAAGGACAGCACCTAACCCTTATGCTTTTTGCAGTAGGCATGGTGTAAAATCACGTTCAACATGTAAACCCCATCATTAGGGCACTGTTGAACGTGTTATGCAGGGAAACTTGTGTAGGAGCTTAGGCTCTCCTAGTGGTGGGCTTTTTGTTTGTCTGCCACATAATTTATTATTTAACTTCAATATATTATGTATGGATCAATATTTATAATTTTAGGAATAATTTTATTTACAGCAGTTCTTTTTAAATACGCCCGTGCCCATGATAAGAAAAAGACTTTAAAGAGGGAGGTGGAGGATAATATGGAAATTATTTTAATCACAATACCTTGGTGGAAAGGGGTTATTTATTTTTTATCATTAGGATTATTATTTATTGGTATACTTGCTTATTTTGTCTTAAAAGATGAAATCGGTATCAATTTAGGAATTATTGAGTGGGTAATTATTATTGCTCTTTTTATGTTTTTACATTCTAAATCTAAAAAAATTAAAATTAGAAAAAAAATTGGATCATTTAGCTTTTACCTTGTAGAGGAAGGTAAAAAAGAAGATAGCTCTAATGCTGTAAAATAAAAAAATATGGCAGAATTTTTCTTATTACTGATGTTTATAGGTGCTGTAATTATAATAGGTTTAATTTTTTCTTTATTTCTTAGTATTTATCGCAAAGAAATATCTAAAGATGAAATAATACATAGCTTAATAGTTTTATTTGGGGAAGTCTTATTGTGGCGTATTTAATATTTTAACATATGAAAAATATCTATCTTGATATAGACGGTGTAATACTTTTGGATGATTTAAAAAATGCTGGTAAAGGAGCATTGAGTCTTTCATTATTTTTATATCATCTAGAATATAATCAACAAAAAGGTAATCATAAGGTGTGCTGGCTTACTACGCATTGTAGAAATGGATCTACTGAGAGAGTGCTAGAATATTTAAAGTCTAGATTAGGGTCTTATAACTATGATGTAATAGTGAGAATGAAAATAAAACCAACTGTATGGAATAAACTAAAAACCGAGGCAATAGACTTCTCTCAAGATTTTATTTGGTTTGATGATGATGTTTTACCAGAAGAAATAGAAGAACTAAAAAAACATGATGCCGAATATAAGCTTATAAATATGGATCTACAAAAAGATAGGTATCAACTAAAAGAACTTGCATATTCTGGGATATTAGGTGATGACCCTTGGAAAAGTGGAGATCCTAGGTATTTAACTGAGACAATAGAAAATAAAATTCCTTGTTTTGCTCCTATACTTGAAGAAATTAAAGAACAAATGAGTTACAAATATAAAATTAAAAATTTTCTAAAAAAGGTATTCATAAAAATAAATAGACAATAGAAAGCCTTATTTTATTGATTAAATGGGTATTCTAGAGTAATATATAAAGGCTAAAAGCTTACTAGAAATATAAATGACATCTATAAGAAAGAGCCAGAAATATACTTGGCGATGAATATAAACACTGTTCTGATGATGAAATAAGAGAAATAAATGATGGAGCTAATATCTTAGCTGATATTTTTATTGAGGGTGTATTGGATAAAAAAGAGGCAGAACAAGATGAAATAAGAAAGAAAAAAGATTATAGTAAGTAAGATACTAAATAAAATTATGAAAATATCAGAACTAATAAAATCAAATGGCAAATATGATCTAACATTATTCTCAAATGAGAGTGTTGATAGGGTTGATGACGGTATATTTGAAAAAGATGGTAAATACTTTCTTCAATGTTTAATTAGAGAAAAACCTATCCAAGCGAAGCCAGAAGAAATTGTTAGACAACTGATACTTAATAAGTTGCTTGTTGAGTATGAGTACCCAAAAGATTTATTACGAGTTGAGTATACGGTTGCTTTTGGTCGTGAAAAGAAGTCCGCTGATATTGTTATTTTAAATAAAGCAGATAAGACAAGTGTATATTGTGTGCTTGAGATAAAAAAGCATAGTGCAAAAGATGGGAAAGACCAGTTAAAGAGTTATACAAATGCTACTGGAGCACCACTTGCTGTTTGGACAAATGGAACTGAAATTGATTTTTATGAGCGTCTTGACCCAAATTACTTTGAGCCACTTTCTGATATACCAAAAGCAGGAGAAACTATTGACGATGTTAAGAATGAGATATTTACTTATCTTGAGTTAATGCAGAAAGACAGGCTCTCCGAAGAAAGGAAGACGCTAAAGGCTCTTATACAAGAAATGGAAGATGAGGTTCTAGCAAACGCAGGTGTTGATGTTTTTGAAGAAGTATTTAAACTTATATTCACAAAACTTTATGACGAAATGGAGAGTGCTGAAGATAGGATTGCAATTGAGCGAGATTTTAAACGAATAAAAAAAGATAATTCTAATCTTTCCGACAAAGAGATATTAGAGAAAATTGATAATGATGGTTTCAGAAAACTAGAGTTTAGAAGTCGTGGAGATGCACATCATACAAAAGAAGTAATAAACGCACTCTTTAAAAAAGCAAAAGGTAAATGGCAGGGTATTTTTGATAAGGGTGAACCATTGCGTATTACAGACGAAAATCATTTACAGATTTGCGTTGGTTTTTTGCAGAATGTAAAACTATTTAATTCAAATTTGCAGGTTATAGATGAGGCATTTGAATACCTTGTGAATAAATCAGCCAAAGGCGAAAAGGGACAATACTTTACACCCCGTAATGTAATTGATATGTGTGTGTATATGCTTAACCCTCAATCCAGTGAGTATATGATTGACACTGCTTGTGGGAGTTGTGGATTTACCGTGCATACACTTTTTAATGTTTGGAATAAATTACAAAACCAAGGAAAAGCAAACTTTCATAATTTTTCAAATCAGAAACTTACACCAGAGCAGAAAGAATATGTAGATAAAGTATTCGGAATAGATTTTGATGAAAAATCTGTGCGTGTTGCTCGTACGCTTAATATGATTGCGGGTGATGGTAGGACTAATGTATTGCACTTAAATACACTTGATTACACACGCTGGGAAGAAAAACTAAAAGATAGTGAATGGAGCAGAATTTATCTTGATGGTTTCTATAGAATGCTGGACTTAGCGAAAGACAGAAAAAATCCTAAAGAATTTAACTTTGATATTGTGATGGCAAATCCACCTTTTGCAGGAGATATAAAAGATAGTCGTCTAATTTCAAATTATGATGTTGCTTTCAAAAAAGGTAAGAAAGTAAACAGTATATCACGAGACATACTGTTTATTGAGCGTAATTTGGACTTTCTAAAGCCAGGAGGACGAATGGCTATAGTTTTGCCTCAAGGTAGGTTTAATAACACCTCAGATGAGCGTATAAGGGAATACATAATGGAAAAAGCACGACTTGTTGCCGTGGTTGGCTTAGATGGAAATACATTCAAACCACATACTGGCACGAAGACATCAGTATTGTTTGTTCAAAAATGGGACGATGAAGTAAATCCTAAACGAGATGATTATCCAGTTTTTATGGCTGTATCAGAGAACTCTGGTAAAGACACCTCTGGGGAAGAAATATATGAGACAACCGAAGATGGAGAAAGAAAGTTAGATGAGCATAACCACCTTATACAAAAACACGACTTAGATGATATTGCTTTTGCTTTTGAAAAATGGGCAAAAACCAACAAGTTGAGTTTTTGGAAATAAAATAAATATGAAGTTTACAAAATTTGAAATTAAAAACTTTAAGGGAATAAATGAACTAACTCTAGATCTTAATAAATTACCCAATGGAAAAATCTTTCCGCTGGTTGGTCTTAATGAGAGTGGAAAAACAACAATTTTAGAGACGATAGATTTATTACAAAGAGGCACAGAAGACGGTCGTGAACACCATATATTACACAAAGCAAATTCAGGCACTTTTTCTGGCGATGTTGAAATAAAAGCAACATTAGAATTGGAAAAACAAGACAAAAAGTTTATTAAAGATTTTTTGAGTGAAGAGGGTTTTGATATACAAAAAGAACTTGACGAGATATCAATAATAAAAAAATATAATTTTGATAATTCAGACTTCAAAACACTTAATACTTCGTGGGTTTTGCCTATTTATGTAAAAAAGAAACGAGCAAGTAATTTTATAAAACTTTATGATAAGGATAACGAGTTGTGGAACAAACTTGTTAACAGCGTAGAAGAAAATCTTATTCCTAAAATTCTATATTTCTCTGATTTTCTTTTTAAATTCCCTGAGAAAATATATCTAGAAAACATATCTCTATTAACAATTAGTGATGATGACAAACTAGTATTGGAGGAATATAGAATGATTATAGATGACGTTCTGCATTCTATAAATAAAAATTATAGTCTCAGTGATTTTCTGACGAAATATAAGGCACTTAGCGACCCAGCAAAACAGTCTTCTGCCTCTAAGATAAAAAATGATATTTCTACCGTATTAAAACGTAGAATAATTGACCCCTGGGAAGACATCTTCCCTGGTACAAAAAAGAGTATTATTATTGATGTAAAGATGGACAATATAGGGGTTTTTATGGAGTTAAAAGTTGATGATGGTGGAAGCCCTTTTTATATACACGAAAGAAGTTTGGGTTTTAGATGGTTTTTTGGCTTTATACTGTTTACAGAATTTAGGAAAATGAGAGATGGAGAGAATGGCGAATACCTATTTCTCTTTGATGAGCCAGCAAGCAATCTTCATCAAAGTTCTCAAATTAAACTTTTATCTATTTTTAGAGATTTATCTGGAAGTGCAAAAATTATTTATTCAACACATAGTCATTATTTATTAAATATAGATTTTCTATCCAATGCATTTGTTGTAAAAGATGAGGGGCGAACGGAAGAAAATGATTACGATTACAAACAAGACATAAAAGCAATACCGTACAGAACATTCATAGCAGACACTGATAATGACGAGACACATGTTAAGCCGATACTAGATGTATTAGAGTTTGTAAAAAGTCCATTAGTACCATCAGCACCAGTAGTGTTTTCTGAAGGGAAAAATGATTACTACACATTTAAGTGGATTAAAGAAACATTTTTTGCTGATAAGTATAGTTTAAATTTTTATCCTGGGGCAGGAGTAGATAAGTATGAGAATATATTTAGGGAGTATCTCGTAAATGGTAAATGTTTTATCGCTGTATTTGATGATGATGGTGATGACGTAAACGGTGGTATAGGTGCACGAAAAAGATATCTTAATGATGTAAGTCAGGAATTAGAAAAACATGTATTTACATTAGCAGATGTAAAAACTGGTTTTAGTGGTTTTTGTACAGAGAAATTATTCTTATCTAACAAGACAGATGAGAAATTAAATATACAGCAGGTATTATATCCAAATGATACTGAATACAACAAAACACACTTTAATAAAGCAATAGAGGGCTTCTTAATTACTAAAAGTACATTTACTCTGAAAAAAAGTACATTAAATAATTTTAAAGCATTATTTGATTTTATGGAAAAGAAATTGAATGAGTTAAATTAAAATATGGCACAAATAAGCATAATAAAACAAGGAGATATTTTAGAGGCTCGTAGATTTGATGCCGAGTATTTTAAGCCTGAGTATTTAGAGATTGAAAGAAAATTAAATACTATGGATTACGAAATTTTAGATAAGTATTGTAACTTCTGCAAGAAAGGAATTTTTGATATAAGTCCAAATTATTACAGGAAAAAAGGTATTCCTTTGATCAGAACCTCTGAAATAAAACACCCCTTCATTGATTTTTCTACTACAGTTTTTCTTGATGAAGATATTCATAAAATACACAGTAAAACAGAACTTGAAGCTGGTGATTTGATATTCACAAAGATCGGTGCTTATATTGGGGATGTATCAATTTTACCACCATTATTCAAAAAATATAATTTTAGTCAAAATGTTGCAGGATTAAGCGTTAAAAAAGATAAAATTAGCCCTTACTTTCTCCTTTCCTTTTTATTGTCAAAATATAGCAGAAAACAAATTCTAAGAATTACTATGTTATCTGGTCAAGGTAAGTTAGAATTGAAGGATATAAAAAATATAAAAATACCAACTATTTCCCATTCTTCTCAACTCCAAATAGAAAAAATAGTTAAAGATGCATACCAAAAACAAATTAAGTCAAAAAAACTTTATGAAGAGGCTGAGCTTTTACTTTTAGAAGAGATGGAGCTTGTAAGTTATAAACCAAGACACTCTCTTTTCTTTGAAATAAGAGAAAAAGAAATAAATGAAGCCAAGAGATTTGATAGCGAGTATTTTAAGCCTGAGTATACTGTTTTAATTGATAAAATTGAGAACTATCAAGGTGGCTTTAATAAGGTAAAAAACTTAGTTAAGTTTAATAAGAAAAACTTCTTTCCTAAAGAAAATGAATTATACAATTATTTACCACTATCAAAAGTTTCAAATAGTGGAGAGATAGATACACCTGAAAAAGAACTCGGAAAAGATTTACCAACAAGAGCAAGAAGAAAAGTCAAACAAGGTGAAGTAATTTTATCTTCTATTAGCGGAAGTTTAGAAACTTCTGCCATTATAGATAAAGAACATGATGGTTTTATTGTATCAAATGGGTTTTATGTTTTTAGTTCGGAGAAAATAAATCCTGAAACACTTTTGCTTTTTTTTAAGTCTAAGCCAGTGATTAAATTATTAAAAAGAATATCAAAAGGTGCTATTTTGGGCGGTTATGATTTAACTGCTTTTGAGGAATTAAAAATACCGTTAATTAAAAGTAGTATACAAAATAAAATAGCAGAAAAAGTAAAAGAAAGTTATAAATTACGAAAAGAAAGTAAAGAATTACTTGAAAAAGCAAAAAAGATGGTTGAGGATGAAATTGAAAAATAAATTTTAACTATTATGGATTATTTAGAAACTACAAAAAACATATTAGTTATATTAGTCTCTATTTTTGTTATTATTGGTTTGCTTGTTTTCTATATTAAAATTTATTTAAATTGGAGAAAAATAAAAAATATAAATAATAATATAGAGAAAGGCTATGACTTTTTAGATAAAACAAATTTTGAATGTGAATTTGATTGGGGTGGTGATGAAATTGAAGCAGAGGTTGTAAAAAGAGACCTTGTTATTTCTAAAAATGAAATCAAAAAACTAAAAAGGCAAAAAGAATATCTCATGGAGGAAATTTCTATATTAAAAATTTTCAAGAAATAATTATGAAAGCACTACAAAATAGTTTTATAAGATTTATAGATACTGAAATACAATTTGTAATTCCTTTATATCAACGTACCTATAGTTGGACACAAGCACAGTGTAAAAAGTTATGGGAAGACATTGTGCGAGTAGCAAAGAATGAAGAAATACCATCACATTTTATTGGTTCAATTGTATATTTTACGCCTGGCGTTTATAGTATTACTGGTGTTGGGCAGTCATTAGTTATTGATGGACAGCAGAGGCTTACAACACTATCTTTGCTCGCTGTTGCATTAAGAGATGCACTGCATAAATCATCAGATACATACAATACAACAGGTGAGCAGATTGAAAGTCAATTTTTAATAAATAAATTTGCGAACGAAAACAGTAAAAAAATAAAATTGCATCTTACGAGACACGACAAAGCAGTTTTTGAAAAACTCGTAAATGGGGAGGTTTTAAATGATGTTGAAAAAAGCAATAGAGTATATCAGAATTTACAATTTTTTATTGCTCAAATAGAAAAAAGTAATATAAATTTGGATGAATTATATAAGGGTATCCGCAAACTTCTGATTGTAGATATTGCACTAGAGAGAGAAGACAACCCACAACTTATCTTTGAAAGTCTTAACTCAACGGGTTTGGATTTATCCCAGTCAGACCTTATTCGTAACTATGTTTTAATGGGGTTACCAACTGACTTGCAAGAAGAAATATATACTACCTTATGGTCTCCAATGGAGAGATTGTTTATAGATGCTCAAGGAGAAGACAGGTTTGACTACTTTATGCGTGCTTATTTGACTATTAAGACAGGTTCAATACCAAGACTAGATGCTGTGTACGCAACATTTAAACAATATATCTTAGAAAAAGATATCAAAGAGGTTGTTTCTGATGTATATACTTTTTCTAAATACTACTCAAATATAGAATTTGGCAAGGAGGACGACAACGAACTTAAGGAAATTATTGCCAACATACGCACGCTCAAAGTTGATGTTGCATACCCGTTTTTAATGCAAGTATATGATGATTATAGCAATGATACGTTAAACAAGAGCGAGTTTGCTGAGGTTTTGCGATTAGTAGAAAGTTATGTATTCAGAAGGGCTATTTGTGGTATTCCTACTAACTCCTTAAACAAAACATTTGCAAACCTACATAAAGAAATAGATACTGATAAATATATAGAGAGTTTAATGGCTGTTCTTATACTAAAAACAAGTTATCATCGTTTCCCTAAAAATGATGAGTTTATCAACGAATTACTAAATAAAGATATTTATAATTCAAGAAACAGTAAATACATTTTTGAAAAATTTGAGTATTTTGATAACAACGAAAGAGTAAATTTAGATGACTTGAGTGTTGAGCATATAATGCCACAAACCCTAACCCCTGATTGGAAAATAGCCTTAGGAGATGATTTTGATAGAACACATACTGATTATTTACACACTATCGGAAATCTTACTCTTACTGGATACAACCCAGAGATGAGTAATAAATCTTTTGTTGAAAAAAGAGATATGGCAAAAGGTTTCAATAATAGTTGTATGCGTCTGAATAGAGATTTAGTTGGTTTAGACAAGTGGGGAGAAACTGAAATTAAAACAAGAGCAAAAATGTTTTCTAATGAAGCAACTAAGGTTTGGGTATGCCCGAGCTTACAAGATGAAGTTATTGAAAAATATAAAGCAGAAACAGAACCCGAAACTCAGGCAGATTATAGCCGTGAAGACTATATATACTTACAAGGAGAAATAGAAACTTTATTTGATTTACTGAAAGAACAGATTATGGCTTTAAGTCCAGATGTTATTAGAGAAGAGTATCTTGCAAAATATATAGCATTTAAGACAGATAAAACAAATTTTGTTGATATTATTCCTCAAAGTAAAGCCTTGCAGTTAGTATTGAATATGAAATATAAAGAGATAGCTGATCCAGAGAAAAAAACAAGAGATACAACTAATATAGGAATGTATGGTAATGGAGATGTTGAAATTAAAATATCTAACCAAGAAGATATAGATTATGCAATGATGTTGATTAAACAGTCATTTGAGAAGAATGTATGATAGTTAATGTAATATAATTATATACCAACTTAATATCATATGGATTTTAGCAATGAAAAATTAAGTATAGCAGAAAGAGTTATTCGTCGTGCGAGTTCTTCGCTTTATTCATTAGAAGAGTTTTTAAGTGGACAAAATGGTGGCACAGATGGTTGCTATTCTCGTTCAAGGTACATTTTGTTGTCATATGGTGTTGAATTGTTATTAAAATCAGTTTTAGTTCTAAATAGTAATACTCATTCAAGTAAGGATATAGGACAGTTACTAAGGAGTAAGGGGCATAATTTAGAAAATATATATAGTGGTTCTGAAAAGATTTTTCTTGAGGTAGGGATTAAAAACGTTAAAAGTTCTCAAAATAGTGATTTTTCTGAATATGTCATAGAGTTAGTGTCTGGTGATGAAGTTACTGTGCAAGATTTTACAGATGTTAGATATGATTTTATGGAAAATAAGTTAAGGAAGATAGATAATTCCGAAGTAGATACAATAAAGAAAAATATAGAAAGTCTACTTTCTGTTGTTAAGAGTATAGATAAAAAGATTACAGATTATTCAAGAGATCATTCTTAGAAAACTAATCTGATAGCGATACAAATTACTGGAAGAAAGTTCTTGGTTTCTAATAGAAGTTGTTTAAGTTCATATGGTTATAAAAATAAAAATAAGAAAAACTTAGGTAATAAATATATACATTCATAATCACGTAGTGTATGATTAAGTTATGAGCCCAGAAATAAACAAAACATTAAATAAAGAGGGGATTAACCCTACAGATACCATTGTTAATGATAATTTAAGCTTCATTGGAAAGGATGGCAAAACTTATAATCTGCAATTTAAGCAGAGGTTATTTGTTGAATGTTATCTAAAAAATGGTGGCAATGGGACACAAGCCGTTATTGATGCAAAATACAACGTTAATTACAAGGATAAGAGCGGTAAAGACACAGGAATACCTAATAGAGGTGTAGCTAAGGTTATGGCTTATGAAGAGTTAAGAAAACCTCACATAACCTCACTTATTAACGCAAAACTTGAAGAATTTGGATTTAATTTTGATAGTGTGAAGCAACAGCATTTATTTTTATTAAATCAACACGCTGACCTAAAAATGAAAGGTAAGGCGATTGATATGTTTTATAAGTTGAGAGGTGAATATCCAAAAGAAAGTAAAACAGAAGTAAATGTAAACACATTCTCACTAGCTGATTTAGCTGAAAAGTCTACGAGACGTAAACAAATTGGATTACCATCAGTAATGATTGAGTAGACTCTCAGGTTAGACGGCATTGTTATGTAATTAGGTTTTTATTATATATATAATAAAAAGCACAGAAAATTTTATAAAAGTTTATGTAATATAAATTCTAAAAATTAAAGTCATGTATATTTAAATAAAGTTTTTAAAGACTAATGAATTATGAAAGAGATACTAGCTTGTCCATTATGCAAATCAAAGGAAATAAGTGTTGATCTTCAGGGAGCACTTAATCAAGGTGCTTTTATTAGATGTGATAGGTGTGCGGAGTATTTAATTACCAGTATATGTGTTGAAGATCATTCTAAGGTACTTGCTAAGATTGGCTATATACTTTCTGGGCTTTCTAGGGAGCTTTTTGAGACGGAGCAAGATTGTCCATCATTTAAATCTGATAATTTAGAGGAATACTTGAAAAATTATATTATTCCTAATGTAAAAAGTGTTGAAGAAAAAGCAAATAAATTATTGAGTGCTTTTAGAAAAAAAACAAATTATTTTGGAGAAAAAATTGAAACAGATTACGATACAGATACTCCTCTTGGATACGCTCAAAATAATGATGAATACAATGCATTAGTGAACTTACTTGAAGAAAAAAATCTAATAAGGA